>Ga0255239_1000004_pt1 | contig 21223 bp, 1 predicted proteins | sample ColtaT_20_FD_185447 | JGI IMG/M metagenome (GOLD analysis project Ga0255239, IMG submission 185447) | Metatranscriptome of freshwater microbial communities from Columbia River, Oregon, United States - Colum_Miss_RepB_8d (Metagenome... | ecosystem: Environmental > Aquatic > Freshwater > River...
CACTCGTCCTCATCCGGTTCGCGGCCACGTGCTTGTCGACCGAGATCGTCAGTAGAATTGGTTTGCACTCCAATTCGACCGCAGTCTGGACGAACGATTCGATTTTTTTTGTAGAGAGAGCGTGTTCGCTGAGCATTGATCATAGGTGTGTTTCACTGTTACACGCTTAGGATGAAGGTGTTGGGCGCCGTCGTTCTGTTGTTGCTGCTTGCGCTCTGTACACGTACGGGCCAGGCTCAGAGCTTCGCTCCCACCTTCTCGTCCGGCAGTTTGGATGTGTTCATCGGCGGCGCGCCGCCGGTGTCGACCACCAACGTCGTGACCATCCCCACGTCTGCCAACCTCGGCACCGTCAACAACGTGACCAACCCCGTGCTGGTCCACTTCACCGCGTCGTTCGAGCGCTCGCTGCAGGCGTTGACCGTGTCGCTGCGTCACAACGGCGTCACCGTCCGCCTCTTCTCGCTCGACTCGACGCGCGATTGCGACGGCTTCTTCCAGCAGAACCGCAGCACCATCATCTTCGCCGACAACGCCAACCTGCCGTTCTCGACCGTCGACTGCTCCACCGGCAACGTGCCGCAGCTGCAGCAGGGCGAGACCTACTTCATCCGCCCCCAGCAGTCGCTCTCCGCCTTCAACGGTCAGTCGTACTCTGGTGATTGGACCATCATCGTGTCGACCGCCGCCGTCGCCAACGGTCTGCGTCAGCCCACCGCTGCCGACCTCGCCTCCCGCTCCTTCCGCACGTGGGGTCTGACCGTCTCGACCAAGACCTGCGCCGCCAACCAGTACTTGCTGGGCACCAGCGTCTCCACCGGTGTGTGCACGGCCTGCCCCGCCAACTCCATGGCCAGCGCTGCCGGTCTGGGCAGTCTCAACAGCTGCCCTTGCTTGGCCGGTTATGACAGCAGCGTCGTCGGCGCCTGCTCCAACTGCGCGCTCAACTCGTACCGCGCCCTGTCGCCCGTCTCGTCGCCCGTCTTCCAGCAGCAGCGCGGCGTCGCCAGTTGCATTCCTTGCCGCTCCTCCACCTCTTTCATTGCCGCCATCTCGGCCTCGCAATGTCAGTCTGACTGCGACCCTGGTTACTACTACCCCGGCAGCGGCGCGTGCTTGCCGTGCGACGCCGGCTCCTACAAGGCGGTCAAGTCGAGCGCCGCCTGTACCTCCTGCGGCACCGGTCGCGTGACCGTTGGCGGCCCCAACGTGTTGTTCACCTCGCCCTCTCAGTGCTTGTGCGACCGCGGCTTCGACAGCACCACCAACACCTCCACCTGCACCGCCTGCTTGCCCAACTCCTTCAAGGACTTCATCGGCGCCGGCGTCTGCACGGCGTGCGGCGTCAATGCGCAGGCCGTCTCTGCCGGCTCGTCCATGTGCGTCTGCAAGTCTGGCTTCGCTCAGTACTCGTCGTCGCCCATGAGCTCCGGCGCCGACTGCGTGCCGATTCGCGAGTGGAAGGCCTCCGCCTGGTCGAGCTGCTCCGCCACCTGCGATGGCGGCATTCAAACCCGCACCTTCACTTGTGCGGACGCCACTGGTGCCTTGTTCGACCCCGCCACGTTCTGCCCCGGCGCCTTCCCCGGCGCCACCAGCGCTGCCTGCAACACCGCGCCCTGCTTGGCCAACGCTTACTCGCCCTCCTTCGGTACCAAGCTCATCAACACCCCGTTTCGCTGGAACGCCGTCACCAACTCGTCCTTCACCGTTCCCGATGGTCTGCCCCTCGTCTCCAACCACGGCTCCTCTCCCCTCGCTGTCGTGGTCAACATTCGTGCTAGCTATCGTATCGATCAGATTCGTTTGACCGTCACCCACAACTCCTCGTCGGCTATCACCTTCGACATGTCGGGCGCGTTCGCTTCCTGCACCACCGGCACGTTCGGCGGCGCCAACGGTGCCCAGCTCGTGTTCTCCACCCTCGCCTCCGACTTGCAGTACTGCGACTCGACCGCTCAGACCACCTTCCAGGACAGTCAGACCTACTCCTTCTATCCCTTCCTCGACACCAACTCGAACGACTTCTTCACTGCGCTTGATGGCAACCCCGCCGGTGTGTGGACGCTCACCATCGACACCACTACCAGTGTGCCCGACAACGCCGCCACTGCCAACAACTTGCTCGTCTCTTGGGGTATCACTCTCAACCCCACCACCTGCGCTCAGACCCAGTTCGTCCCCTCGTCTCAGTTCGTGTCGGGTGGTCGCCTCGACAGCGGCGTGTGCGCCACTTGTCCTCAAGTTAACCCTGGCTCGTCGTCCGGTCTCCAGACCGTCAACAGCGCTCAATGCGCTTGCTTGTATGGTGCTGACGCCTCCGCCGCCACCACGTCCAATGGTTTGTTCACTATCAGGACCTCGGCCCCATCTGTTTCTGACAGTGTGTGTGCCCAGTGCGCCGCTACCTTCTACCGCCCTTCTACTGCGTTCGCTCCTCAGTACCTGGACGTCTATGGTGCGACTCAATGCACACCCTGTTACGCTCCTTCGAACGTCGACCGCCGCAGCTGCCAGGCCAATAACTGCAATGCCGGCTACATTCAAAACACCGCTGACCTCGGCGGCGCTTGCGTTCCTTGCAGCATCGGTTTCACCAAGGCCACCGCTGGCAATGCTGCTTCTTGCATCTCCTGCCCCAGCATTGCCTCCGCTCCAGCCGGTGCTCCGAGCATCAACTTCGGTTCACTCTACCCCGTCACGTTGACCACTGCCTCCACCGGCAGCACCAATCCTTCCACTGATTGCGTGTGTCCTGCTGGCTTCGAGGGCACGTCTGTCTCGGGCTCGTGCGTCCCCTGCGTTGGCGGCTTGTTCAAGGCCGGTGCTGGCAACGGCCTCTGCTCCGCCTGCGTCGGCAACTCCGTTCCCTCGGCCGTCGTCGGCTCGAAGAACTGCACTTGCTTGCCTGGCTACTTTGACTATTCGTCTGGCACGCAGCCCAACGGCGCCTCTTGCCAGCCCGCGCGCTTCTGGAAGACTGGTGATTATGGTACCTGCTCCAATCCCTGCAATGGCGGCGTCGCTACTCGCGATGTGTACTGCTCCGATGTCACCGGTGCTCGCTTCTCGGACAACACCTGCAACCCTGCGGTGAAGCCCTTGTCGTCGCAACCCTGCAACACTCAGGTGTGCACTCCTTACGGTTACACGCCTCAGTACGACTCGGGTATGGTCAACACTCTCATCCCCGTGCTGTCACTTGCCAACACGGCCACCACCGTTGTGCCCTCTGCCGCTCAAGGCGCCTTTGTCACCTCCATCAATGTGCCCACTACTGCTGCCACCGTCAACAATGTTGCGGTGCACGTCACCCTCGGTGACTACGCCTACCTCGGCACTTTGAAGCTTGCGATTACCCACGGCTCTGTCACCGTGCCGTTGTTCTCCATCGCTTCCGCATCCATTTGCGGCGACAAGGGCAAGGTTATCGGTCCCTCTCAGATCACCTTCGCCGATGGTGCTGGTCTTCCCCAGGTCACTTGCTCGTCATCTCCCGCGTCTTATCCCGTGTTTCAAGCTGGCGAGACCATCGTCGTACCCGCCGTCGGCATGCTGTCGGCCTTCAACGGCATGCCGCTGACTGGCTCTTGGACCCTTACCGCTTGGGCTACCAACCTCGCGAGTATCCCGGCTGCTCTCCTCACCCGCAATCTTCTCAGTTTCGGTATTTCGAACGCGGCCACCACCTGCCTGGAGAATGAGTACACCCCTCCCCCGACCATCAATTCTGGCACTTGCAACGCTTGTCCGGCCAACTCCGCCGCAATTGTTGGCGGCGTGAACTCCATCAACTCCTGCCCGTGCTTGGGCGGTTTTGATGCTAGCACTCCCTTTTCCTGCACGGCCTGCCCAATCAACACTTACCGCGAACTCGTTGCGACCACCTCAGCGTCGAACCAGCAACTCAACGGTCAGGTGCAGTGCGTCAATTGCAACTCGAACACCGTGTCTACCGCGTCGTCCGCGTTCGCCGCTTGCGACAACGTGTGCTTTCCTGGTTTCTACGCTCCCAGTTCTGGCTCCGACCCCACTTGCATCGCCTGCCCCGCCGGCTCTCACAAGTCCAACGCCGGTGGTCTCATCACCGGTCTTGACTGCGAAACCTGCCCTACTGGCTATGCCGATGTCGCCGGTCTTGCTGAGTGCAAGCCTTGCGCTGCCCACACCGTTCAAAGTGCCGACCGCAGGTCTTGCCGTTGTGCTCCTGGTTATGCTGACTACTCGTCCACCTTCAACCCCTCCGGCGCCAACTGTGTGCCCGTGCGCTTCTGGGCGTTCGATCAGTGGCAAGCTTGCTCCAGCCGCTGCGAGTTCGGTATGCAGTTCCGCAACGTGTACTGCAAGGACTCCACCGGTGCCGCCTTCGCTGAATCATCATGCGATGCCTCCTCTCGCCCTTCCAACTGGCAGGCCTGTAACACCGACACCTCGTGCTTGGCGTTCGGCTTCGTTCCCGAGTTCGCCTCAGGTTACCTCGGCACCTCGAGCCCCGTCGCGATTCCCGTTGGTTTCGCTGCTCGTGTGGTTGACACCGTCATCGTGCCCTCCACCTACTCTGGTACTGTCAGCGCATCCTTCCCCGTCGCTGTCCACTTCACGGCTCGCTTTCCCTCGATGCTGCAGCAACTTCGCGTTCGCCTCACTCACAATGGTATCACCAGCGATTTGTTCAATCTTAACTCTGCTGTGCCCTGCCTTGGTGGTCTTGGAACCACCACTACCGGCTCATCGCTCGTGTTTTCGGATGGTTCCACGCTCCCCAGCGTCGCCTCGTGCAACAACGCCAACATTCTCAACTTCAATGCGAATGAAGCGTACATCGTCCCTCCTGTTTCGGCGCTGACCGCCTTCGCCAACACCCCTGCCGCTGGTAACTGGACCATCGAAGTGTGGTCGCGCACTGGTCTCTCACTCCCTACCGAGTTCGTCTCTTGGGGTGTCACCTTCAATCCCATCACCGTCGCTGCTAACCAATACGCCTGGTTGTACCTTGATCGCCAGCGTGCAACTGCGAGCACTTGTCCCAGTAACAGTGTTGCTTCCGTTGCTGGTGTCAACGGCATCAACTCGTGTCCTTGTCGCCCCGGCTTCGATGCGTCTGTCATCCGCGATTGCACGGCCTGTCCCACCAACCAGTACCGCCAAGCCAACCAATTCCAGCCGCTCAACTTTCAACAAAGCCAGAACGTGTCTGGTTGTTTGCCATGCCACTCGCAAGGCAACTCCGCTGCTGTGTCGCTCGCCCTGTCGTGCTCCAGTCAGTGCGATGCCGGTTACTACTTCAACCCCAACTACGGCTGTGTTGCTTGTCCCGTTGGTTACTACAAGGTCGGCGTTGGTGCTTCCAATTCAACCACCGCTGGCTTTGGCTGCATGGCCTGCCCCATCGGTTCCACCACTCTCTCCTCTGGAGCCTCCTCGCTCTCGCAGTGCGTGTGCGACCGCGGTAACGAACTGTTCAACGGCGTTTGTACCCCTTGTCGTCGTGGCAGTTACAAGAACACCATCGACAACGGCTCGTGCTCCCTTTGCAGCGTTACTGGTACTAGCACTGTCGGTGCTACCCGTTGTACCTGCCTTGCCGGTACGTCGAACTCCAACACGAACCTTCTCGATGGCTCTGCCTGCGTCCCCGTCAAGCAATGGGCTTTCGGCAAGTGGGACGCTTGCACTTCTCAGTGCGAAAAAGCTACTCAGACTCGTTCGATCTATTGCGTTGACATTCGCGGTAACACATATCCTCTCGCCGACTGCCCGTCTGCGTTGCAGCCCGCCACCACCCGCCCCTGTCCTGTTCAATCGTCATGCACCACCAACGGTTTCGCTCCTCAATTCGCCTACGCCACTGGTCCCATCGGTGCGAACGAAGTTTCAACCCCGAGCGTTGGCGCATCCAGCGTCATGCACATTGCCGGCTCAGGCCGCACCCTCACCGCTTCGGATGTTCTCGCTGTTCACATCTCTTTCTACACCACCCAACCCGCTACTGGCGGTTTCTCCATCCGACTCACTCGCGGCTCAACCACCGTCACCCTTGCCAGTAATACTGGTGGTGCCGGTGCTTGCGGTGTGTTCGGCGCTCAGTCTTCCAGCATTCGTGCCGATGGTGTCGCGATCACGACGGCGACGCAGCTCATTTTCAGTGACAAGGGTGCGACCACTCTCCCTTGCGGTGGCTATAACCTCGCGTCGGGTGAATCATACAGCTACGCTCCCGTTCAGTCCCTCGCTACGGGCTTCACCGGTGTCAGCCTTGACGGTGACTGGACTCTCCAAGTTGCCACCTCATCGGGCAACACCGGTAGCATTGTGTCTTGGGGTTTCACTCTCAATCCCAGCGTGTGCGGTGCCAATCAGTTCGTCATGCCCGGCTCTACTCACTTGTTCGCCGCTTGCTCTGCCTGCCCCACCAACTCCACTGCGATCCAATCCGGCAGCTTGAACACGATTAACAATTGTCAGTGCCAGCCTGGCTATGACACCTCCGTCCCGTATCAATGCACCATCTGCCCCCACAGTACTTACCGCTCCGCTTTTGCTCAACAGCAAGGCGTGTCGCAGTGCATCAAGTGCTTCTCGTATGCTCCCGCCGGCTCGAACGGTCCCAACTCGTGCGAGACCAACTGCTGGCCCGGCTACTACAACGTTCCCAGTGGAGGCATCAACACTCCTTGCCAGGCCTGCCCGCTGCACTACTACAAGGACACGTCCGGTCCTCAAGCATGCACTGCTTGCTCACTCAATCCTGGCACCGACACCAACGTCGTCACGCTTGCCCCTGCTGCCAGCAGCATCCAACAGTGCTTGTGTATTCCTGGTACTCACTACGATTCTACCACCAACGGTCATGTCACTTGCACTCCTTGTCTTGTCAACGAGTATATGGCTAACTACAACACCTTCAACGCTACCACCAGCAATAAGTGCGCTCTTTGCGATCCTGTGAAGGGTAAGAGTTTGGTCGGCTCGAGCGCATGCTCTTGTAAGAATCCCACGTTCACTGATTATTCCAGCACCAAGGACGGCTCGGGCTGCATCAGCACGCTTGGCTGGGTGCCCAGTGGTTTCGGCGGCTGTTCTGTCGACTTCGATATTGGTGTGCAAACCCAGACCGTTGTGTGCCAGGATGCCGCTGGCGTCGTCTATCCCGACTCTGTGTGCAATGCCATCCCCAGCTTGTACGCTCAAGTGTTTCCTGTTCCGCTGCCCAACCTTCGCAAGGAGCAGGTCTGCCTGGGCAACTCTGGTGCTTCGATGAATGATCGTGACTCGAGCTCCTTCGCCGTCGCGTCCAACTATCCTGCTCAGTTCCAGTCCAAGCAGCAAGCTCAGTCTCTCATCACTTCAGTTATTCCCGCCAACGACCCTGTTATCTTGGGTCTTGGTGCTGTGGTGAACCCCAACGGCGCCTCCGGTCCCATCAACGCAATCCAACTTACTGCGTTCGTTGATCGTGATCAAGGCGTTGTCAGCGCGTCCAACCCCGTGATCGCTCACTTCACTGGTGCTTTCTCTGGTCGTTTGAATAACATGAACGTGTGGCTCCATCACGATGGCGTGTACGTCAATCTCTTCTCCGTTCCTCGCGACGTTTCTTGCACGGGCCAGTTCGGTGGTCAGGCCAACCCGGCCGACACCTTCTGGTCGCAGTCACAGATCGTCTTCGGCGACGATGCGCTTCTCCCTGCTCCTGATTGCACCCCTGGCAACCAACCCAACTTCCAGTACAGCGAAGCTTACATCATCCGTCCCACTCAGGCATTGTCTGCCTTCTACGGCATGCCCAGTGTTGGTGAGTGGACGTTCATTGTGTTCGCCACCCCTGGCGCCGTTGACGAAACCACTGAATTCCGTTTCGTTCAGAACGTGGGTGTCACCTTCAACCCTGTCAAATGTCCCATCAACGGCGCCAACTTCCTCTCGACCGGCTTGCTGTTGGCCCCTCTCACTCAGTATGACGTCACCGACGGCTTCGTCGCGACTTGCAGTTACCAGTGTGCCTCTAACAGTTTGCCGTTCGCGTCGAATCCCTATGCCACCAGTGGCAGTCTCAAGTTGGTCGGCCGCCACAGCTGTCCCTGCCAGGCTGGTTATTCCACTCGTCAGTTGACCGCTGGCTCAGTGTCGGTGTCACAGAACGTTTTGACTGATCAATTCTGTACCAAGTGTGCCGCCGGCTCGTACAAGCCGTTCGCCGACCCTTACGGTGACTTCAAGCTCAACGATGATTGCATCTCATGCAACACCCTCGGCAACACCGTTGCTTCAGTTGCTCCCGTGTCAATCGCCACCGGCTGCACCTCACAGAACTGCAACTCGGGTTTCTACTTTGCCAGTACCACCCTCGGTTGCGTCGCTTGTCGAATTGGTACTTACCGCGTCGCTGGAACATCGACGGCCTCGTGCACCTCTTGCCCGTCGGGTTTCACCACCACCTTCGCTGGTGCCGACTCAGCTGTGCAGTGCAAGTGCCCCATCGGCTACGGCTTCAACTCTGGCTCTTGCACCCTCTGCAGCTCCAACTCCTTCAAGAGCTCCGTCGACAACAACGCATGCACAGCCATTCCCTCCAACTCAGTCGCTTTGGCCGATCGCTCCAACTTTCAGTGCAACACCGGCTACTTCCGTCTCGGCGCCATCGTTGCCTGCTACCCCACTGCCACTTGGGTGTACTCAGCTTGGACTTCTTGCTCCACCACTTGCAACGGTGGAACTCAGACGCGCACCTTGTCTTGCTACAGCTCCGGCATCGCCCCCACTTCTTATGGTGGCTCCTCCAACCCGTTCACCGGCGCTGACGCCACTGCTTACTGCGGTGCTCCTGATATCATCGTTCGTCAGTGCGCCCCCACCCCTTGCATCAATCCCAACAACGGTTATGCATCGTCCTTCGGCGCTGGTCTTGTGAATTCGCCTTTGGTTGCCAACACTCCTTTCACCTCTACGGTGACCGTGTCGTCCGCCTTCTTGCCTTCGGGTAGCGAGACGACCGTGTCAGCGACCAACCCCATCGTGATTGAAGTGACTGGTCGCTTCCCCACTTTCGCCGGAGTCTCTTTCACTCTCGTGAAAGGTTCGCAATCGATCACCTTCTACAACGGCGCGTCCTCCACTTGCACTGCTTCCGCTGGCTCATCCACCGCTCCCGCTCAGCTTCTCTTCAGTGATGACTCTGCTGGTTCCTACCAACTCTGCGATTTGAATACTCAGGGCGCTCAGCTCCTTGCTGATCAATCGTACTCGTTCCGTCCCAACGTCGCCCTGTCGTCGTTCATCGGCTCTGCTGTCGCTGGAAACTGGCAGCTTATCGTTAACTCTCCCGTTGCTGCTCGCTTGGTAAGTTGGGGTATCACCTTCAAGCCCTACACCTGTCTCAACAACGAGTACAGCGCCCCTCCTACTCTCACTCGCGGCTGCTACTATTGCTCCAACAACTCTATCACTGTCACTGGCGGAATCAACACTCCCAACAGTTGCCCTTGCATGGCTGGCTTTGAAGCCGCTGTATTCGGCATCTGCACTCCTTGCGCTCGTGGCACCTTCCGCTCGATCGTGTCGCCCAGCCTCAACCCCGCTGTGTTCCAGTCTCCTCAGGGAGTGCCGAGCTGCTTGGCATGCAACGGTGATACCACCTCTGTTGGCTCGACCTCGGCTGCTTCTTGCACCGCCGACTGCAAGCCCGGCTTCTTCGGCACCGGCGGAGCCGTCTGTCAAGCTTGCCCCATTGGTACTTATCAGCCCCTGTCCACTGGTCCCGCTGTTTGTATTCCTTGCAACTCGATCTTGGGCAACAGCACCACAATTTTCGCTGCCAGCTCAGCTAGCACTGACTGTCGTTGCAGCGCTGGTTACACTTGGAATCCTTCGGCTGGTTGTGTTGCCTGCGTCAATGGTCAGTTCAAGTCTGCTCCCGGAAACAACACTTGCTCATCTTGCGTCGGCTTCTCCTCTTCTCCCAATAACGGTGTTGGACAAGCTGCGTGCTCATGTTTGAGCGGTTACACCGACTACAGCCCCAATCCCAACCCTAACGGTTCGGGTTGCACTCGCACCGTGAAATACGCGACCACTCCGACGCTCGGTCCTTGCGCAGGCAACGGCAATCCTCAGGATTCTGGTGCTCCCACCTTCCTCTGCGATGCTCTTTCTCAAACCACGTCGTACGCTTGCCAGTTCACCGACAATACTCCTGCTAACGGGCTGTGCGGTGGAATTCTCACTCCTCCCGCGAAGCGCACTTGCTCGGCTTCCACCTCTGACAGCACTCTTGCTTTCCCTTGCTTGTCCGGCGCCTTCGTTCCCGAGTGGGGCTCCGGCTTCTTGGGCTCTTCCCTCACGTCCGGCGCCGTCATCCCCGTTGGCGAATCTACCTACTCGTTCCAAGTCTATTCCAACGACATCATCTCACGCACCAACCAGGTCGCCGTCTTGATCAACCTTCAATACTGGTTCTACTTGAACACCCTCACTCTCACCATTGAGCACGAAGGTGTGTCAGTGCAACTGTTCAACACCGGCTCGGATATTTGCTACGGCTTCATCGCCGGCTCGCAGATGATCTTCTCCGATAGCGCCACTTTGCCGGCCGCAACTTGCAGCAACGAGAACATTGTCACGTTTCAAGCGAATTTGGCTTACGCCACTCTTCCCAAGTCAGCTTTGTCGGCCTTCTATGGCAAGTCTGCTGGAGGTACCTGGACCCTGCGTGTGAATGCTGCCGCTGCTCCATTCCCCGTTCAGTTCACCACCAACACTCGCACCCTCATGTCGTTTGGTGTCACCTTCAACCCGACTGTGTGCCCCGCCAACCAGTTCATCTCCGCTCAAACCTCCACTCCGTCATTGAAGGGCTCCACTTCTGCCTGCACCGCCTGCCCCGACAACGCGTACAACGCAACCGCTGGCTTGAACACTTTCAGCTCGTGCCCTTGCCGAGCTGGTTATCGTCCTGACTATGGATCGGTCGAGTCATGCGTTGCTTGTCCTGCTAATACCTTCCGTTCTATTTCCCCCTTCTCGCCCTATTACACCCAAATGGTTTCTAGTCTCGAGCCGGCTGACTCGTGCTTCGCTTGCGGCGCCGTCACCCCCGCCTCACCTGAAGCCGCCGCCTCGGCTTCATCTTGCGGAACCAACTGCTTGGCCGGTTACGAGCCTACCTTTCCTTCAGCTGCTAATCAGGTCGTGTATCCTCTCGATGGTGTTGCTCCTCCCGGTGCTGGCAACCGCGCCGCCTTCCCCGCTAACCCCGGAACCATTTTCTCTGCTTGTCGCTCTTGCGGCCCCACTACTTGGAAGAGTACCGTCGGCGCCACTCGCTGCAGCACTTGCTCCGAGTATTTGGCTAACACTGTTGCTGTTCCCACCGTTGTCAACGACACCAACTCCAACGTGCACCAGGGTTCGACGTACAACACTCCGGGTGTCACCGATCCCAGCACTCTTTGCTTCTGCGCTCCCGGCTACTTCATGCAAGGTGGCGTCTGCGTCCAGTGTGGCACCGACACCTTCAAGTCTGTTGCCGGCAACTCGGCCTGTACCACTTGTCCCTCTGGCCCCTGGACCGCCACCACCCCGGTCGGCTCGACCTCTTGCTCTTGCGCTTCTGGTGCTTTCCCCGATGCTAGTGGCAACTGCTTGAAGCCCGTCACCTGGAACGTTCCTGATTGGAGCTTGAGCACTTGCTCGAAGCTGTGCGACGGAGGTGTTCAAACTCGTGTGATCAACACTTGCACGGATGTCAACTCGGGTACCCCCAACACCAACGTGCCTGAGGCCACTTGTATCGCTCGTGGCGTCGGTGCCAAGCCCGCCACTTCACAGTCTTGCAACACTCAGGCCTGCACCACTTACGGCTATATCCCCACCTTCTACGACTCAGGATTCGTCAATGGCACCATTCTCAAGTTCTCCAACATTCCTCGTGCCAACTCGCCGTTGACCTACACTTGGACTCCCTCTGGCGCTTCATCCACCGTGAGTGCCACGAATCCTCTCGCCATCCATGTCAGCATTGATTTCCCTGCCCAGCTTCAGACTTTGCGTCTGGTTATTTCTCATGCCGGCGTCTCAGTCACTCTGTTCGAGCTCGATGAGTTGGTTTCGTGCATGACCGGCAGCGCCACCTCCACGCAGTTGGTGTTCACCGATGCCGCCACCATCCCCGCTCTTCGTTGCAATGCCAACAACCAGCTCACCTTCCGCTCCGGTCAGTCCTACATCGTGAAGCCTCTCTCGGCACTCGCCGCTTTCGATGGCTACACGACCGGTGGTGATTGGGTCCTCCAGGCCTTCACCATCCCGGATCGCGGCGAGCTTTCTGCCTCGCAACTGGCTCGCGTCATCAGCTGGGGTATCACCCTCAAGCCCACGGTTTGTCCCATCAACTCCTACATTCCGTTCAACATCAACTCGGGCGCCTTCAACTCAGCGTCGTCCACTCTCACTGGCACCTGCGTCCCTTGCCCGGCTCATTCGTTGGCCGTCGACTCCGGCGTCAATGGCATCCACTCGTGCCCTTGCGCTGCTGGCTATTTGTTGAACTCTGCCTCTGGCTACACTTGCGACGCTTGTCCCCCTCGCACCATTCGTCTCATTGCGACTAACGTTGCCCCTTTCTTTCAGCATTCTCTTAGCTCTCTTGGTTCTTGCACTCCTTGCAACGGCGCCGCTGTTAATGGTTCCTACTGCGACCCTGCTTTGTGCGATGTTGGATACGAGTGGGTCGGCCCTACCTGCCAGGCTTGTGGTGCCGGTAAGTTCAAGGCTGTCGTCAGTGCTGCTCCTTGCTCACTGTGCCCTGCTGGATTCTTCTCTACTTCTACTGGCCTCACCTCGGCCTCGCAGTGCTCTCCTTGCGGCCCCAACGCTGTGAGCAATCCCACCGCCACCGCTTGCGTGTGCAAGCCGCTCTACACTGACTATGCTCCAGCTTTGGATGGTTCGGGCTGCTCGCTCACCCGCTCATACTCCTACGTCGATAGCCCCACTTGCAGCAAGAACTGCGAGAAGGGTATCTTCCCTCGTGTTACCTCGTGCACGGATAGCAGTGGCGCTTCTTGGTCGACCGGCTGCACTTCACCCGCCGCTCCCGTCGTTTGCAACACTCAGGCTTGTGCCCAGTACGGCTATGTTCCTACTTATGCCACTGGTGGTTACTTGAATCTCCCTATCACCACGCCTCTGTTCCAGCACCTCTCTCAGGTGAAGACTGTTCCCGGCTTGTTGCCGGTTGCGAACAATGTGCTTTCGGTCACCGTCACTGTTCCGGCCTCTGATTCCAGCCTCATCAGCAACGTCAATCAGCTTGCCGTTCATTTCACCGGCTCGTATGTTGGCTTCCTTGACACGTTGACCATCCAGATTTCGCACGCTGGCGTCACTGTCACTTTGTTCAACTTGACCGCTGCTGGTCAGCAAGGCATCTGCAACGGTGGTATCTTGTCAGGCGGCTTCGATGGTTCTTCCACCTACAACAGCGTGCAAGGCTCCACTCAGCTCATCTTCACGGACGAAGCTTCTCAGGCTTGGTATCCCCTCAGTCAGGTGTATGCTTGTACCCCCTCCAACCCTCTCTTCTACCAGGCTGGTCATGTGTACACTGTGCCTCCTGTCAGCTCTCTGGAAGCTTTCTGGAATCTTCCCGCCGCTGGTGACTACGTCATTTCGGTCTTCTCGACCCCCAACCCTGAGAACCTGCCCACTGCCAACCATCTGTCCCGCCTGTTGCAGTCTGCGGGTGTTTCTTTCAGACCCACTGTTTGCCCTGCTGACCAGTACATCACTGGTACCAGCCTGTCCGGTTCTTGCGCCGTGTGCCCTCCTGGTTCAGCTCCCTGGCCCGGAGCCGGTGTCAACACTCGTTGCTTGTGCCCCGTCGGTACCACTTGGCAAAACGGCGCTTGCGTCGCCTGCCCCGCTGGCACTTTCAAGTCAGTCGTTGGCTACAACCAATGCTTGCCCTGTGCTGCCAATGCCACTTCGGCCGCTGGTGCCTCATCTTGCTCTTGCAAGGTCAACTACGCTGACTATTCCGGTTCTGCCGCAATCGATGGTTCCACCTGCTCGTCCAAGCGTGATTGGTTCAATGCTCCTGACTGGTCTGCTGCCACCTGTACTTCCATATGCGATGGCGGTATCGCCACCCGATTGGTGCAGTGTCGCGATCAGTTCGGTGCTGTCTTCGCCACTGGCTGTAACGCCGGGACCAAGCCCGTTGCCGATCAATCTTGTAACACTCAACCTTGCGCTGCCTACGGTTACGTTCCTTCTTTCAGCTCGGGCTCGGGTTCTCCCATTGCGGTTATTCCCACCGATGGTACTGCCGTGACGAAGTCGATTGTGATTCCCTCAACCGTCACCGATGTGATCAGCCCCAGCAATCAGCTCGCTGTCACTTTCACTGCCAACTTCCCTACGTCCTTGAATAAGTTGCAGGTGACTCTGACTCAGGTCGAGTCTGGTGCCACCATCAGCTTGTTCAACCTCGGCAGCACTGACTGCCTCGGCTTCATCCGCCGCTCACAGATCGTGTTCACCGATCAGGCTCCTGGTCAGGCTCTCACCTGCGACAACGACAACCTCATCCAAATGCACGGCAACAACACTTACACCGCTTTGCCTGCCCAGCCGTTTATGACGCTCAATGGTTTGTCCGTCGCTGGTACTTGGGTGTTGAGCGTTTCGATGAATCCCGGCTCGCACTTCGATCTTCGTGGTGCGTCCGCCTCGTCGTTCCAGTTCTACTCGTTCGGTCTCACCTTCGGTCCCACCGTTTGCGGTGTCAACAGCTACGTGTCAGGTTCCGATGCCTCAGCCAACTTGTTCCGCACTCTCAAGTCGCCTTGCACGGCTTGCCCTGGAAACTCGACCTACGTTCGTCACGGTCTCAACACCATCAATGACTGCCCTTGTGCCGGCGGATACGATGCCAACATCGCTTACCGCTGCACGGCTTGTGGTCTCGGCAACTTCCGCGAGATCGCTCTTACTTCGTCCGCCGTGTATCAGCAAAGCCAGGGTGCTTCTCGATGTGTTGCTTGCCGCTCGAGCACCGGCTCGGTGGTCGCTGGAAGCAACCCTAGTGTTTGCGGTACCGACTGCGCTGCAGGTTACACTTACGTTGGCGGTTCACCTTGCCAAGCTTGCCCCATCGGTTCCTTCAAGCCCACTGTTGGCCCTGATGCTTGCACCATTTGCTCAACCGTTTTGGTCGGCTCAAGCACTGCTGCTGTCGCCTCTGTCGCTCAATCTTCTTGCGGCTGTCCCCCAGGCTTCGAGTTAAGCGGTGGATCTTGCGTCGCTTGCGGTGCTGGCAAGTTCAAGAACACCTTTGGTGCTGGTTCATGCACGTCTTGCACTGGTTCGTTCTCTACTCCCTCAGCCGATGCGTCCAAGTGCGTTTGCCAGTCCACTGGCTATGATTCCACTCCGTCTGGCAGTGTCGCCCCCGTTGACGGTAGCAATTGTCTCGCTCTCCCGATGTGGAAGAACCTCCCCGCTTTCCCCAGCTGCCCTGCCGACTCTTGCGAGAATGTCGTTCAGACCACAGGTGTGGTGTGCCGTGATGCGGCCGACACCACTACTTTGAATGACAATGTGTGTCTCAACACCATCGGCGCTCGCATCCCCGCCTCTCGCAATTGCAACAGTTTTGGCACCACTTGCACCACCAATGGTTTCGTTCCCCAGTTCTCTTTGGGTGGTAGTCGCACCGGTGTGACCGTTGATTCCGCTCGTCCTTACTCTCGCACCATCTCTGGTGTCACCAACGCTGGAACCTTGTCCGCTACCAACCAAGTTGCGCTCCACGTCACCCTTGGAATGGCCACCGACCTGCACCTTCTGCGTATCTCCTTGTTCCACAACGGTGTCACGTCCGGCGTGTTCAAGCTCCTCTCAAGCGTTCCATGCAAGGCTTACACCAATACTAACATTGTGACCGAGGCGCTCATTCCCAACTTCGTTCAGCTTGTCTTCGCCGACATGGCCTCTGTTCCTGCTCCCACCTGCGACTCGGCTGCTCTTCTGTCGTTCACCGCTGAGTCTAGCACCATCCTGCGCCCCAGCAATCCGTTGTCCAACTTGAACGGTTTGCCCGCTGCAGGCGACTGGACTCTCTTGGTCTCCACCACCGGCTCCGCCACCGTCACCATCGTCAACTGGGGTCTCACGTTCAACCCCACCATTGCTCCTGACAACTCGTATCTGACTGGCACTTCCCTCACTGGCAGCACTTTTGCCACGTGCGGTGCGTCGACCACTAGTCTTGCTGTCCGCGGTGTGAATGCGTTGACTTCTTGCGGCTGCGCGCCTGGTACTGAGATGAATCTCGCCGGTGCTTGCACTGCTTGTGGCTCTGGTCGTTTCCGCAGCGCTTACGTTCTCAATCGCTGCTTGTTGTGCGCCGCCAACTCTATCATCGCTTCGGACAAGAAGTCGTGCGCATGCGGCAGCAGCTTCTTCGATTACACGTCGTTCGACCCCGAGTTGCCTGGCGCTCTTGCTCCTTCCGGCAGCACTTGCACCGTCATTCGCGAGTGGTATTATGGTCCTTGGAGCACCTGCTCCACCCCTTGCGAGTACGGCACTCAGACTCGTGATGTTTACTGTACTGATCCTTTGGTCGGCGGTATTTTCCCTGATTCCCACTGCGCTGGCGCCAAGCCTCCCACCATCCAGGGTTGCAACACGCTTCAGGCTTGTGTTGCCAACGGTTTCATGCCCACCTTCAGTTCGGGCTATATCAATCGCCAGATCTCTGCTGGTTCCACCACCTCGTCCTTCTCGATTAGGGACGACACTCTTTGGACTTCGTCGCGCCCTGTCATCACCGTGTCTCTCAATTACCGTCCCGCCTCCGGCGGTCTCAACGGTCTCAGAATCGTCGCGTCCAAGGTCGGCGCCACTTCTGCGTCATTCACTCTGATTGATATGACCCCCAGTACGTGCGGCAGCGGCAGCTACATCGATGGTGCTCAGCTCAACTTCGCCGCCGCCGCCGCCGCTGACCCGCTGTTCTCGACCGCTTCTTCTTGCTCGACATCGACTTCGGGCGAAGCAACTTTCCGCAACGGCAATGCTTACTTTTTGCGTCCTGCTTCCTCGTTCAGTAGTGTTCCCGCCAACTTCGACTACACCGGTACTTGGACCCTCACTGTCACCACCACCAACGCCAACTCTGGCCTTAGCATCATCTCGTGGGGTGTCAACAACGACCACGCCCTTTGTTCCGGATCGACCTTCCTTCGCCCCGGCGGCTTCAATGGCACTTGCTTCCCTGCTCCTGGCAACACTCTCACCACGTTCGCTTCAAGCAACGGCCCCAACACTGTGTTCAACTTCCCTTGCGCTGACGGATTTGACTTCCATGACACCACCCAGCGCTATGTGTGCACGCCTTGTCTCGCTAACACCTTCCGCACCAACACTATCACTGCTGGCTCCGCCAACCCCATGTATCAGCTCTCGATCGACCAGGCGACTTGCAACGCTTGCAACCGCGTTTCTCCTGCTGGCTCAACTTCCGCTTCAGCTTGCACAGGCAACTGCAACGCTGGTTTTGGTGTGTCGAACGGCGTTTGCTCCACATGCCCCGCTGATTCATTTCAAGATGGCACTGGTGTGACCTGCTCCACATGCGGGGCCAACTCTGGAACCAACGGCGCTGTTGGTCAATCGGCTTGTCAGTGCAGACCCGGCTTCCAGGGCACGTCTTCATGCACTGCTTGTCCCGCCAACTTTGTCAAGTCTTCGTTCGGCGCTGGTCCTTGTACCGCGGTCTCCTCCATCTCGCCCTTCGCCACTTATGTCAGCTCGACCACCTTTGGCTGTCTTTCGGGTTGGTCCGTGCAGAATGGTGGCTGCGTTGCTACTGCTTCTAATAAGTTTGCCAGCTCGATCACCTTCCCCTCCACCACCTCACCCACCATTGCCCCCACCTTCAACTCTGTGAACACGTTTGCGTACACTGTCACTGTGCCCATCACTGACTCGTCCATTGTGGTCACGGTCGCCACCTTCGTCTCTCAGTCGGTGGTAATGATGGTCGGCTCCACTGTTGTTGTCAACCCCGTCCCGTTGCAGACCACCGGCTCCACTGTCATCACCGTTTCCATCGGTGGTGCTTCTCCTGTCGTGTACACTCTCACAGTCGTTAAGCAGCCGAGCTCGGATGCAACACTCACCGCCCTCGCTGTGCAGTCGAGTGTTCAGAGTACCGATGTGTACCCTCCCCTCACCCCTGGTCCCTTCGCTTCGGGCGTCAACGAGTACACCGTGTACTTGCCTGCCACCTATGGTGGCAATGTTCCCAACGATGTCAACTTGGTGTGCCAGAAGCGCGTGGGCCAAACGATCACTTTCACCTTCACGGGTAACGGCGCTCCCACCACTCTCAACTGCAACGGTGTCATTGAGCTCACTGGTCTCCTCGCTCCCCAACCGGGTACCACTTACGATGTGTTGGTCAACGTCGTCGCTCCTGATGCCTCCTCCAATACTTACACCCTCCACATCGTCACTGATTCGGATATTTTCTTCTTGATTGCGACTAGCAATGACCTCACTGGCTCTGCTGCCGACCAGCAGAACCAGAAGGACGCTCTTATTGCTGCCCTTGTCAGTAAGAGCGCCGGAACCACCGCTGCCAACTTCATCATCACTGCTGTGCAGAGCGGAAGTACGATCTATTACATCACCATCGATGACGGTGTCAACAATCGTCGTGCCCTCGATGTTTGGAACGACATCAGCGTTGCTGACTTCTCGTCATACGATTCTTCTTCTGATTTCGCCATCGTTTTGAACGATGGTTCCAGCGATGCCTCGTTGGTCAACGGTGGTCTCTCTGTCGTTGGTTATTCGTTTACCCCTGCGTTCTCGCCCTCAACCGCCAACTACGCCCTTACCCTGCCTCCCGCCGTTTCTTCGATCTCTTTCTCCGCCTCGGTTACTAACAGCTTCGCCACGGTCGCTTGGTCTCTGTCCAACACCAATGGGGTGTCGAACTTTGTCACCTTCACTTCTGGTTCCACCGTTTCCGTTCCCAACCTGGTGGAGGGCGACAACAAGGTGTCGATCAAGGTCACTGCGCAGAATGGTGAGTCCGTCTCTGTGTACTCGATCACCATCCATGTTCCCAGCACTGTCGCCACCATCTCCAACGTCTTCTTTGGCCTCACTCCCAACCTCGCCAACTCTGTCGGTACTTCCGTTGCTCTGTTGCGACCTGTTACCGCTTGGAGCCCCAGCGTTTTCGACTACGAGATCATCTACACCTCTCGCAACCCCATCATCAACGTCCGTCCCCTCCTCACCAGCTCCCTGGCCACCGTCAAGTATGGTGCTATCGACGTCGACCCCGTTCTGTATCTTCCTCTTGGCGCCCGTATCGACCCTGCCACTCCGAGCTGCCCCGGCTATAACAACATTCCCTTCTACTGCAACGTTGGTCTGAACTACCCCGGTGGTATCCCCATGCCCTTGTCGGCCATTACCAAGCACACCGTCAAGTTCGTCGTCACTGCCGAATCAGGCACTGTTCAGAAGGTGTACACTGTCAACATCACTCGTTTGAACGATGATTCCAGTCTTGCCTCGCTCTCCGGCGTTGTGAGTGCGGCTTCTTACACGCCCACCGTCACCACCGGCACCAACTCCTACACCTTGTTGATTCCTCGTGGGCCTCTCTACACTCAGGTTGCGCTCACCTACGCTCCTAACGATGTCAATGCCACCGTTACTCCTAGCTCTGGCGCCTCTTTCGTCTCCACTGGCCTCAACTCAATTCTTGTCAATGTTGGCACTGCTGCTACCACCACCGTTAGTCTCACTGTTCGTGCTACCAATGGCATCGACGTCACCGTCTACACGGTCACCATTGGTCGTCTTAGCAGCGACTCTACCCTCACCAGCTTGGGTGCTTCGTTCGAGCAAGATTTCACCATCTACCGCCCTGCTTTGACTCCTGCGTACACGAGCAACGTGTTCTACTACACCTTGAAGGTTGATACTACCGTCAGCACTCTTCACCTCACTCCTATCAAGAGCCATCCTGACGCGATCATCTCGACCCGCATTGTGCCGCCCGCCACTCCCAACTTCCCCTTCACTGTCATCGACTCTGGCAAGCCCTTCGGCTACTCGCTTGCCGGCGCTGGTCACACCTACATCGAAGTTCTGGTGTTGGCTCCCGATTTGACCACTACCACTTACTACTTGGATGTGTTCCAGATCTCCAACGTTGCCACGCTCTTCAACATTGTGTTCTCGCCCAGCAGCATTCCCATCTTCTACGTTCCTGGCACCAACACTTACTCTGCGATCGTGCCCGCCGCTGTCGGTGTTGTCTCCTACGTCGTCACTCCCAAGATCCCGGGCGCCACTGTCGAGAAGTCGTTCAATAACGTTGCCTACACCACCATTCCTGACACCTCCGTCTCGCAGTCGTTCAACACTCCCATCGGCTCTGTCACCACTCTCTATATTCGTGTGACTGCCGTCGATGGTGTCACCACCGAGCTGTACCAGTTTACCCTTACTCGCCCTGCGTATGTGTACGACGACTCCGTGTCGTTTGGTGCTTGTAACAGCACCTGCGGTATTCACGGCTTCCAGACTCGTCCCGCCAACTGCGTTGCCAGCGGTACTCACTCGGTTACCGACACCAACAACTGCGTGGTGCAGAACGCTCCTTTGATCACCACCATCCAGCCCTGCAACCGCGACATTCCTTGCACCTTCTTCTACTTCGTGCATTTCGCCGATGGTGCGCCGGTTGCTTGTAGCGACAACACTCAGGATTGCACTGCCAACACCGAGGTGCTGAACCAATTGGTCGACTGTCTTGAGCGTCTCTCCGATGGCTCCGCCGTGTCTCGTCCTTCGCGCGACGCCAACGGCAAGACCCTGTGCGAGGTCAACATCAATGCAGTGTGCAAGTCTTGGACCTCTCGTAAATGCTGCGAGCCCGCTCCTGCAGCCGTTCCCTCCAACTGCCCCTTCCCGTAATCCGCTTCGATGTGCGGCGTTATACATTAACACGCATGTTGCTTTCTCTTCTTTTTTTATTTTCGGCTCGCTCTCTCTTCTAAATTTTTTTCCCCTCACATCTCAGTTATACTCAATAGCTCTTTGCCTCGTCATCTTTAGATGAAGCGTGATGAGTGCAATTATTGCGTTTCTATCGTTTGTTCAAATAAACGATCCAACTCCTTTGTCC
>Ga0255239_1000011_pt1 | contig 18569 bp, 32 predicted proteins | sample ColtaT_20_FD_185447 | JGI IMG/M metagenome (GOLD analysis project Ga0255239, IMG submission 185447) | Metatranscriptome of freshwater microbial communities from Columbia River, Oregon, United States - Colum_Miss_RepB_8d (Metagenome... | ecosystem: Environmental > Aquatic > Freshwater > River...
CAACGTGCAGATGGAAATCGAACTGATCACCCCGGTGGCCATGGACAAGGGTTTGCGCTTCGCGATTCGCGAAGGCGGCCGCACGGTCGGCGCCGGTACGGTGGCGGAAATCGTTTCCTAACTAACGAAATAGCTGGGGCCGCTCTACGGGAGCGGCCCTGACAAAACGAATCGAAAGATTGAATCCATGTCTTTGAGAGAAAGCATCCGAATACGGCTTAAGGCGTACGATCACCGCGTCCTGGATCAGTCGACGCAGGAAATCGTGGCGACGGCCAAGCGCAGTGGCGCGCAGGTGGCGGGCCCGATCCCGTTGCCGACTATGAAAAACCGCTTCACGGTTAACCGTTCGCCGCACGTCGACAAGAAGTCGCGGGAACAGTTTGAAGTCCGCACCCACAAGCGCTTGCTCGACATTCTGTCGCCGACGCAGGACACGGTGGATGCGTTGATGAAACTGGACCTGCCCGCGGGCGTTGACGTCGAAATCAAGGCCTTCGGTAAGAAGTAGTCTTGCTCGGCTGTTCGCAACAGCAGCAACCAAAGTGGTAACCCAAGAGATTTAATAATCCGGGGAAACGGATAAGCAATGACGCGTGGCGAGGGCGCTACGACGGTTGCTGACACGGAAGTAAGAAAGCCCCGTTCGAGGAAAGTGCAATGAGCCCAGGAATTCTCGGCAAGAAAATCGGGATGACGCAACTGTTCAACGCGGAAGGCCAAGTGGTCCCTGTGACCTTGGTGAAAGCGGGACCTTGTGTCGTCGTGCAGCGCAAGACACCGGCCACGGACGGCTACAACGCCGTGCAGCTCGGCCTTATGGAATACGTGAAGCCGTCGCGGATTAATAAGCCCGAAACCGGCCACCTGAAGAAAGCGAACGCCGACGGTATTCGCTTCCTGAAAGAGTTGAAGCTTGGGCCGGGTAACAGCGACATGAAAACTGGGGACCGCGTGTTAGCGGAACAGTTCCAGGTCAACCAGAAGGTCGATGTCATTGGCACTTCCAAGGGCAAGGGCTTTACCTCGGTGATCAAGCGCCACAACTTCAAGGGCGGCCCTGGCGGGCACGGTTCGATGTTCGGCCGCGCGCCCGGTTCGATCGGCGCATCGAGCTTCCCGAGCCGCGTTTTCCCTGGCATGCGCATGGCTGGCCACTCGGGCGATGCCCAAGTGACGGTTCGCAACCTGGAAATCGTCGGTGTGGACACCGAAGAGAACATGATCATGGTTAAGGGCGCGGTGCCCGGACCGAACGGCGGCTATGTCGTTCTTCGCCGCGCGAAATCCGGGTACTAGAAGGAGCCGAACGATGCCCATTGTCGACGTTATCGATCTCAACAACAACAAAGTAGGCTCCGTCGAACTGTCGGAAGCCGTCTTCGGCACCGCAGTGAACAAGGCGCTGCTATACGAGGCCGTCCGCAACTACCAGGCGAATCAACGCCGCGGAACGGCAAAGACCAAGACCCGGCATGAAGTAGCCGGATCGGGCAAAAAATTGTGGAAGCAGAAGGGTACGGGCCGTGCGCGTATGGGCTCGATCCGCAGCCCACTGTGGCGCCACGGCGGCACCACCCACGGGCCCCAGCCGCGTGATTATAGCTACCAACTGCCGAAAAAGATGTTGGTCGGCGCGTTGCGCTCGGCTCTGACGGCGAAATTGCAGGACGGCGGGATCAAGATCGTTCGCGAATTTGCCCTGGCCGACCACAAGACCAAGACGTTTGTCGGCGCGTTGACGAAATTGGAATCGCCGAACAAAGTTCTGGTCATCGACAACGGCGAGAACCGCAATCTGGCCTTGGGCGCACGGAACATTCCTGGTCTGGTGCTGCTGGCAAGCCGTGAAGTGAATCCGTACCACCTGTTGAACGCGAAGCAGATTCTGATCAGTGAATCGGCCGCGAAGAAGCTTTCGGAGGGCTTGGCGTAATGAATATCTATGAAGTAGTCCGCCGCCCCATCGTGACGGAAAAAGGGCTCACGAAAAAAGAGAGCGAAAACACGCTCTGCTTCGAAGTGAATTCCGACGCCAATAAGATCCACATCAAAGCGGCCGTCGAAAAGCTCTTCAAAGTCAAAGTGGCCGACGTCCGGGTGCTCAACAATGAAGGCAAGCTGCGCCGTCGCGGCCGGTTCGCCGGGTACCGCTCGGATTGGAAGAAGGCCTACGTGAAATTAAAGGCCGGCGAGAAGATGCCGGAATACGCCGAGATCTAAGCACGGCGTTTAGAGGAATCGCATCATGCCAGTGAAAACATACCGCCCGTATACGCCCAGCCGTCGTTACATGACGACGCTGATGCGTGACGACATTACGAAACAAACGCCGGAGAAGTCTCTGACGGTGGGGCTCCGGAAGTCCGGTGGCCGTAACAGCAGTGGCCGGGTGACGTCGCGGTTTATCGGCGGCGGTCACAAGCAGTCTTTGCGTCTTGTGGATTTCAAGCGGGACAAAGAAGGCGTCCCGGCTCGCGTCGCGGCGATCGAATACGATCCGAACCGCTCGGCTCGACTGGCACTGTTGCACTATGTGGACGGCGAGAAGCGTTACATCGTGGCTCCGGTTGGATTGACGGTCGGTTCGACGGTGACGTCGGGTCCGGACGCTGATATTCTTCCCGGTAACTCGTTGCCACTGAAGAACATCCCGGCCGGCACGGTTATCCACGCGATTGAACTGAAGCCTGGCAAGGGCGCTCAGATGGCACGCAGCGCCGGTACGCAGGCGCAGCTCGTCTCTAAAGAAGGCGGCATCGCGCTGATCAAACTGCCGTCGGGTGAAACCCGGAAGGTCGACCTACGCTGCATTGCGACGATCGGCCAAGTGGGCAACCCGGAACACGAAAACGAAACGTACGGCAAGGCCGGACGTACCCGCTGGAAGGGCCGCACGCCGCATAATCGCGGTGTGACGATGAACCCGGTCGACCACCCGCACGGTGGTGGTGAAGGCCGGACGTCGGGCGGTCGCCACCCGGTTACTCCGTGGGGCCAGCCGACACGCGGATTCAAAACGCGTAACAACAAGCGCACCGACAATCAAATCGTCACGCGCCGCGGCAAGAAGAGCTAGGGAAGGGATTAGACGATGGGTCGTTCTCTCAAAAAAGGTCCGTTCACCGATGACCACTTGCTGGTCAAAGTGGAAAAGCTGATCGCCAACAGCGATAAGAAGGTTGTTAAGACCTGGTCGCGGCGCTCGACGATTCTGCCGATGTTCATCGGGCACACGTTTGCTGTGCACAACGGCAAGAAGTTTATTCCGGTCTATGTGACCGAGAACATGGTTGGCCACAAGCTTGGCGAATTCTCGCCGACCAGGACTTTCAAAGGTCACGTGGCCAAGACCGAAAAATCGGGTAAGGCAGGCTGATCGGCCAGCTCCCTGGCAGATAAGCCCACAAGGAAACGGACATGGAAGCAAGAGCCGAAGCAAGATATATTCGGGTGTCGCCGCAGAAGGCGCGTTTGGTGGTGGATTTGATCCGCGGCCAGCGTGCCGGTGATGCCATCAACATTCTGCGTTCGACGAATAAGGGAATCGCCCCGACGGTGGAGAAGGTGTTGCGCTCGGCAATTGCCAACGCCGAAAACAAGTCGGACTCGGTGGACGTCGATCAGTTGGTCGTGAACGAAGCCTACGTGAACGAGGGCCCGCGCATGAAGCGTATCCGCCCCGCCCCGATGGGCCGTGCGTACCGCTACCAGCGCCGGATCAGCCATATAGTTGTGGTTGTGGCGGAAAAATAAGAGGCGCGAAGGAAAACCATGGGTCAAAAAACACATCCTTACGGCTTCCGGCTGGGCGTCACCAAAACGTGGCGTTCGCGCTGGTTCGCTAAGCAGGACTACGCCAAGCTGCTGGAAGAAGATCTCGACCTGAAGGACGAGCTCCGGAAGCGTTTGAAGGCTGCTGGTGTGAGCTCGGTCGAAGTGGACCGTCCCGGCAACAAACTCCGCATCACGATCCGCACGTCGCGTCCCGGTATCATCATCGGCCGCAAGGGCGCTGAAATCGAAAAGCTGAAGAGCGAACTGGCCAAGCGCACCAAGCGCGAAGTGTTCATCGACATTCAGGAAGTTTCGAAGCCGGACGTCGATGCCCAGCTGGTGAGCGAATCGATTGCGTTGCAGTTAGAAAAGCGCGTCGCGTTCCGCCGCGCCATGCGCAAAGCGGTTGACTCGGCGAAGCGTCTCGGTTGCAAGGGTATCAAGGTCCGCGTCTCGGGCCGTCTGAACGGCGCCGAAATCGCACGCTCCGAGTGGTATCTCGATGGTCAGTTGCCGCTGCACACGCTGCGCGCCGACATCGACTACGGCTTCAGCGAATCGCACACGACCTATGGCGTGATTGGCGTTAAGGTTTGGATCTACAAAGGTGAAATCCTCGGCGACTTCCGCAAGATGTCGAGCGAACCGGAACCCCGCCGCGCCCCCCGTGGTGACCGTGGCGAACGTGGCGGCGAACGCCGCGACCGTCGTGGTCCGGCGAGCGGTGGTTATGGTGGTGGCCAGCAGAGCGGATACGCCGGCGGTCAGTCCCAGCAGAGCGCGCCGTCCGGTCCTCCGGTGCAGACGCCTCCCCCGGGAGCCGAAGGCGCCCCGACCCGCCCGATCGCCCCGCCGATGGCGCAGCCTGTGCAGCCTTCGTGGAAGGCTGAGACCGGCGAAGCGGCTCCGGCCGTTGATACCCCCAGCGAGAACCAGGAGTAATACGCCATGTTGATGCCGAAGAAAGTCAAATACCGCAAGCAGCAGCGCGGCCGGATGACCGGACTCGCCTGGCGCGGAAGCACTCTGAGCTTTGGTGATTTTGGGTTGAAGGCGATGGTTTGCGGTTGGATAACCAACCGTCAGATCGAAGCGGCCCGTATCGCGATGACGCGCCACATCAAGCGCGGCGGCAAGGTGTGGATCCGGGTGTTCCCGGACAAGCCCGTGTCGAAGAAGCCGGCTGAAACCCGCATGGGTAAGGGTAAAGGCGCTCCGGAATTTTGGGTAGCGGTCATCCGACCTGGCAAGATCCTTTTCGAGATGGAAGGGGTTTCGCAGGAAGTGGCAGCGGAAGCAATGCGGTTGGCGGCACAGAAACTGTCTTTGAAAACGAAGATGGTGAGCCGCGAACAGCAAGGGTAAGGGCTCAAGGGTAAACAAGGATTCGTTATGAAAGCTGAAAAGATCCGCGGGCTGGAATCGGCCGAGCTCCAAAAGCAGTTAGCAGATATGGGTGAAACCATGTTCCGTCTGCGCTTCCAGATGTCGCTGGGCCAGGCCGATGGTTTGAAGAAGTACCGGGAAACGAAGAAAGATCGGGCGCGGATCCTGACGGTTCTGCGCGAGAGGGCGAAGTAAGTCATGCCGGAAAATCAAGATCCGCAGGCCACAGCGAAAAAAGGCCAGGAAAAGATCGGGCAAGTCGTCTCGACGAAGATGGAAAAGACGATTGTCGTCGAAGTGTCCCGTCGCGTGGCGCACCCTTTCTATCGCCGGATTATAAAGAAGCGCAAAAAGTTTTATGCTCACGACGAACAGGGCTTGGCGAAAGTCGGCGATGTGGTGCGGATTGTGGAGCACCGGCCGTTGTCGAAGCTGAAGCGCTGGGCGTTGGCGGAAGTGGTCCGCGCGGCCGTCCAGGTTGGCGAAGCGCAGTAAGCGCGGCGCCACAGACAGTTACGTAGGAATTTCCGCGGGCAAATAAGGAGACAGTCATGATTGGGATGCGAACAATCCTCGAGGTAGCCGACAACAGCGGCGCACGCAAGTTGCAGTGCATCTTGCCGCGCGGCGGCGATCTCGGAGCGAAGGCCGGTCTCGGGGACGTGATCACCGCAGCGGTGAAGGAAGCGACACCGGACGGCACGGTTAAAAAGGGTAAAGTGGTTCGTTGCGTTGTGGTGCGCATGCGGAAAGAGACCCGGCGCAAAGACGGGACTTATATCCGGTTTGACACGAACGCGGCGGTGTTGATTAACGAACTAGGCGAGCCGATCGGAACCCGCGTTTTCGGGCCGGTGGCGCGCGAACTGCGCGACAAACGGTTTATGAAGATCGTTTCGCTGGCGCCGGAAGTACTTTAAGGCATTTGTAGAGCAGCAGGCTCGGGAAAAGGGATTTCGATGGCAACACTGAAAATTCGCAAGGGCGATACGGTCAAAGTGATCGCCGGCCGCGACAAGGGCAAAACCGGCCGCGTGCTCGAAGTGGAGAAGGAAAAAGGGCGTCTTCTTGTGGAAGGTGTCCAGATGGTAAAGCGCCACACGAAGGCGAACCCGGCCAAGCAGGTCAAGGGCGGGATTGCGGAGAAGGAAGCGACGATCCACGTGTCCAACGTGATGGTTGTGACCGGAGACGGCAAGGCGTCGCGCGTGGGCTACAAGATCGAAGGCGAAGGCGCTTCTGCCAAGAAGGTGCGCGTGGCGCGCAAGACCGGCGAAGTGCTGGCGACGAAGAGCTAGTTTTAACGGAAAGCAATCATGGCCAGGCTCAGAGAACACTACACGAAGAACGTACTGCCGGAACTCATGAAGGAGTTCGGCTACAAGAACATCATGGCCGTTCCGAAGATTGAAAAGATCTCGCTGAACATCGGTCTCGGGGAAGCCACCGGCAACCCGAAGTTGATGGATGGCGCTGTGAACGAGTTGGGGCAGATCGCCGGACAGCGTCCGGTGATTTGCAAAGCGAAGAAATCGATCGCCGCCTTCAAGTTGCGCGAAAACATGCCGATTGGTTGCATGGTCACGCTGCGCGGCGACCGTATGTACGAGTTTTTGGATCGCCTGATCAACGTCAGCCTCCCGCGTGTCCGCGATTTCCGCGGAATTTCGTCGAAGGCCTTTGACGGCCGCGGCAACTATACGCTGGGGCTGAAGGATCAGTTGATCTTCCCTGAGATTGACTACAACAAGGTGGAAAAGACCAAGGGTCTGAACATCTGTGTCACGACGACGGCCAAGACGGACGCTGAAGGTTTGGCGCTGTTGAAGCAAATGGGCATGCCGTTCGCGGCGAAGTAACGAGAAGAGAGGATTTGAAGCGCACATGGCCACAACCGCCAAAATCGCCAAGGACATAAAGCTCAAGGCTGCAAAAGAGAAGGGCGTCCAGAAGGCTGGAGTCCGTCTTCGCAACCGCTGCTTCCGCTGCGGCCGTCCGCGGGCGTACATCCGCAAGTTCGGCCTTTGCCGCATCTGTTTCCGCAAACTGGCTCTCGCCGGGGAGATCCCCGGTGTGATCAAGGCCAGCTGGTAGTCGCGAGCTTGGGAATTTTAGGGAATCACGAAGGAAGGGGAATCGAGAATGGTTAGCGATCCCATCGCAGATATGCTCACGCGGATCCGGAACGCGATGCAGGCGCGGCACGCCAAGGTGGATGTGCCTGGCTCGAAGCTGAAGCTGGAAATTGCGCGGATCCTCAAAGAAGAGGGTTACGTCCTGAACTACAAGCAGGGCGACGAAGGCTCGAAGCGAGTCATCAAGATCTACCTCAAGTACAACCCGAATAACACGCCGGTGATCTCTCACCTGGAGCGGGAATCGAAGCCTGGCCGTCGCGTTTACGTGGCGAGCAAGGAAATCCCCCGTGTACTGGGCGGGATGGGGATCAACATCCTCACCACGCCGCGCGGTGTGATGACGGGCCGAACGGCGCGCAAAGAAGGCGTTGGCGGCGAACTGTTGTGCTCGGTCTGGTAAAGACCGCGTTCGGTAGCGAAATAAAAGGCAGATAGAACGGCGAAGCCGGGACCTAGTCCCGAGTAGCAAGAACCGTAAGGAAAAGAACGATGTCGAGAATTGGTAAGAAACCGATCCCGCTGCCGGCGGGAGTGAAGATTAAGATCGATGCGACCCCAGGGCCGATGCACGTCGAAGGCCCGAAGGGCAAGCTGACGGTGCCGGTACCGGAAGGGATCGTGATCGAGCAGAACGGCGCGGTGTTGGACGTGAAGCGCGAAAGCGACGCTTATGCGGCGGTTCACGGACTGACCCGGGCGCTGGCGGCAAATGCCGTGCAGGGCGTGAGCGCTGGCTTCACGCGGGAACTTGACATTGTCGGCGTTGGCTTCCGCGCGGAAACCAAGGGAAAAGACACCGTTCATTTCACGCTGGGTTATTCGCACAACATTGAATTTTTGTTGCCCCCGGGCGTCGAAGCCAAGGTGGACAAGAACACCCACGTCATTCTGACCGGATTCGACAAACAGTTGCTGGGTCAGGTGGCGGCGAATATGCGTTCGCTGCGGAAGCCGGATCCGTACAAGAACAAGGGTGTCCGTTACACGGGCGAAGTGCTGCGCAAGAAGGCCGGCAAGTCCGGTGCGGGCGGCAAAGGTAAGTAATCCGGGAAGGGATGAGGATCGAAACGCATGGTCAGTAAAGTCAATCGCGACGAAGTCCGTCGCCGGATTCATACTCGGATCCGTAAAAAGCTCGCCGGGACGGCCGCACGGCCCCGCTTGGCGGTGTTCCGTTCGATTAAACACATTTACGTTCAGGTTATTGATGACCGCTCGGGCACAACGCTTGTCTCCGCCTCTTCGGCGGAAAAGGGCGTGGGGAACGGCGGGAATGTGGAAGGGGCGAAGGCAATCGGGAAACTGGTTGCGGAGCGCGCCAAAGAGAAGGGAATCAGTTCCGTGGTCTTCGATCGCGGCGGGTTCCTGTACCACGGCCGGGTGAAGGCGCTGGCGGATGCCGCGCGCGAAGCCGGACTGCAGTTCTGATAGGGAGATTACGCATTCATGCCAGCTACTGTTACCAAGCGCGTGGAACCGACCTCTGGGCTCAAAGAGCAGGTCGTCTCCATTAACCGCGTCACCAAAGTGGTGAAAGGCGGCAAGAACCTGAGCTTTTCCGCTCTGGTCGTTATCGGGGATCCGGGCGCCAAGATCGTTGGGTTCGGAACGGGAAAAGCGAAGGAAGTTCCGGCTGCCATTAAGAAGGGCATCGAAGCGGCGAAGAAGAATCTCCGTAAGATCAATGTGTTGGAAACGACGATTCCGCACCCTGTGCTCGGGCGCTTTGGTGCCGGCCAGGTGTTGCTCAAGCCGGCTCCGCAAGGTACCGGTGTGATCGCCGGCGGTCCGGTGCGCGCGGTGATTGAAGCGGTGGGGATCCCCAATGTGCTTACCAAGTCCCTTGGAACGCACAACCCGCACAACGTAGTGAAGGCCACGATCGCGGCGCTGGAGCAGTTGCGCGATAAGAACGAAGTGGCCGAAATGCGCGGCATTTTGCCGGAGCGCATGTAGCAATTTGCAGACGAGGCAAGACATGGCCGAAAATAAGATCAAAATCCAGTTGTATCGCAGCACCATCTGTACGCCGGAGACGCACAAGCGGATCGTGAAGGCGTTGGGCTTGAAAAAGCTCAATCGCATCGTCGAACGTCCCGACACTCCCGGTTTCCGTGGCATGGTGTTGAAGGTTCCGCATTTGTTGCGGATCGTCGAATAGGGCCCGAAAACAGGTAGGAACGCGATGAATCTCAGTGAAATTAGACCGCCCGCCGGGCAAAAAAAGAATAAGCGCCGCCTGGGTCAAGGTATGGGCACGGGCCGCGGCAAGTTCGCTGGCCGCGGTGCGAAGGGTGCAAAGTCGATCAGCGGTTACTCCCGTATGCGCGGCTTTGAAGGCGGCCAGATGCCGCTCCACCGTCGCTTGCCGAAGCGTGGCTTCTCCAACGCAATGTTCAAGACGACCTACGCAATCGTCAACGTGGCCACGCTGAATGATCTGGCGGGCGACACCTTCGATGTCGCGTCGCTCCAGGCTGCTGGCGTGATCAAGAAGTTGGAAGACGGTTTGAAGGTGTTGGCGAACGGCGACATCACCCGCGCGATTACGGTTACGGCTCATCACTTCTCCGCTATGGCGAAAGAGAAGATTGAGAAGGCCGGCGGGACGGCGATTGTCATCGAACCGGTGACTCGCAAACCGAAGGAACAGTAAGATTCGAGGTCGCGCAATGCACTTCGGCGCAAAAGGATTGGCATGAAGTTCCTTGAAGCAGTGGCGAACGCTTTCCGGATTCCGGACCTGCGGAACCGAATTCTCTTCACATTGGCAATGTTGGCGATTTACCGCCTGGGTGGGCATATCCCGACCCCCGGTATCGACGCTGAGCGCCTGGAAGAGTTTTTCCGGCAGAACCAGGGCACCCTTTTAGGGTTTTTCGACTTGTTCAGCGGTGGTATGTTCCGCCGCTTGACGATTTTCGCGTTGGGCATCATGCCCTACATCACGAGCTCCATTATTCTGCAGCTCATGACGATTGTCGTCCCGACTCTCGAAAAGCTTCAAAAAGAGGGGGAACTCGGGCGGCGGAAGATCACGCAGTATACGCGGTACCTGACGGTGCTTTTGGCGTTGGTTCAATCCTTCACGATTGCCACGGCCTTGCAGTCCCAAGGGAACTTCGTTGTGAACCCGGGCATCGGATTCATTCTGATGACCATGATTTCGTTGACTACCGGCACCGCCTTCATCATGTGGCTGGGTGAACAAATCACCGAGCGCGGTATTGGCAACGGCATGTCATTGATCATTTTCACCGGCATCGTGGTGGGTCTGCCCTCGGCGATGTATTCGATCTACCAGAAGGCGTTCCTAACGCGTGAATGGAATCTTTTACAGGTTCTGATCATCGCTGCAGTAATGGTGGCTGTGATCGGTTTGATCGTGTTGGTTGAACGCGGTGAGCGCCGGATTCCGGTGCAGTACGCGAAGCGGGTTGTGGGACGCAAGATGATGGGCGGGCAGTCGACGCACCTTCCGATGAAGGTGAACGCCGGCGGCGTGATCCCGGTTATCTTCGCAAGTTCCTTACTGACGTTCCCGCAAACACTGACACAGATCGCGTTCGTTCGCGACAATCCGTATCTGTCGGCGATGCTTCGGTCCATCCAACATGCGGAACCGCTATACATCCTCCTGTTCATTGCGTTGATCATCTTCTTCTGTTTCTTCTACGTTTCGATCATTTTCAATCCGAACGAAGCGGCCGATAACATGCGTAAGTACGGCGGTTTTATTCCGGGCATTCGCCCTGGTAAGAACACGTCGGACTACATGAATAAAGTTCTGACGAAGATCACGGTGGTTGGCGGCTTGTACCTTGCGGTATTGAGTTTGCTCCCCGAGATGATGATCAGCGGTGTCAAATTGCAGCACTTACCTTTGCTGGGCAACTGGATTGACGCGCATTTCCCGCGCTTCATCCTGGACGGCCTGGGCGTCAACTTCTACTTCGGCGGCACCAGCTTGCTGATCGTGGTTGGCGTGGCGATGGACACTGTGAATCAGATTGAAGCGCAGTTGATCATGCGCCATTACGAAGGGTTTACGCCGCGCGCTGGCCGGATTCGCGGTCGCCGTAGCACTTCCTAACTTTTGGGATGTTTGTTCTTTGACAACTGACAACGCCGATATTGCCAGAAAACCTGCTCTCCAGAAGCCCCTGGCGGTGATGTTGTTCGGCGCACCGGGTTCCGGTAAGGGAACCACGGGTAAGATGTTGACCAAGCTAACCGGCTGGCCTCATCTTGCCACGGGGGACTTACTGCGGGAGCAGATCACGCGGAAAACTTCGTTAGGTTTGGAAATGCAGAGCATCTTGGCAGCTGGGCAACTAGCGCCGGATGATCTGGTCAGTCGAATGGTTGGGGACCGACTAGGTTGGTCCGACTGTGAAGCTGGATTTTTGCTGGACGGGTTTCCCAGGACGATACCGCAGGCGGAAGGTTTGGCACAGTGGTTTTCGGGACGGAATTTTCGCCCGGTGCTGATCCACCTCTGGGTGGAGTACAATGAAATATTGCGGCGACTTACCGGTCGTCGGACCTGCTCGAATTGCGGCGCCATTTACCATTTGGAGTCGACGCCGTCACAAGTCCCTGATGTTTGCGATAACGATGGGGCGGCACTGACGGTACGGGCCGATGACAAGGAAGAAGTAGTGCTGCAAAGATTGCAGACCTACCAGACGCAGACCTGGCCGGTAGCGGAGACGCTCCGGAAGAATGGGATCCTGGTAGAGGCGATCGAGTGCGGTGAGATGGACCCGGAAAGCGTAGCGGACCGGATCCGATGGCGGTTGGATCGCATCGGCGGTTCGATTGCGAAGAAAAACAAACCAGAATGATTATCCGGAAAAGTCCGGCAGAACTCGAAAAGATGCGGCGCAGCGGTTTGCTCGTCTACCAGATTCTACATTCTGTGAAGGAATTAGTGGCTGAAGGCATAACAACGATGGAATTGGAGAACGCCGCGGCGAAGATGATCGCCGACGCTGGCGCCCGTCCTGCGTTTAAGGGCTACTACTCGGCGGCGGCCGGGAATCGGTATCCCTATGTGTTGTGTACTTCGGTCAACGAACAGATTGTCCACGGCATGCCCTCGACGAAGAATCCCCTGAAGAAGGGTGACGTGATCTCGATCGACACGGGTGTGCAGTTGGATGGGTATTACGGCGATTCGGCCATTACGGTGGCCGTGGGTGAGATTTCCCCGTCGCTTCAAAAACTTCTCGATGTGACGCGGGAATCGCTGGAGATGGCGATCGACAAGGTCCGCGAGGGGAACCGGCTATTTGATATCTGCTCGACGGTTCAGAAGCATGTCGAGTCGAACGGGTTTTCTATCGTTCGCGAGTTCGTGGGCCATGGCATAGGCACTTCGTTGCACGAAGAGCCGCAGGTTCCGAACTACGTGGATCGAAATAACGAGAATCCGCGGTTGAAAGAGGGTATGGTCTTGGCGATCGAGCCGATGGTCAACCTTGGGAAGCCGGCGTCGAAGGTTTTGTCGGACCGTTGGACGGCTGTAAGCCAGGACGGATCGGCATCCGCGCATTTTGAGCATTGTGTGGCTGTAACGAAAGACGGCCCGTGGGTTTTAACACGGCCATGAACCGGGGAACGCACGATGGTAGAGCCGGTGGAGGCTGTGGTGGTGGAGTTGTTGCCGCAGGCACTCATTCGTTTGGAGTTAACCGGGAGCAAACGCCAGGTACTGGCGCACGCGGCCGGGGTCAAAGAAGTGAATTTTGTGCGATTGCGGCCGGGTGATCCGGTGATGGTAGCGGTCTCGGAGCAGGATCCCACGCGGGGACGAATTGTCAGCGTGCGGCCGGGCCGGTAGTAAGAACAACCAAATTTTAGTTTCAGAAACGCAAGAGGAAGTCATGAAAGTACGGGCATCGGTCAAGAAAATTTGCGATAAGTGCAAGATCATTCACCGCACGGGCGTCGTTCGGGTGATTTGCGTCAATCCGAAGCATAAGCAGCGCCAGGGCTAACCGCGCGCAAGAGAACCACGAAAGAAACAGGACGAGGACTAGCACATGGCACGTATCTCCGGTGTTGATCTGCCCGCCCGCAAGCGCGCGGAAATCGGATTGACCTATATCTACGGCATCGGCCGCACGCGATCGAAGTCGATTTTGTATCGCACGGGTGTGGACGCGGACAAAAAGATCGCCGATCTGACCGAGGAAGAAGTAAACAAGATCCGTACGCTGATTGAATCGGAAGGATCGGTGGAAGGCGACCTCCGCAAGGAAATGTCGCTGAACATCAAGCGCCTGATGGAAATGGGCTCTTACCGTGGTCTGCGGCATCGCCGTGGCCTGCCCGCCCGTGGCCAGCGTACCCACACCAATGCCCGCACCCGCAAGGGACCGCGCAAGGGCACGGTGACCAACAAGAAGAAGGCGGGCGCGAAGTAATCGCGTCCGGCTGCAGACGAATAAACGGGAAGAGATCGTAATATGGCCAAAGCACCAGCCAAGTCCTCGAAGAAGAAGAATTTTAAGAAAAAAGAAAAGAAGCACGTGCCAATGGGCGTCTGCCACATTCAGGCGACGTTCAACAACACGATCATCACCTTCAGTGATCCGATGGGGAACACGCTGGCCTGGTCGAGCTCTGGCTCGTTGGGTTTCCGTGGTTCGCGTAAGGGCACCCCGTTTGCTGCTCAGCAGGCTTCGCTGACGGCGGCGAACAAGGCGAAGGATTCCGGCTTGCGCACGGTGGAAGTGCGTGTTTCCGGCCCTGGCGCCGGCCGTGAGTCGGCCATTCGCGCGCTGTCTGGTGCCGGTATTGAAGTGAAAAATATTAAAGACGTCACGCCGATTCCTCACAACGGCTGCCGTCCGCCGAAGAAGCGCCGCGTTTGATCGCGCGGGAGTTTTGTAGATAAAATCTCAAAACCCCCTTTACGCTTCCCGGTGTTCTGTGCGATACTTGGACTTACGGTTTCGGCCGTATCCTCAAGTTCTGCACTTCAGTTTGGCGCGAAGACCCCCACCCGCCCTTCGCGCCAAAACGGCCCGACGGAGATCCGCCCAATCGCCCTCCGTCGGGCCACCCCCACCTCAGTCTCTCCCGCTACGTACCTGAACCCAGCACATTTGCGAATGCCTTCCGGTTTGTGGCATACTGTTAATCGTAGAATTTTGCGCGTACGCGCGATTGCGGGGCGGATGGCCCTGGTAGCACAAAGCAGGATGAATACCGCCTCTGGCGTGTTGTAAACTGCACCTTCCGATCATTGAAAGGTTTATAAGAAACGAATGGCTCGTTATATTGGACCCGTGTGCCGTCAGTGCCGGCGCGAGGGCATGAAGCTCTTCCTGAAGGGGGAGCGTTGCTACGGCCCGAAGTGTGCCGTGAGCGAAGAGAAGAAGCGGAACTTTCCTCCCGGCCAGCATGGCCAGGCGCGTAAGCCGAAGATTGTCGGCTACGGCTTGCAATTGCGTGAGAAGCAGAAGACGAAGCGTTACTTCGGTCTTGGTGAGACGCAGTTCCGGAACCTGTTTGAGAAGGCGGCCGCGGCCAAGGGCATCACGGGTGACGTGATGTTGCAGTTGTTGGAACGGCGTCTGGACAATGCGGTGTATCGCATTGGGTTTGCGACCAGCCGGGCGTTTGCTCGCCAGTTGGTTCGCCATGGCCATATCAAGGTCAACGGCAAAAAGGTCAATATCCCGTCGTTCACGGTGAAGCCGGGCGACGAAGTGACCGTGCGAGATAAGAGCAAAGAGAATTCGGCCATTCTGGCTGCCCGGGAAGCGACGGCTCACCTGCCCTCGCCGAGCTGGCTGGAAGTGGACCGCGAGAACCTCAAGGCGCGGATCATTTCGCTGCCGAAGCGCGAGGAGCTTGTTCAGATCCAAATGAACGAGCAGCTCATCGTCGAACTTTACTCGAAGTAAGCGGCCCCGGTGGCGGCAGAGGCGGGGTTCGCCCTGTCCGCCGCTTCCGGACGTTGCCGGAACAACTCACCCAACACCGTCACAGAACAACGTAAGAGCCCCAAAAGGAGAGCTATGTTCAAGGGTTTTCAGAAACCGAAGCGGTTGGTCGCCAATACCGAGACGCTGAATGAGCGTTATGGCAGTTTCGCCGCCCAGCCCTTTGAGCGCGGTTTCGGCACGACGATTGGCAATAGCCTTCGTCGCGTGCTGCTGAGTTCGATCGAAGGGGCGGCTATCACGGCCGTCCGTATTGAAGGCATTGCCCACGAGTTCAGCCCGATCCCGGGCGTCACGGAAGATGCGACCGACATCATCCTGAACTTGAAGCAGGTGCCGTTCAAGATGTCGACTGACGCCGTCCATACGGTGCGGTTGATTGTGGATCAGCCTGGTGAAATTCTGTCGGGCCAGATCGAGACGAGTTCGGATATCGAAGTGCTGGACCGTAACGTCCATATCGCCACCGTTGGCGAGGGTGGGAAGCTGAACATCGAGATGCGGCTGAAGCAGGGCCGTGGGTATGTGTCGGCTGACCGGAACTTCGACGAAGACTTGCCGATCGGCTATATCGCGATCGATTCGGTGCACTCTCCCGTCCGCAAAGTGAATTACGCGGTGGAGAATGCTCGTCTCGGCCAGATGACCGACTACGACAAGCTGAACATTGAAGTTTGGACGAACGGCGCGATTTCTCCGCAGGATGCCATCGGGCAGGCGGCCAAGCTCGTGAAAGATCACATGAGTATCTTCATCAACTTCGAGGAAACCCCCGAAGTGACGGAAGAGCCGGCCGAACGCGTGATGAATCAGATGAACGAAGTGCTCAACCGCTCGGTGGACGAGATGGAGCTTTCGGTTCGCAGCTACAACTGCTTGAAGAACGCGAATATCGGCACGATCGGCGACCTGGTGCAGAAGACCGAAGCGGAGATGCTCCGCACGAAGAACTTCGGACGGAAGTCGTTGAACGAAATCAAAGAAATTCTGTCGGGCATGGGCTTGGGCTTCGGTATGAAGATCGATTCCCAGGGCCGCCTGATACCTGGCCCCGCCAGCAGCACGACCGGTCTTGCGGCCGGCGATGACGAATAGTCATTCAGATCAAGATCACAGGAACGGAAGTACGCCACAATGAGGCACAATAAGGCAGGCTTTAAACTCAAGCGCGACGTGAGCGCGCGGCGCGCGTTGCTGCGTAATATTGTTACCAGCGTCATTCTTGAAGAGCGCGTGATTACCACGGTTCCGAAGGCGAAAGCCGCGAAGCCGATCGTCGACCAGATCATCACTCTGGCCAAGCGGGAGAAGAAGGAAGAGCAGTTGCATGCCCGCCGGCAGGCCGCCTCTTACCTGATGACTCCGGCGAGCGTGCAGAAGCTGTTCGATCAGATCGGACCGCGTTTTGCGACTCGTAACGGTGGATACACCCGCGTGGTTCGCGTTGGTTTCCGCAAGGGTGACGGTGCCGAAACGGCTATGTTGGAACTCGTGGGTTCCGAACTGGTCCGCCGGTCCGCAGACCGCGCCAAGCGCCGCGAAGAGAAACTCAAGGCGATGCAGGAAGGCCGCGATGGCGGCGAGCCGGCAGAGTCCTAACTGACATTACCCACCCGCAACACGAGAGGGCGCGAATCCGAGTTAACAGCCATTTCCCTTGGCTGATTCATTAGGCAACGCGCCCTTTTTTGGTTTGTGCGCCATGGAAGAAAACCAAGTTCCTCAGGTACAGCCCGATCCGCCCCGGGTATCCGTCATCATCATCACGCGCAATCAGGCGCGGGCGTTACGCCGTTGTCTGGAAGCGTTGCATCAGTGCACGATTCTGGACGAGGTGGAGATTATCGTCGTCGACAATGCTTCGACGGACGGCAGCAATGTCATCCAGGACGATTTTGAGAAGATCACGTACCTGAAACTGCCCAAGAACTTTGGTTGGACGAAGGCAGCCAATATTGCGTTGCGGTCGTCCTTGGCGGAGTCCATTCTGTTTCTGGATCCTCGGGTGGAATTGGCGCCTGATGCGATAGCGGTGCTGGCGGCCGAGGTCTCCGAAGAGAGCGATGCCGCCGCGGCGAGCGCTGTGATGACCACGCCTGACGGGGCGCCTGCGCGCGTGATGCGCAAGTTGCCGAAGCCGGGTGATTTACGCCCCGCGCTGTTTGCGCCTTCGGTATTGCCAACGGATCCTACTCCGGCGGATTTCCCCGGTGTATTTGCGTTGTTGATCCGGAAGGCGTTCCTGAAAGGGATGAATTTCCTGGATGAGCGCTACGGCGAGCTTTGGGCCGACGCCGAGATTGCGGCCCAGGTGAAACGGGCTGGACGCAAGATCCTGTTATTGCCGGCTGCAAAGGCTGTGTTCCACGAGGAAGATGCTCCGCCGGCGTTGCACTCTTCGCTGTTGGAGGCCGATTTTGAGCAGGGGGCGGCCACGTATCTCTCCAAGCACTATGGTGGCGGGATGGGCCGGCGCGTGACCGCTGCACTCGGTGCTCTGGGGACGCTAAAGGTCGGGCTGTTCGCGAATCTGGTTTCCGGGCAGAAGATCGACGGTTCCCAGGAATAGGCAGGGAGACGCTGGATGGGGACGCGGGTGCGAACTGTCCTGATTCTGGCTTTAGCCGCCATTCCGGTTTGGATCTCGATGGCGGGTGCGCAGTACCTGGACGATGTCCAGGATGAAGTGGCATGGCGGCGCCACACGGACCCGATGGTCTACCTGCGGGAGGGCCACGGGGACCACTTTTTCGAGGCGCAGGTGGAGTTGGAAGAGCGGCAGCGCGCGATAGGGCTGGTGGGCCGGTTGGACCGGCTGTATGTTCGCGGGCAGACGATGCATGCGGCCTGGAGCGGGGATGGGCAACAGTTGGTGACGGCGTCGGGTGCGGTGGCGCACCGGTGGGATACGCGGACGGCGAGCGAACTGGAGGCACTGGGGCCATCGACGCGGAGCCGGGCGGAGGATACGAAACGCTGGGGCTTTGGGTTTCAGGAGGCGGTCTTCGTGGGGCCGGACAGGCGTATTGTGGGTTTGACCGATTCGCCGCCTAAAGTTTTGTGGACGTTCCGGGGCCGCGAAGTGGACCGGCTGGTGCTGGACGGCATGGGGTACGAAAAGCTGACGTCCCAGGGGAATCTGGTGGCGGTTTTAAAGAACCTGGAGTATGGGCTGGTGGTGGACGTTGCGACCAGGCAGATGACGCAGTTGCCGCATCCGGATTCCACCGGCATCACGTTCGTCGCCAATGGCGATGTGCTGACGCTGGCGCGGGGCGAAGTGAAGCGTTGGCGCGGAGCGCAACTGGTG
>Ga0255239_1000016_pt1 | contig 16772 bp, 1 predicted proteins | sample ColtaT_20_FD_185447 | JGI IMG/M metagenome (GOLD analysis project Ga0255239, IMG submission 185447) | Metatranscriptome of freshwater microbial communities from Columbia River, Oregon, United States - Colum_Miss_RepB_8d (Metagenome... | ecosystem: Environmental > Aquatic > Freshwater > River...
ATTTCTTTTAACTGACCGCGATCGAGGGCGGTGCGAGACGGAACAGAAGATGAAAAGACATCCACACTAGATGAAGATTCGAAATCGACATTACTGACGATAAACAATAAAGCGAGAAACAGAGAGATGAAATCAAAAAATAAGGAATAAAACAAAACGGAGAAGAAGAGTGGGAAGAAGCGAGAAGAAAAAGGGAGATTCACACTGCAGAGAAAGGATCGATATGCATACTAAACTGATTTCCAAGTAAAATACAAAGAAAGATGATAAATAGCGAGTGAGAGGGGCGAGGCTTCTACGAATATATCAACAATGAGGATCTATACGACAGTCGAGACTAAACGATGGAGGATGGAGACGGAGACGGAGACGAGGAGACGGAAAATAGACGAGAATGCGAAGAGAAAGTAAAATGCGAAAAGATGAGCGCTGAAGCTGAAGCGAATGAGGGCGGGACTAGAGTTCGTTGAGATCGCTGTCGTTCAGTAAGTCGAGCTGATCATCAAGCTCGGATTGAGAGTCGGCGTGAGATTCGACCATGGAGGTAGGGTGAACGTCGGCCTCAACAGCTGCAGCTTTGCGCGAGGCGCGCTTAGCAGCACGAGCAGCCGCTCGAGCAGCGGTCAAATCATCGACCTCGATGCGATTGTCAGGAGCAGCAATAGGCGCTGCGGGAGGAGAAGCGAATTCTAACTCAGGGTTGAACTGTTTGCTTTTGGAGCGACGCTCAGTAACTTTGGGATGCTCGACGGTGGGCTGGCGAAAGGAGGCGGGATCAGCATCATGCATGCGTGGCACGGGAGCCGACTTCTTGGGCATCACATCACCTGGCGTCTTCTTCTTGGAGCGGCGCTGAGCGGCAGCCTTGCGTTCGGCCTTGTGCTGATAATAGCGGATCGAATTCTTCAGTGAGGAAATGCGAGCGGAGCGATGAAGGGCAAGACCGGCGACGCGATTCTGCTCAGCCTCGACATTGGCAATTTGTTCGCGCAAGGAGGCGATCTTGGCACGAGCGGCAGCGACATGGTTGACGGCATTTGAAACCTTGGCGAGTTGGCGGTGGAGCCCCTTGAGCTCCTTCACGACGGCTTTGTCCTTAAGCGACATTTCACCTGCGTCGCCCGTTTCACCGTCGGGGCCCACTTCTCCAGCATCGCCGCGGGGGCCGGCAGGACCGACAGGACCCATTTCACCCTCGTCGCCACGTTCGCCACTAGCGCCCTGGGGCCCGCGCTCACCGACCTCTCCACTGGGGCCTTGCGGGCCGCGGGGGCCGGCAAACGGATCGGGCATATCCGCGGGATTCGCGCAAATTTCGGTGTTACAGGGCTGCTTGTCCGAGGGGCGCTCACTGCTGCACTTAGAATCGTCGATGCTGACGGCACCGGTGGAGGAATCCACACAGCTCACGGAGCGGGTTTGGATTCCACCACCGCATTGACGATCACACTTGGTCCATTCAGTAGAGGACCACTGGTACGAGGCGGCCGAACATTCGAAATGGTTGCAGACCATCACGTCAGAAGGACGAGGAACCTTCAACTTCATGGCACAAACACGATCGGAACGAGGCTCTCCGTACTTGGTCAAGCACTCGACGGTTCGAGTCATTTCACCTCCGCCACACTTGCGGGAACAGCTACTCCAGCTGCCCATCGACCAAAACACCGAGGCAGATGACGCAGCGGCTGCGGCAGCGGCAGCGGCGTCGACCACCGAGAGCTTCTGATTCGAACCAGATGAGGGGGGAGGAGGAGCGAGCGAGTTGACGATGCGCTCAGGCATGACAGGGGGGATGAACTTCATCTTAGCCTCGGCGGCGGCGCGAACAATTGACATGACCGGGACAGGCGTGATCGAAACTCCATCAGCGTTGATGGCATGACCGAAGGCGCCGGCACGCAGCGAGGATTTAGAATCCAAAACAGCAGCGGCGAGGCGAGCGGCGATGGTCTCAGCGGGAATGGTCAAGGGGATTGAGAGCAAGAGGCGAATCGAGTTGGGGGTCGTGCTGATGACAAACAAATCGTTCGACTGGAGAGACGCCGATTTGGCAATATCAGCAACAAAACCAGCCTGAAAAGCGGGATCAGAAGTTGACTTGCCGCCCAGCAGGTCGGAGGCCAATACGAACGAAGCATCAACACCGATGTTGATGCCTTTGTCGCACGGGCGTTCGTTACAAGTGCGAGAAGTGCGAGGGTTGAGAACGGATCCAGATGCATCGCGGCAGTAGCGGTTGCCGACGACGCTGCCGGAAGCATCGCGACACTTGACGCTGCGATACTGAGAGCCACCTCCGCAAATCGCAGAGCACTCGGACCAGGAAGAACGAACCCAATTGTAGGAGCCGCAAGGGTGAGTGTTGCACGAGCGCTGAGTCACAGGGCGAATGCCGGCTGACTCGCTCTTGGCGCACAGTGTGTGACTCACTTGCTTGCCACGAGCATCCATGCAAGAAACAACGCGCACATACGAACCTCCTCCGCAAGTGGCAGAGCAGGAACCAAATTCACCGAGGTTCCATGAGTAGTAAGGGCAGGGCTTAGAATTGCACTCTTCCACAGCTGCAGGTCGAATGCCGGCGAACTGGTAGCACAGCTCATCGGCAACGGTTTCGTTGTTGTCACCACGTTGACACGCCACAGGACGCGTGATTTCACCACCACCACACTGCTTGTTGCATTCGCCAAACTCACCAACGGTCCAAGAGTACGATGGACAAGCGGCTGTGTTGCAAGGGCGCGACTCGAATCCAGCAGGAGGCTTGCCACAATACTTGACGGGGTCAGGCATAGCCTGATTCTGGTTGCTCATGCACACGGTGTCACGGAACTGCAAGCCACCACCACAAGTCTTCGAACAAGAGGTCCAGTCTGTGAGAGCAACGTACTTGTAGTCGAGGCATGGCTCATGGTTGCAAGTGGCGTTCGTGATAGGCTTGGGGTGAGCGGCGCATGCTGAGTCGGGGTAATCCTTGCCATCAGTTCCGGCACAGATGACAGAACGAGTTGAAAAGCCGCCGCCACAAGCAGCAGAGCACTTAGTGAACGAGGTGGTCAACCAACGGAACGTGGCACAAGCTTCGGTGTTGCACGGCTGAATGCGACGAGGCACAGGATCGCCGCAGAGGTAATCCTCGACAGTGAGACCGTTGCTAGCTTTGCACACAACGGTGCGGTTTTGAACACCCGCGTTACAAGACGACGAGCAAGTGCTCCAAGCTGATTTGATCCACTTGTGAGCAACACACTCTTGCGTGTTACAAGTTTGACTAACATCAGGCTTGGCAACTGAGCCGCAGAGCTTGTCATCGACACGATTGCCGTCAGAGTTCACACATTGCACGACGCGCTTCTGTACCGCACCACCACAACGAGCGGAGCAGCGATTCCAGTGCGACACAGCCCAGGAGTAAGAGGTGCAAACACCAGGGTTGCAAACATCGGTGGTAGAGAGCTTCGCGACAAGCGGCGAGCAAAACTTGGAGTCAACCTTGGTACCGTTCGCGGCGACACAAATCGAGGATCGTGAGGTCGAACCGCCAAGGCAAGGCTTCGAACACTCAGACCAAGACGAGCCAGCAACTTCTGAGAAGACGTCGCATGTCGCAGTGTTGCAAGCGCGACGGGTGCGCGGCTTGGCAGAGTGAGTGAGACAATACGTGTCTGGGTAAGGGAGATTGTCGTCGCCAACACAAGTGACGACACGATGCGTATGAGCACCGCCGCATGAAACAGGGCAAGATTCCCAATCGGAAGTGGACCAACGGTATTGAACGCACTTGTGAGTGTTGCAAGTTGTGGCAGAGGCAGGGGCAGGAGAGGAGGCGCAGCGCGAGGCGCCGACACCGTTTCCAACGTTGTCGAAGCAGGCAACGGTGCGAGTGCGAACGCCATTGCCACAAGGCTTGTCACACGAAGACCAGCTGGTCGAATTCCAGCGGAAGTTGAGACAGTCCTGGGTATTGCAAGCTTGAGTGGTGGCGGGCTCGGGAGCAGTGCATCGAACCGAGGCATCATCAGCAGGGGCGCCATGAGACGATAAGCAACGAACAGTTCGGAAGGTAGAACCACCACCACAGCTGACGCTGCAGGTCTCCCAATTAGAAACCACCCAATCGAATCGATCACAGAGATTGGTGTTGCAAGGAGCAGATGATGCTGGAGCCGCTCCTCCAAGGGCAGCAAGGCAGACCTTGGAGTCGAGTGCTACATCGGCAGAAGCGGAACCAAAGCATTTGACATCACGAGTCCTCACTCCACCATTGCATTGGGCAGAGCAAGTACTCCAAGCACCAAGCTGCCAGCTGTAAGTCTGACAGGGTTGAGTATTGCAAACTTGGTTGGAAGCAGGCTTGTTCGACGCGACACCACCAGCAGCGGCGCAAACGGCATCGGGGCGAACAGTGCCGTCAGGGTTGGCACAATAAACATCGCGAGTTTGAGTTCCGCTGCCGCAGGACAACGAGCAGGAGGTCCAAGGGCCAGTGGTCCAAGCCGGAGTGGTGCAGAAATAAGCATCGGTGTTGCAAGAGCGGGTGCCGATAGGCCGTGACGGAGCTTGGTTGCATTTGGGATCCGAGTCCGTACCCTTGCAAGTGACGGCACGACGTTGCTTACCGTTGCAGGGAGCATCGCAAGCGTCCCAAGCGCCCACTTTCCAAGATCCAAACACGCATGGCTTCTTGTTACAAGGCATTGACTTGGCAGCAGGAGGAGTGCCGCACAGCACCTCCTCACGCAACGAACCATCTTTGCTGCTGACGCAAGCAAACTGCATTGTAGAGACGCCACCGTCGCAAGAACGAGAGCAATCACTCCAATTCATCGCCTTCCAGCTGAAAGTCTCGACCGTGCGGACTCCATTGATCATGGCAGCGCAAGCTTGAGAGTTGCACACGGTGCTTGAGTCAGGCTTGACGCCGGCAGCAGCGCAACGTTCATCACCGACAATCTTGCCAGTCAAATCATCACAAGTGACGGCGCGCGTCGCCTTTCCACCACCACAGGGCTGGTCGCACTTTGACCAGGCGGTAGCCTCCCAACGAACGGCAACACAAGGTTCAGTGTTACAAGGGCGACTGCTATCGGGACGAGGAAGGTTGGCTTCACTGCAGAAACGGTCTGAAGTGACGATATCGAACTGGTCGGTGCAAACAACTTCACGAACCTGCACACCGTTGCCACAAGAGGCAGAGCAGAAATCCCAAGCGGTGGGCAACCACTTGTAGACAGTGCAAGGTCGGGTGTTGCAGCTATCGGTGGTAGACGGCTTCACACCTTGAAGTTCGCAAAACTTATCTTCGATGACGGCACCATCGGCATTGACGCACGACACTTCACGGGTGTGAGAGCCGCTTCCGCATTGGGCTGAACAGTCAGACCAGCGGGAAACCTTCCAGACAGCGCGATCGCATTGCTGTGAGTTGCACTCCTCGAAGTGCGAAGGCTTGGCAGAAGGATCGCAGAGCGAAGAGGCGGTCGGCACACCGAGGTGCGACACACAGAACACTTCGCGGTAGCGGTAGCCGGTGCCGCACGAAGCAGAGCATTCGGAAACCTGGCCAGTCGACCAGCTGTACTTCATACTGTCGCAAGACTGCGAGTTGCAAACCTGCGATGAGGCAGGGCGATTGTCGAGCAAGGCGCATTGCGAATCATCGGGCATCACTTGTTGAGTAGTGATGTCGACACAGTCGACACTGCGGGTTTGAGTGCCTGAGTCGCAAGGGGCCGAACAGTTGGACCAAGCGCCTGATTGAAACTTGAAGCCAGGGCAAGGAGCGGTATTGCAAGCGCGGGTTGAGGTGAGAGCCGCGAGATTTGCGCAGTACTCGACGGGTCCAGGGGAGCTGGAATCGGGACCGGTGCAGATCACACTTCGAGTTTGAACTCCACCAGCACCGCATGACACAGAGCAAGTCGACCAATCGGATGTCGCCTTCCACACACACGAGATTGAATTACAGGGTTGCGTAGTCACGGGGCGAAGTGCTTCAACACAGAAGGTGTCATCGACCATCTGCTCCTTGCCACCACCAGAACTCATGCACACGACGGTGCGAGTTTGAGCGCCACCACCGCACACACGGTTGCAGCCCAACCAAGGGGAAGCCTGCCAAGAATACGTGACACAAGGAGCGGTGTTGCAAGCGGTGCTGGTTTCACCCTCGAGTGGCGCTTGGCCGGCACACTTGACGTTACTCTTGTAAACCTTGTCGTTCGTACCGATGCACAACGTGGAACGAGTAGAAACACCTCCACCACACTTGGCTGAGCATGCGGTCCAGTTCGAAAAGACGAGGGAATGGAAGACGGTTTGCACCTCGCACAGACGACCACCCCATCCTTCGGGGCAAGTGCAGCGTCCATCCTTGCAGCTGCCACCGTTCACGCATTGCATGTTGAAGCACGAGTCTTTGCACGTGGGAGGGGCAGCGTTCCAGTAGCCCGAGGGCAAACAAGTGAGAGAGGAGGGACCGACGAGAGTGAAGCCCGGGCGGCACGAGAAGCGAGCAACGTCCATACTGGTTCCATTGTACATGTCGACTGAACCATTCTCAGGGTCGGACAGCGAGGGTGAACAAGGTAAGCCGACACAAACGCCGGGATCAGCATTCCAAGCGCCATCCTCCAAGCACTGGACTTGCGACTCACCATGAAGCTCGAAGCCAGTGCGACAAGTGACAAGGGCGATGTCGCCAGAGTAGCCGACGGAGCGCGACACGTTTCCGAACGCAGGAGGGTTCAGATTGGGAAGACAGCGGATGCGGGCACAAGTAGGCACACCATGTGACCAAGTGCGGTCAGGCTGGCAGGTGGTGGTCTTGGAGCCGCGAACGGCGTAACCAGGATTGCATGAGAAGGTGCGGACGTCACCGTTGAATCCGCGAATGTCGTCGACACCACCGTTGAAAGGCGGGATGAGGACAGGGCAAGGATCACCCAAGCAGCGAGGAACAGGAGTCGACCAATCGCCAGATTCAGTGCAGCGAGAGACTGCAGATCCAATCAACATAAAGCCGGGATTACAAGTGAAGGTGATGGACTCACCAACTACACCAACGGTGTTGCTGACAGACCCATGTTGGGGCGACTTGATTGCGGGGCAAGTGGTCGGCTTACATTTGGGAGCCACGCCCGACCAACGGCCGTCGATTCCACATTGCAGCTCGTTGGAGGCGCCGACCAGCTCGTAACCAGCGTTGCAAGTGAAGAAGGCGACAGCACCAGTGGTTCCCTCTTTAATGGAAACGTGGCCGAACTTGGGACGGCGAAGGTTGGGGAGGCAGCGGTTGGGAGCGCAGACGGGCGGCGAGCCGCTCCACTTCTGATCCGAACGACACACGAGTGAGGTCTTACCAACCAGTGTGTACCCCTTGTCACAACCGAATCTGACCTTCAAGCCGGTGTAACCGTGGCGGTGAGTGACGGAGCCGTGAGCCGGAGGAATCAGAACTTGAGGACAAGCCTTGGGACGACACAGGGGCTGACCATCATCCCAACGAAGAGACGGCAAGCAGGTCACGGTCTTCTTACCAACAGGAGTGAAGCCGGGGTTGCAGAGAACATCGACTGAGGTGCCGACGGTAGAGAACGAAGATGATAACTTGCCGCGACCAGGAGAGCGTAGCTTGGGACAAGACTTAGGCAGACAAACCGAGGTTCGAACGGTCCAGCGTCCGTCCGCGGTCACCTTTGCACGGCTTGCACCAGCGACGAAATAACCACGGTTGCACTGGAACTGTGACTCATCACCGGTGTAGCCATTCACCTTGGTGGCTTTGCCGTTGGTCGGCTCAGTCAACACCTGGTTCGCAGGGTTAGGATTGCATGAGGCAACACGTCCAGTCCATTCTGACTGCGTGGCGGTATCGATGAATTTGCCGTCCGCATCGCACTTGATGCGGAGAGTACCGGAGGGCGAAAAACCTTGATTGCAGGTGAACTCAACAACGTCACCGAAGCGAGCGATGCGATGACTGACGACACCATTGTCTGGGTTGCGCAACAACTCACCATTACCACATGCGCGGCGCAGACAGACAGGTGGCTCAGCAGACCACTGTCCATCACCCATGCAGGTGGTCGACTTCGGACCAACGACCTCGTAACCTTTCTTGCACTTGAACGTGAAGACGTCGTAGGTGCCACGCTTGTAGCCCTTCTTCGGAACGACCGAATTGGCCGGCATGGCGATACGACGGCACTTACGGGGCTTGCAACGAGGGATGCGATTGGGCTCCCAACCAGTGGGGGAACATTCAAGCAAGCGGGGACCAAGGCGTTTGAAGCCCATGTCGCAGTGGAAGCGAGAGTATTCACCGGTGCGGGCGATGCGGGCGGTCCAGTGGCCGTTCGGGCGAAGTTTGAGACGAGGACAGGTGTTGGCGACGCAGGTGGGCAGAGGGTGATTCCAGTTGCCATCTTCCTGACAAGTGAGGGCTGGTTGGCCTGACAAGGTGTAGCCCAAATCACACTTGATTTCGACCTTCGTGTTAGTGAAAGCGTTTCGGGTCGAAAGCTTGGCGTGATGAGGAGCGACCAAGAGGGGACAGGATGCCGGCACACATACAGGGGCGGCACCGGACCAAGTGCCATCGCTCAAACACTCGAGACTAGAGGCGCCGTCAAGCGAATAGCCCTTGTCACAAGAGAAGGTGGCGACTTCACCGGTGGCGCCGCTCGCGCGGTCAACAGATCCATGCTTAGGAGCTTCAAGGTTGGGGTGGCAATTCTTAGGAGCGCACACGGGCAACTTGGACACAGACCAGCGACCATCAGGCTGACAAACAGCGGTTGCAGCACCAGAGACGGCATAACCCTCGAAGCAAGTGAACTTGGCGACAGTGCCGACGGTGTGGGCAGCTGAAGGGGTGTCGTACTCGACGCCGCCTCGCAAAGGGGCGGTGATGTCGGCGCAAGTGTTGGGCACACAGATGGGAGCAGGGTCCGACCACGTGAGATCACGCAAACAAGTGGTTGTGGCAGCACCCGACAACGAGTAACCAATATCACAAGAATAACTAGCGACATCACCGACACGACCGACTCGAATGTTGGAGCGACCGAAAGGAGGCTGAGCGACTTTGGTGGCGCAGCGCTTGGGAACGCACTTGGGAGAGGCACTGGACCAGGTGCCGTCATCGAGGCACTGGACCGAGGATGGGCCGACCAAATCGAAGCCAGCGTTGCACCAGAACTTCGAAACGGAGCCGGTGACGCCATCTGCGTTATCGACGTTGCCGTTCTTGGGCACTTGGACCTCAGTGCGGCAAGGTGACGGCTTGCATTCGATATCAGACTTGAGCCAAGTGCCATCGACTTGGCACAGGGCGGTCTGGGCGCCGCTGGCAATGCGATATCCACGACGACACTTGAAGGTGAGGGACTGACCCACTGTTGCGGTGAATCCCGACACAGTACCGTGGCGAGGGCGAGTGAGAGCGGGCTTGCAAGTGCGAGGGACGCACTCGGGAACGTCGGAACTCCAGTTGCCATTAGCCATACAGGTCAGCTGGGGAGCGCCAATCAACTCGTAGCCGTTCTTGCAGCTGAAGGTGCGGGTTTCACCGAACGCCGAATTGTCACCATCGATCAGACCGCGTGAGGGAGCAGTGAGAGGGGGACAGCGGAGAGGAACGCACTTGGGAACAGCGTGCGACCAAGAGCCGGTCGACAAACAAGTAGTGTTGGACGCCCCAACGAGAGAGAAGCCTCGACGGCATGAGAAACGGGTGACAGAACCGGTCAAGCCCACACGAGGAGACGAGTAACCGTTAGCAAAAACGGGCAACAGCGGGCAGGAGCGAGGCTCGCAAGTGGGAGCGGCAGAGGACCAGACGCCACGACGCAACACGCGAGCAGAGCGAGCGCCGACCAACTCGTAACCAGCACGACACGAGAAGTCGACGACATCGCCAGTGAAGCCGAATGACTTGGTGACATATCCATGCTCGGGAAGAGTGAAGTTGGACTTAGCGGGTAAAGCCTCGCAGCGAGGAGCGTCGGCGCTCCAGTCGCCGCCGACTTGGCAAGTGATGATGCGAGCGCCGACGAGCTTGTAACCCGGCTGACACGAAAACGCAATTGACTGACCAGCATAACCCATTGTGGCGTTCATTGAGCCGAACGCGGGAGGCGTTGTCAATGAGGGACAGTTCTTCAAGCACACAGGGCCGCGGTTGGAAAATTGACCGTTGGATTGGCACAGAGAGATCGAGGGACCGATCATCGAGTAGCCCTCATTGCATGCGAACGCATGAACGGAGCCAGTGGAACCACGTGTGTTGTCGACGGCGCCAAACTGAGGAGGCGCGAGGTCGGTTTGACAAGGGTTGGGGGTGCAAACGCCGACGTCACGACTCCACTTACGAGAAGGAAGGCACGAGAGGGTCGAGGGCGAGTACGAGGGAGAATAACCAACCGAGCAGTTGAATGAACGTGATTCGCCAATGACGCCGGATAGGCCACCAATGACTTGGCCGTGGGCGGGATGCACGAGTTTGGGACGACACGCCTTGGGCACACAGCGGGGCGGCTTCGTGGACCAAGCGCCAAACTGAGAGCAACGAGTGCGGGGCTTACCAACGAGCTTGTAACCAAAATTGCACGAATAGGTGGCAACGTCATGGGTCCAGATCACACCACTAGGCTGCGAGACGGCACCGTTGGGAATCGATCCAAGGGGTGGGCAAGTGGACAAGCAGTGCGCGGAAGTAAACCCACCCTCCAAGTCATAACCCGAGTACATGCGCGTGGATAGCTGACATTGGCCAGGACGGGAGGCCACAGGCTTATAGAAGCGAGCCTGCAAGCAGGAGGTGGTGTTAGCACATCGAGCAACACATTCCTCAGCCGTGGATGTTTCAGCTCCGAAGATAAAATCGGGGAGATTGATCATTTCCGACGAGGGCTTGGTGCCCTCCTGCTGATTGAATCCTGCACCATACGAGCGCACACCAGGGTAGACGAAGCAACGACCACCAACACGTTTCGCTTGAGTGATTTGCAAGTTAAGACGAGCATCAGCGACGACTCGATTCATGTTGTTGCCAAAAGGAACCAGTTGAATCTTGACGTCACCAACGATCTCGGGAGCCAAGAAGGTGAACGTGAGAGAGGTGACGTTGGGCGAGAAATTGAGCACCGATGGTGAAACCGAACCCTTCGACGTTTGCACCTCGACCGACACAGGCTTCGAAACGGGAGCAGAGAGACGGACGGTGAGGATCTTCTCATCGCTAGTGGTGAACAGCACATCGTCGACACCATCGAACTGAAAGCCAGCGCGGCAGGTGGGCTCGACGTCGGACCATGAAGAATTGCGCAGACAGTAGAGACGCTTGGGGCCGACCAAGATGTAGCCAGCATCGCAAGTGAAAGTTGACGATGAGCCGGTGGCGCCACGATCTGAGGAAACGCTACCGTGATCAGGGACTCGCAGAACGCGATCGCAAGGAATGGGCTCGCAAGTGGGCTCCTCGTCATCCCATAGAAGGTTGCCTCCACACTTGAGAGATGACTTGCCCTTGAGCTGGTACCCACGGCGGCATTTGAACGTGGTGACGCTGCCTGCAACACCCTCAGGAGAAGAAAGAGAGCCCTTGTGAGGAGCCTCAAGAGTGCGAAGACAGGGCTGACCACGGCAAACGGGAGGGGACGATCCCACGTCGAAGGTCCAATTGCCAGCTGGGGTGCAGAACGCAGTGGTAGCGCCATCCAAGACGAAACCAGCTCCACAGCTGAAGGTTCGAATATCGCCAGTAGAACCGACAGTACTGCTGGCAAAGCCGTTCAGAGGCGCCTTAAGATTAGGGCACGGGTTGGGCAAGCAAGTGGGCACAGCAGCAGACCAGATGCCATCAGCGGTACAGGTGAGAGAGGCGGCGCCATTAAGGGTGTAGCCGGGCCGACAAGATGCGGTGATGACATCGCCAGTAATTCCCGAGACGGTGGACAGAACACCGAACTTGGGAGGAGTGAGCAAAGGGCACTGCACGCCAACACAACGGGGCATGGCGGTCCACTTGCGATCGGAGTTGCATTGGATCGAGTCCGCACCCACGCGAACATAACCGGCGTCGCAGTCGACCGGGATGATCGAGTCGACTTTCGTGGCCGGGATGGAGGTGAGGACATGTCCGTTGAACGAAGCGTGAGCCGGCAACGAGTCGATGGCGGGGCACATGGATGGAGAGCACGTAGGCTTGACAGGCTCGTACAAACCGGTGACGACATTGTGAGACTGCTGCTCATACACCCAAGTGCCATTGGCAGCACAAACAGCGTATGACGAGCCGGACAAAACAAAGCCTCTGCGACACGAGAACGTGCGAGTCTGATCGGTGAACCCGGTGGGGTTGTCCACCGCGCCGAACGTGGGAGCAACAAGAGAGTCAGTGCAGGGAGCAGGCACACACTTGGCAGGCTTGGCGCTCCAGCGTCCAAACTTGTTACACTCTAGAACGGCGTTGCCAAGCAGTTGGTGACCAGCGTTACAAGTGATGGTGCGCGTCTCGCCAGCATTTGCAATGACGCTTCGCTTGACATCCCACTTTCCACCCTTGACTCGCTTGAGCAAGGGGCATTGCTTCTTAGTGCACACAGGCAAGTTGGCAGGCTGCTCATACACCCAAGTACCATCGGCTTTGCAAGACGCGAAAGCTGAACCCGCTTGAGTGTAGCCACGACGGCAAGAAAAGGTGACCTCGGAGCCAGTAACACCACGACCACCGTTGGAGACGCGACCGCCCTTGGGAGCAGGGAGGACGTCTTCGCAGGGGTTCGGCTGACAGTGGGGAACGGGAGCAGTCCAGTTGCCGGAGGCAAGGCAAGTCAAAGCGAATGCACCAGAAAGAGAGTAGCCTGGGGAGCAGGAGAACGTGACAGTGGTGCCGACGCGACCATCGCGGCGAGAAGGAATGGTGTGATGAGTGGGGGTGATGTCGGGGCAACGACGAGGGACACACTTGGGGGGGTCGTTGGGATAGAACCAGCGACCTGAAGGTTGGCAATACGCAGCAGAACTGCCCTTCAGCTTGTAGCCTTGAGAACAGGAGAACTTGCGCACGCTGCCGGTGCGACCAGACATTTTGTCAACAGAGCCATCGCGAGGGACGATCAAAGCTTCAGTGCAAGCGTTGGGCACACAGCGAGGGAGAGGGCTGAACTTGCCATCGGCTTGACAAACAGCAACGTCGGCACCACTACGAGTGAAACCTTCAGCACAAGAAAAGGTGAAACGATCACCAACAGCACCAGCAAGCGTGGCGATGGTGTTATCGCTGTTGACGATAGCGTGCTTGGGGACTTTGGTGTCGCGGCACCGAACGGGTGCACAGGTGGGATAAGGCAACTCTTTGCCGGTGATAGGATCACGGGGAAGAGCCCATTCACCAGAGTGCAAGCACTTGATCCACTTGGCGCCATCGAGCTCCTTACCCGGTTGGCAGGAGAATTTGAGCTTTTCGCCACCAAGGGCGAAACCATTGTTCTCGAGGAAGCCGTACGCAGGGACGGTGAGGTTGGCGGGGCACGGCGCGCCAAGACAGCGAGGTACGGGAGACCAAGTGCGATCCGGATTACAAGCGACCTGCTTGGCACCAACGCGAGTGTAGCCAGCCGCACACTCAACATCGAAAACGGTGTCGATGACGCCGGAGAAGAAGTCGGCTTTCTTGTCGCTGCTAATGCGCAGATGCTGACGAAGGCGCTTGGGAGGGCAAGTGTACAGCCCGCAAGTGGGTTTGCCCTTCTCGAGCGGCTCACTCGCGTTGCGATTGAAGACCCACTTGCCGTGTTCGTTGCAAGTCGTCGTGAGCGGGCCTGACACCCAGTGAGAGTGCTGGGCACAGCGGAAAGTTCGGGTGGTGCCGGTCTTGCCAACCACCGAATCCATTCGAAGGTAAGGATACTTGGTGAGCGGGAAGGGAGAGCAAGGCATGGGAATGCAGTTGGGCTGGGGAAAATCCCATTCACCGTTGGCCATGCACGTAAGAGAGCCGTATCCATCGAGGGCATAACCCTTGTCGCAAGTGAACGAGGCGACCTCTCCTACAACGTAATCACGCTCGATGACTGAACCATGAGCGACAGCGGAAAATGCGGGGCAAATTTGCACGCAAGTCGGGGTCGGTTTGTTATACAGACCGGTGGATAAGCAGGTGACGGTTTCAGCGCCCTTCAGTTGGAACCCGGGGGCACACGAGAACGAGGCGGAGCGACCGGTGGTGATCACGGTGTCGTCGACTTCGCCGTTGACCGGCGCTCGGAGAGCGGGCGAACAAGCGCTTGGCTCGCAGAGAGGGGGGCGAGTGATATCAGAGAAGATCCAAGTTTCAGTCTCGACGTCGCAATGAGCGGTGCGGGAAGTGTTGGCACTGAGGTGATAACCAGTCTCACAGGTGAAGGTGACAACATCGTTGACACGCATCGACTCGATTCCAGCGGCAACGACCTTATTGGGCAAGGTCAACGCTGCACACTGGGGCTTGTGGCAAGGAGGAATACGAGATGACCAACCACCGTTGGCAGTGGAGTTAGCGACGCAAGTGATGGTAGTGGTGGGACCGAAGCCGGGCTCGAAGCAGGACACCGTCACTTCTGAGCCTTCATGGCCCCAGTGCTGGGAGATTTTGGTGTACAAAGGCGCGACGAGGTTGTGACAGTTGCGCTTGCACTCAGGGGCGTACTTGATCGCAGCACCATTGTAATGCCAATTGCCGGAGGCGTGGCAGGTGGCGTGGGGAGAACCAACAAGCGTATAACCACCCTTGCAAGAATAAAAGGCGACATCACCAGTGGTGCCATTGCGACGTGAGACAAAGCCGTGAGCCGGAGGCGAAAGGTCGGAGCAGGGCGTGGGCACGCAAGACGGCGCACCGAGGAGGTTGTACACCCATGTGCCGCGTGGCCCGCAGGTGGCAGTCGGGCTGCCGCTGAGGGTGAAGCCGGGAGCGCACGAGAAGTGAGCGACATCCTTCGTCAGTCCACGAGTTCGATCAACGAAGCCGTGAAGGGGGGCGTGAAGGGGAGGACCACAAGGCTGAGGGGTGCATTGAGGAAATTTGCCCGCCTTGTGGAACGACCACGTACCGCCGGGAGTGCACAGCGCAAAACGAGATCCAGATCGCTTAAAACCGGGTTCGCAAGTGAAGTTGACGTACTTGCCAGCGACAGCTAAGCCACGAGACGACACGAAGCCGTTGACAGGAGGCGGGAGGGCAGGAGCGCAAGGCATGGGCTCGCACTTAGGGTTGGAATCCATCAACCACTTGCCATCATCACCACACTTGACCATGGTATGCGAGCCAGAGACGATGTAACCGAACCCGCACGTGACTTGCACAGCGTTGCCTGATGTGGCGTTGGTGGACGACAGCGCGCCGTGAGCGGGAACAGGCAGATCCTTGCAAATGGCGAGCTCGCAGTCCTTGCCAGCGAAGCCTTCATCACAGACGCACTGACCAGTCTCACGGACGCACGCGCCACGACCGGTGCAGGTGCGATTGAAGGACTTGCACTCGTCAAGCTTGATCTCAGTGCCCTGGACGTAGTAAGCACGATATTCGCGTTTGCCAGTGGTGGGCGAGATGGGTGCATACTCATCGGTGGCACCGGCGAGGGCGCAAGAGATGAGGAGATGAGGAAATTTGCCGGTGAGGCGGCAATAATCTTGCTTCGAGCCTTGCTTGGAGATGTCGAACCATCCACGGAGGTGATAGGAATGGCCAAGATCCTTGACGGGCGGGGCAGCGCGGTACTCGCAGTTGGGGCCGGTCCAACGATCGCTCACGAACTTGGAGATGATGCGATCGTTACAGCGACACTTGCCGGCGAGACAGACGCCGTGGTAGTTGCAGTCGATGCCGGCGCAGGGGTTGATGTCGCACAGGTCGCCCGACCACGAGTCGTGGCACTCGCATCGACCATCCTTGCACGAGCCGTGCAGACCGCAGTTCAACGACGCGCAAGGATCGTCATAGGCCTTCAGCTGGGCGGGGGTGAGGGAGGCGAGGTGGACGGCGTCGCTGGTGACGGCGGAGTCGGACTCGGTGAGCACGCGCTGCAGCATTGAGCCGATGAAGGGCAGCGAGTCGGCCTTGGGCTTGGAGTGCTGGATCGCCTCGTCCAGCATGGCCTCATCGACGGAGTGGTGGAAGCGAGTGAGGAACTCCTCCTCCGACTGCAGGGCGGCGATGTCGACGGGCGAGGTGAGCGTGCCGCTGGGGGGAAATTGATGGGCGGCGGGCTGCGGCGCGGCGCCGAGCGACTCCTCCAGCACCGACAGCGGCGCCTGCGACTCGAAGAACGACAGCGCCGACTCGGGGGTGGAAGGATACATCTGCTCGTGGTTCTGGATTTGCTCGACTGAGGGCGCGATCGCCTCGCCGCGCGCCTCCTTGACGGCGTTGAGCTCGTAGTCGACCTCCATCTTGACGGCGTCGTCGTGGTTCAGCACGCGCGGCAGGCCGGCAGAGTTGAACACGAGCGTTTGCTTGATGCCGTGCTGACGAACGGCGCGATTGTGAGCGACCTCGACGGCAGCGACGGCGAGCGCGTTGGCCTCGGCGCCGGTCTTGCCTTGATCGAGCGCACTCGACACGATCGCCTGGTACAGAGAGGTGACGGTCTGCTGCGTCGCCTCGAGCAAGGCGCCGGGGGCGGGGGCGGAGGCGGAGGCGGCAACGTCACGGTGTGGGGCGCGGGGGTGCCCACGGAGTCCGAGGCAGCGGCAGCGGGGCTGCCGCCGCCCCTGTGCCGCTTCTC
>Ga0255239_1000018_pt1 | contig 16460 bp, 2 predicted proteins | sample ColtaT_20_FD_185447 | JGI IMG/M metagenome (GOLD analysis project Ga0255239, IMG submission 185447) | Metatranscriptome of freshwater microbial communities from Columbia River, Oregon, United States - Colum_Miss_RepB_8d (Metagenome... | ecosystem: Environmental > Aquatic > Freshwater > River...
GCTGCCTGTCGTCTTGTTAACATTGTGTGGTGGTAGCAAAGAGTGTACTAATTTCGGTTAGTATACCTTTGCCCATTGTACATTGTTACAAGGAGGCGCGCAGTGGTTGGTAGCCCGCTGCCCGTTAGGGTCGTTGTTAGACTCGTCTCAACTGGTGAGGAGCGTCGCCCCTCACTCGTTGTTTCTAGATTACTCTAGCAATGCGGTGTCAAAACATCAGGATGCGTTCCTTCACTGTGTTCGCTCTGGTGTTGGTGTGCGTTCTGCCGCTGTTGACAGTGGTGGAATGCGTTGACTCGCATTCATCGAATCAGGGTTCGATGCAGCCGACCGCTTCTCCCTCCTCTCGCTTGAAGGAGAAGTTGGCTCGTGCGGCGTCGATCCCCATCACCTCCCCCACCTCTTTTATTTCCTCCGCGTCGACGTCGCTGTCGCGGTCGGTCGCTCACCCCGTGCACGACCACAGCGATGCGGAGAAGAGTTTGATCGACTCTGCGCTGTCGAGCGGCGAGTATCACGCCGTGGTGCACACCGCGGAGGGCGTGAAGCTGCTGACGCGCGAGCAGTCGATGGCCATGGACTTCGAGTACGAGTCGGCGATGAAGCGAGGCGACACGCCGTCGCTCGCCCTCATCGAGAACCACCTCCAACTCTACCCGCCCACCGACTCTGCCTCCATCGCTCACGCTCACCAGCAACAGTCCGAATCCGACCAGCACGCGTACAGCCAGTACATGCTGATCGAGCAGGAGGGCGACGTGGTGAGCGAGGAGCGCGCCGAGCGCAACGCCGCCTTCTCCTCTCAGCTGAAGGCGGCGCTGCTGCGCAAGGGCGGCCTCACCTGGGACAAGAACCCTAACATCTTGCTGTCGGCCGACGGCGTCCACAACCTGCTGGACAACACCGCCTCCCCCAAGAACATGCCGCCCTTCGCCTCGCAGCTGATGGAGAAGGTGGGCCAGATCACGCCCCACGACCGCGCTCAAGCCGCCAATGATCTCATCAAGGCTCGCCCCTTCTTCACCGAGCTCCAGGAGGCGCTCCACCCCACCGCCGCCGCTCGCGCCGCCGCCTCCTCCCTCGTCGAAACCGCCAACAAGGGCAAGGCCGCCGCCACCGAGTGGTTGGAGGGTCTGACCGTCGCCGACGCCTGCTCCACCGTGCAGTGCGGTGCCAACCAGCACTGCGCCGGCGGCAAGTGCGTGTGCAACTACCGCTGGGGCGGTGAGGCTTGCCAGTACCGTCTGCACCCTCCCATCACCAACTGGGGATCGTACGGCAACTGGCAGAACTTCTACGGCAACCCCGACGGCCGCACGGAGGACTACTGCCGCATCTACGGCAAGTGGCCCGTCAAGTACACCGTGTCGTGCGCCCTCGCCGCCTCCAAGTGGGACCTCGAGGACCACGACCCCTCCAACTCAACCTTCGTCGTCGCCTCCATGCAGTGGTCGCAGTCGCGCGGATGGTATGCCACCTACGCTCTTGATCGCTGCGCTACTGAGCGCAAGGGCTGCAGCGGCCATGGTCGTTGCCCTTCCATCTCCAACCCCACCTGCATCTGCGAGCCTGGTTATGCTGGTGCCAACTGCGAGATCGAGGTGTGCCCTCCTTTGGTTGCTCCCGTGAACGGCAAGCTTGACTCTGCTGAGCCCACCGTCGCCGGCAAGAGCGTGAAGGTGAGCTGCGACTACGGCTACGTGTTCCCCGACGGCTTCACTGAGCGCTACATCAAGTGCTTGGGCGCCAACACGTGGAAGCGCGCCCTCCCCAAGTGCCAGAAGCGCGAGTGCCCCGGCCTCTTCCTCCCTCACGGCAGCGTGTCGGCGTCGGGCAGCGGCAACGACATCCCTCCCCCCGGCACCGACGTCATCATCACCAACAAGTACACTCGCAAGGTGCTCAACCTTGAGGGCGGCTCTCGCAAGGAGGGTGGCGTCATCAACACCTTCACCCCTCACGGTGGTGCTACTCAACGCTGGAACATCATGGTGGAGAACGACGGCTCGTACTACATCAAGAACAAGCTCTCCGGCACCGTGTTGACTCTGCTCGACAACGCTCAATCCGCCACCCAGGCCGACGAGGCGCGCACCAATGGTGTGCTCTCCGACAACCAGTTGTGGAAGATCACCAGCCTCGGTGATGGCTCGTTCGTGTTGCTCTCCAAGCGCACTGGCTTGCCTTTGAAGCCTTCTCGTCACGGTGATGGCGCTCTCGTCGTTGCCGGTACCGAGAAGGATGGTGAGATTCTCGCTTGGACCTTGCCCTTCTCCTCCCCGGCTCAAGTCAGCGATCGTCGCACCTTCTCGTGCGATGTCGGCTACAACCTCGTTGGCTCTGCCTTCGCTGACTGCGCTCATGATGGTCAATGGTCGTACCAATTCAACTGGCAACGCCCCTCCTGCGTGCCCGCCGCCTGCCCTCGTCTCAACACCGACGCTTACCCCAACCTCATGGCTGATCGTGTCACTGGCTTCTTCGGCGCTGTTGCGTCGTTTGCTTGCGCTGACAACCAGGTGTTGACCGGTGCTTCTTCCGCCACCTGCTCCGTCGTGGACAAGGTTCGCGGTCGCCTCGACTGGGTGTATGCCAACGGCCCTCGCCCCGTCTGCGAGCCCAAGAAGTGCGGCCCCATCGCCGCCCCTGACAACGGTCAGATCAACGTCGCCCCTGGCGCCAACTTTGTCGGCAAGTCAGTGGTGTTCTCGTGTAATGAAGGCTTCGCTTTGGTTGGTCCCACCACCATGACTTGCGCTGCCACTGATGCCGGTGCCGATTGGCAGTACAACGGCATGACCGCCTCCAACCCCCTGTGCGTTGCTGGTTGCCGTGCCTTCGGTCCCACCAACGGTGGTTCTTACGTTTCCGGTGTTACCTCTGCCATCATTGGTAACACCGTCACCCTCAACTGCAAGGCTGGCTTCAGCTCGCGCGTTCGTCTCAGCTCTGGCCAGATGAAGACCGTGCAAACCTTCACTGCCACCTGCCTCGAGGACAAGACTTATGACATCAACCTTGATGGTCCTCCTTGCGAGCCTTCTCCCTGCCCCGCCCTCGTCACTGAGGCCATCGCCTCCGTCACTGCTGGCGTCACCGGCACCATTTCCACCTTCACTTGCAAGTCTGGATTTGAGCGCACTGGTTCGTCGTTCGCCACCTGTACCGCTACTGGCGGTGTTGAGTCTGCCTGGGTGTTGGAGAATCCTGCGCAGGCCGCTCGCTGCGTCCCCATTCGCTGCCCCAACCTGATCTCGCCTGAGCACGGTTCGGTCGACTACACTGAGGGTACCTCTGAGCAAATCCGCAACTTCGCTTGCGACGCCGGATTCGTCGTTGTTGGTACCAAGCAGGTGCAGTGCGTTGGCGCCGTCAAGAACTGGGTCGACCTCGAGTTGGCCAAGAAGGGTGAGTTCACTGTGTTCAAGGCCCCCGTGTGCTTGCCTGCCTGCCCGTCGTTGACTGGCCCTGATGATGGCTCCGTCGAGCTGTCGAGCGAGACTCCCTATGCTGGCTCGTCTGCCACCATCAAGTGCAACCCCGGCTTCTACCTGAAGGGCGGCAACAGCAAGATGTCGTGCCTCAAGAACGGCAAGTGGGACAAGGACATCACCAAGTACACGTGCAAGCAGTCCGACTGCATGGATCTCGTCGTCCCCAAGAACGTCATCGCTGACTCCACCGTCGGTGTTGCTGGCGTCACTCGCTACTTCTCGTGCGCTCCTGGCTTCGTGTTCGCTGGTTCTGCCTCCGCTACTTGCGAGTCGAAGGGCTGGGTCTATGAGATCGCCAACACCATGCCCTCTTGCAAGGGCACTCCTTGCTCCAAGATGCTCGCCCCTGACCACTCGACCGTCGATGGCAAGCCCTCTACGTTCATCACCGGTATTACCGCCACCACCGTCAACATCGATTGCGCGCCTGGCTACTCCGTCCTCGGCCACAACTGCGGTTCTCAGGGTTGCCAGCTCACTTGCGATGGCAAGAACTGGAGCCCTGCTCAGATGCCCACCTGCGTCGCCAACTCTTGCCCTTCCACCCTGTCGGCTCCCAAGTTCGGTTTGGTTGACAACGGCGGTGTCGGTGTCACTGGCCAGAAGCTCGGCTTCCGCTGCCACACTGGCTACAAGTTGAAGGGTGCCGTCAGCGCCACCTGCTCCGGCACCAGCTGGGTCTACTCGCCTGAGGGCACAACCCCTCTGTGCGTGCCCATCGCTACCGAGGCTGGTCTCATTGTCAGCCGCAACGTGTTGGTTGATGGTCGTAACGTCAAGCCTGATGTTAACGGCACCTACACCTACTTTGGTGGTCGTGTCGGTACCACCGTCTTCTTCTCCTGTGCCACTGGTTTTCAACTCCGTGCCGCCTCTGCCAAGTCTGCCACCGTCGCTGCGGATGGTGCTTGGCAGTATGATGCCAGCGCCGAGCCTGCCTGCGACCCTGCTCCCTGCAAGACTGGGCTCCCCGTTCCCGCCAACGGTGCCGTCGATGGTATCACTGGTAACCGCGAGGTTTCTGGTGAGACTGGCCAGACTCGCACCTTCACTTGCTTGCCCGGCTTCGGTTTGCGCCAGGGCGCCTCCACCAAGGCCAAGTGCTTGCGCGACGGCTCGTGGAAGTACAACGTGCCCGGCCAACTGCCCGTGTGCGACACTCTCTCCTGCCCCGAGCTGGTCATCCCCAAGGGCTTGATCGTCAACACTCGTCGTGGACCCACCAACGCCAAGGGCCGCGCCGGCAAGATTCTCCGCTTCGCTTGCGAGGATGGTTTTGACATTAACGGTCCCAACCGTCTCGAGTGTATGGCCACCGCCATGTGGGACAAGAACGTGCCCACCTGCACCCCTCGCTCCTGCATCGCTCCTGTCGCCGCCCCCAAGTTCGGTTTCGTTGAGGCCAACGGATACGGTGTCACTGGCCAGCTCCGCAAGTTCTCTTGCGCGCTTGGCTACACTCTCTCTGGCGCTCAATCCGCCACCTGCAACCCCGATGGCAACTGGGCTTATCAGGCCAACCAGCCCCCTCCCAAGTGTAACCCCACCGAGTGCCCCGTTGTGCGTTTGGGCGTCGGTGTGATGGTCAACGGCGACAACAAGATTCGCAACCTTGCCGGTGCCACCGGTGATGTGTTCGAGTTGTCCTGCGCCAAGGGTTATGACTTGGACGGTCCTGCTCAGTTCGTCTGCCAAGCCGACCGCACCTGGAACTCGGATGCTCCCACTTGCGTCGCTCGCCCTGCCAAGAAGGAGTACGTCATCCCCCCTCGCGTCACCGTCAATGGTGCCGCCGCTGGCTCTGGTGTGTCCTCCGTCGCTGGTGTGACGGATGGTGTGTATGTGCTTGCTTGCGAGCCCGGATACTCTCTCCGTGATCGTACCAGCGACTCCGTCACCGTCAATGCTGTTGGTGAGTGGGTGTACAATGTGCCCGGTGTTGCTCCTATTTGCGACCCTCTCCCTTGCCCTGGCCTCAAGGCTCCTGCCAACGGCGCTTTGGACAAGAATGGTGGCAAGACTGGTGACGCCGTCGCCATCACTTGCCAGGATGGTTATCGTCTCGAGGGCGTCCCCATCGTCAGCTGCTTGTCCACCTCCAAGTGGGACAACCCCATGCCCACCTGCGTCCCGTTGTCTTGCCCTCCTCTTCCCTACCTGTTCAACGGTCGCTCCACTGCTCATGGTGGAGTTACTGGCACCACCGTTACCTTCTCCTGCAACGAAGGCTTCGTTTTGGAGGGCGCCACCACCACCTTCTGCGACGTCAACAACAAGTGGACCAACGATGTGCCCAAGTGCAACCCCAAGCCTTGTCCCGCTCTCGTTGCCCCTGCCAATGGCAAGGTCGACAACGCCAATGGCAACACTGGTGATGTGCGTCGCTTTGCCTGCGCTGATGGTTACACTCTTCATGGCACCACTCTCACTCGCTGCAAGGCTGATGGCAAGTGGTACAATGATCACGTTGAGGCTCCTACCTGCTCCCCCAACTCTGTGTTGAAGCCTTTGACCGCCCCCGAGAACGGCTTTGCCACTGGTACCACCGGCACCACCGGCACCAAGCAGTCCTTCTCGTGCCGCAAGGGCTTCACCCTCCATGGTTCTCGTTACGCCGTCGTTGGTACTAACGGTGACTGGGCTTATGAGAAGCCCGGAGATGCTCCTCGCTGCGAGCCTCAGTACTGCGATGACCTCACCAATCCTAAGAACGGTCGCGTGTCGGCTCTTCGCGGCTATGTTGGCCAATCTGTGGAGTACACGTGCGACGCCGATTACTCGATCATCGGCTCGGCTGTTTCTGAGTGCGGTGCCAACCTCGCTTGGACTCACTCCGCTCCTCTCTGTCAGGCTCTCATCACCGTGTCTGGCCTCAAGATTGAGAACGTCGTCACTGGTCAGTCCATCAAGTTCACTGTGAAGAACCCCATCGCTGCCAACCGCGCCAAGGCTCCCAAGCTCGCCATCCGCGCCAGCGCTGGCTCTCTTGACAAGTCGTACGTCGACCTGTCTAGCACTGAGCCCCAGACCATTACCTTCACTGCCCCTGCCGTCGCTCAGCCCGTCACCTTCACCTTCGGCTTCACCGTTCCCACTGGCAAGTGGGCCGCCCCTAAATCGGTCTCTGTTGCCGTTGTTGGTTCGAAGCGCGTTGGTGGCATGAGCTTGTTTGCTGGTATGCTCGTCAATGGTGCTTATGCCAACGGTGTCGGTGACGGTAACGACTACTTCTCCAACGGTCAGTACCCTTATGGCTTCATCGCCGCCTCTGCCGAGGAGTGCGCCGCCGTGTGCGACAAGTTCCCTGAGTGTGTGCAGCTCGCTTACACCAATGGTAACTGCAACCTTCAACGCAAGCAGTACGATGGTTCGTCTAAGGACCCTGCCTACGTTTCTGCCATCAAGGCCGTGCCTTGCCAGCAGATCGTTGCCCCCGCTGGTGCCACCGTTGACAAGACCAACGTCGTCGCCGGTCAGTCTGTCACCTTCACTTGCAATGCTGGTTATTCCATGTCTGGCAGCTCGGTCCTGACTTGCCAGAACACTGGCAAGTTCGATTTGCCCTTCCCCACCTGCTCGCTTCGTCAGTGCTTGCCTTCTCTCCAGAACCCCGCCAACGGCAACACTGATACCACTCGTGGCACGTTCGGCACCATCGCCACCTTCACTTGCGCTCCCGGCTTCGAGCTCTCCTCCGCCGCTCAGCTCAAGTGCGAGGCCACTGGCAAGTGGTCGTCCCCCGCTCCCAAGTGCGTGCCCAAGGCTTGCAGCTCTGATCTCGAGGCGCCCGCCGATGGCATGGTCGACAACACCAAGGGTTCGACCGGTACCATCCGTTGGTTCTCTTGCAAGGAGGGCCGTAAGTTGGTCGGCGACAACTTCGCCGAGTGCCGCGCCGATGGCACCTGGTCTCAGAAGGGCCCCGTGTGTGCCGCCGTCTGCTCCAAGTTCAAGGCTCCCGCCTTCGGTACCCTCGATCTCACTGAGAACGGTGTCGCGGGCCAGGTCGCTCACTTTTCTTGCAATGAGGGCTACACCCTTGTTGGCCAAGAGTCGATCACCTGTGGCGATGATGGTCAATGGAACTCGCCTGCTCCCTTCTGTCGCCCCAATCCTTGCGCCCCCCGCACCGCTCCCAAGTTCGGCAAGGTTGACAAGTTGAGCCCTGTTGTGCATGAAATCGCCACCTACTCGTGCTTGCCCGGCTACTCGCTCGATGGTTTGGAGCAACTCACGTGCCTGCCCAACGGCAAGTACAACGGTGAGGCCCCCACCTGTGTGCCCAACCCCTGCCCTGAGATCACTCGTCCTGCCCACGGTCAGGCTGATCGCACCGTCGGTCGCACTGGCGACAAGGTCACTTACACTTGCGATGCTGGTTACCGCATGCTCGGTCGAGCCAAGGCCAAGTGCAAGAACAATGGTGACTGGTCTCAGGCCGCTCCCCTTTGCCAGCCGATCGGCTGCGCCACTGTCAAGGCTCCCAAGAACGGCTTCGTCTCCAACAAGGGCGAGGGCACCGTCGGTGACACCATCCAGTTCTCTTGCGGCCCCGGCTTCCGCTTGATCGGCAACGACGTCCTCGCTTGCTTGAACAACAACCAGTGGTCGAGCCCTGCTCCCTCGTGCCGTCCCCTCACCTGCCCTCGCATCACGCTCACCCCGCGCCTGATCGCCTCTCGCACTCTTGCCTACACCGATCAGGTTGCTGAGTTCGATTGCGAACCTGGCTTCACGCTGATCGGCTCCAAGACCTTGCGCTGTCTGTCCGACTCGAAGTGGAACGGTGTTGCTCCCACCTGCGTGCCTGGTGGCTGCGAGCCCGCGCCTCTCCCTGCCAACGTTCTTGTTGATCGTGCCCATGGCCTCACTGGTGAGGTCTCCACCTTCAACTGCGCCGCTGGTTACACTCTTGTTGGCGCTGAGAAGCTTACTTGCATGGCTAACGGTCGCTGGTCCGGCGAGCCGCCCACGTGCGCGCCCAAGCCTTGCCCTGATATCAGTGCCCCCAAGTTCGGTTTCGTCGACAAGACCATCGGCTCGACCGGCTCCGTCCGCACCTTCTCTTGCTTGCCTGGCTATATTTTGATCGGCAATGAAGCTATCAACTGCCGCGCCGATGGTACTTGGTCTGGTGGAATCCCTGCCTGTCGCCCCGGCGGCTGCCCCAACCTCTCGCCTCCCGTCAACGGCGAGCTTGATTCGCCTTACGGTATTGCTGGTGACGTCCGTACCTTCTCTTGCTTCCCCGGCTACTCGATCGTCGGTTCGGCTCAGCTCACGTGCTTGCCCAACCGTCAATGGTCTGCCAAGGCCCCTGTGTGCGAGCCCAACTCGTGCACGGAGCGCCTCACTGACCCTGCCTACGGCACTGTCTCTGCTCCTACCACCACAACCGGCAAGAAGGTTTACTTCGCCTGCAAGAACGGATTCGCTTTGAACGGTCCTCAAGAGCTGCTCTGTCAACCGGATGGTGCTTGGAACGGTATGGCTCCCACCTGCGAGCCCAACTCGTGCATGCCTCCTATGGCTCCCCCTGTCGATGGCAGCGTCACCAACGATGGTCTGGCTTCTGCCGGCACCTCAGTGCGCTTCGACTGCAAGCCTGGCTTCAACTTGGTTGGCTCCAACACGGCCGTTTGCTTGAACACCGGCAAGTGGAGCGGTGAGGCGCCTCAGTGCGAGGCCATTCCTTGCCCCGATTTGACCAATCCTCCTAACGGTAAGTGGGACAAGTTGGTCGGCCGTACCGGCTCCGTCCGCACTCTCACCTGCGAGCAAGGCTTCAGGGTTAAGGGTCGCTCCAGCCTCAAGTGCCGTTCTGACTCTTCTTGGGATGGTCGTCCTGGCATGTGCAAGGCCGGTGGTTGCGACTCGCTCACCGCCCCTCAGCACGGAAGCGTCAACGACGGTGGCGCTGAGACCGACTCTGTTGCCACTGTCACCTGCGACACTGGTTATACTTTGGAGGGCTCTCGCCAAATCACTTGTCAGCGCGATGGTCAGTGGTCGCACGCTGTTGGTGTGTGCGCTCCCCGCGCCTGCGCCGACCTTCGCCCTCGCCCCAACTCGATCGTTGAGAAGGTGACCGGTGTCACCGGCACCAAGCGCACCTTCACTTGCGAGAAGGGCTACCACCTCGAGGGTGAGGCCACCCTCGAGTGCCGTGCCGATGGCAGCTGGTCTCACGCCGAGCCCGTCTGCGCTGGTGATCCTTGCAAGACCTCCCTTCCCACTCCTGAGAACGGTATGGTTGATCGCAACTCTGGTCGCGTCGGTGAGGTCGCCACCTTCTCTTGCGCTCCTGGCTACACCTTGAAGGGCTTGTCGGCCTTGTCCTGCCAGGCCGATTTGACTTGGTCTGGCGTCGCTCCTAAATGCGAGGCCAATCCTTGCTCGCCTTCTTTGACTGCCCCTGTCAATGGTACTGTCTCCGCCTCTTCTGGCGTCACTGGCAGCCGCGCCACCTTCGCTTGTACTGAGGGCTTCGAAATCAAGGGTGCTCACGAGGTCGAGTGCCAGACCAACGGCAAGTGGAGTGCTGATGTGCCCACTTGCGAGCCCAAGCCTTGCCCGCTCATCTTGGCGCCCATCAACGGTATCGTTGATGTGCCTACTGGCGCGTTCGGCGCTGTTCGCAACTTCAACTGCATCACTGGCTACAACATCGTCGGTGCTTTGAAGACGACCTGCACCAGCAAGGGTACCTGGTCCAAGCCCGCCCCCATCTGCAAGCCCCTGAAGTGCTCCAAGCGCTTGAAGGCCCCTGTGAAGGGCAGCGTCGACCGCACCCTCGGTCGCGTCGGCGACACCGCTGAGTTCACCTGCAATGCTGGCTACACTCTCGAGGGTGCCAACACCATCAAGTGCTTGTCGTCCATGGACTGGAGTGGCCCTGAGCCCACGTGCCGCCCCAACCCTTGTCGCCGCACCCTCGTCAAGCCTGATCATGGTTCCGTCGACATCGTTAACGGCACCACTGGTCAGATTGCTACTTTCGCTTGCGACGCTGGTTACATTCTGCTTGGTTCCCAGAAGCTCAAGTGCCGCTCCAACGGTCGGTGGTCTGATTCTGAGCCCACCTGCATGGTCCGCAACTGCGTGCCTTCGCTTTCTGCCCCTCTCAACGGTGATGTTTCTGCTCCCGATGCCGTCGTCGGTGAAGAGCGCACCTTCACTTGCGATGAAGGCTATCAATTGGTTGGTTCTGCCACCGTCAAGTGTCAGGAGAACGGTCTGTGGTCCGCCCCTCAGCCTACCTGCCGCGTCAAGCGCTGCGGCCCTGCGGTCAAGCATCCTTTCCATGGCAAGGTCGACAATCTGAAGGTCAAGCCTGGCTCTGTCCACAAGTACACTTGCGACGTCGGCTTCTCTCTGGTCGGCGCCGACTCGATCACTTGCAAGCCTGATGGCGCCTGGTCTGATCCCTTCCCCGTTTGCGTCCCCAACACCTGCGCGCAAACCCTCACCGACCCCTTGCACGGTACCGTCAGTGCCAACACCGCCCGCACTCTCGACATCGTCAACTTCACTTGCAACGCTGGTTACAAGTTGAACGGCGCCAGCTCGATCGTGTGCCAGCCGGATGGCAAGTTCAACAAGCTTGCTCCCACCTGCGTGGACGACTGCTTGGATGTGAAGTGCGTCCATGGTATCTGCCAGCGCGGTACCTGCCGTTGCGACGATGGCTTCACTGGTCAGCTGTGCGAGTTGCCCTCCTCCGAGTGGAAGTGGACCACCACTGCTTGGGATGAGTGCTCTCGCTCGTGCGGTGGCACCGGTACCCAGACCCGTAAGGTTTCTTGCGCCAACGCCAAGGGCCTGCAGGGCAACTTCACTCGCTGCGGTGATGCCATGCCCGCCTCTGAGCAGCCTTGCAACACCCAGCCCTGCCTCGGCTACAACTGGCAGACCGATAAGTGGGAGGGCTGCTCTGCTGCTTGCGGCTCTGGTCAGCAGTTCCGTACCGTCTCTTGCCTCGCCTCGGACGGCACCATTGCTGAGGATAACAAGTGCCCCGGTGCTCGCCCCGTCTCGTCTCAATCATGCAACACCGTTGAGTGCGCTTGGAACGCCTCCCCCTTCTCCTCCTGCTCCGCCTCATGCGGCGGTGGTAAGAAGACTCGCTTCGTCACTTGCGGAGCCCAGGGCATTGTCGCCTCCGATGCTGCCTGCTCGGCTGGTCCCAAGCCTGCTACCATCGAGGACTGCAACACCCAAACCTGCATCGCCCCCCGTTGGGTCATCGGCGAGTTCAACAACTGCACCAAGCCTTGCAACGGTGGTACCCAGACTCGCAACGTCATGTGCGAGGAGCTTGGCACTGGCGCTCCTCAAGCTGAGAAGATGTGCGTGGCGATGGTTGGTGAGAAGCCGATCTCCACTCGCGCCTGCAACACCGATCGCTGTGTCGCCGTTCACTGGCAGCCCTCTGTCTGGTCCGACTGCTCCGTCTCGTGCGGTGGTGGTTTCCAGACTCGCACTCTCTCTTGCCGCACTGAGGATGGTCACGAGGCTCCCCTGTCTCGCTGCGTCTCCGACGCCACCAACCCCAAGCCCAACACCAAGCAGCCCTGCAACTCTTCTCCTTGCGTTGCTTACTACTGGGCGGTCGGTGAGTTCGGTGCTTGCTCCACCCTCTGCGGTGGTGGCACCCAGGACCGCAAGATTTCTTGCATGATGTCGCCCGCGCCCGTCGTCCCCGGTTCCTCCGCCGATGTGGTCGATGACAGCTACTGCGTCAAGTATGCCGGCAAGCGCGCTGATACTACCCAGTCCTGCAACTCTCAGCCTTGTCTCAACGCCGCTTGGGAGGTCGGAACCTTTGAATCCGCTGAGTCTCGCTTCGTCGGTGACTTGATCACTCGCTCTGTGGACTGCGTCAGCAAGTCCAACGGTCAGGCCGTCTCGGAGAAGGCTTGCTTGGTCAACGCGCCCAAGCCCTCTGCCACCAAGACTCTGGTTGCGGTTGGTACCACTCCTTCCGCCGATGTCGAGATCACCGCGGGCCCTGTTGCTTACGCTTGGTCCACTTCCGAATTCAGTGCTTGCTCCGCTTCTTGCGGCGGTGGTCAGCAGTCTCGCACTGTGGAGTGCGTTGGTGCCAACGGCAAGAAGGCTGTCGATGCTGTGTGTGCTCTTGCTTCGTCGAAGCCTGCCGTCATCCAATCCTGCAACACCATTCCTTGCACCAAGTACAGCTGGTCTGCTGGTCCTTGGGATGTGTGCTCCGCCTCTTGCGGTGCCGGCACTCAGTCGCGCGTCGTTCAATGCTTGAGCGAGGATGGCTACATCGCGAAGGATGCCTTGTGCACCACCTCCAAGCCCGCCTCTACCCAGCCTTGCCCCAACAACAAGCCTTGCTCTCCCAACAGCGGCTACTGGACTGTTGGTGAATTCGGTGCCTGCTCAGTTGAGTGTGGTGGTGGTACTGCTACTCGCCCCGTTACCTGCATTGGCTCCGCTTCTGATCCCGACTGCTTCGCCAAGGCCGGTCCTCAGCCCGCCTCTGCCATGACCTGCAACACCGCCGCTTGCCCGACTTTCAGCTGGCAAGCTGATGCTTGGTCTGCTTGCTCTGCCAAGTGTGGCAATGGTGTCAAGACTCGCTCGGTTGTGTGCGTCAACGACAAGGGCAAGTTTGCCGCCGAGTCTCAGTGCACTGCCTCAGCTGGCTTGAAGCCTGCCTCGTCGGCTGTTTGCAACTCGGAGGCCTGCCCTGCTTACGCTTGGCGCGTTGCCGAGTGGTCTGACTGCTCCAGCAAGTGTGGCGGTGGCTCCAAGACTCGCAGCGTGCAATGCTTCGGCAGTGACAACAAGATGGTGGATGACTCCGTGTGCACCACCCTCGCCCCCAAGCCCGCGGGCAGCGCCAAGTGCAACATGCAGAAGTGCTTGAAGTTCAAGTGGCAGCTCTCCTCCTGGTCCGTGTGCTCCAAGTCGTGCGGCGGCGGCACCCAGACTCGCACTGCCACCTGCATGCGCAACGATGGCTTCGAAGCCATTGATCCCGCTTCTTGCACTGATGCCAAGCCTACCCTCACGCAGTCCTGCTCGTCTCAGCCTTGCGTCTTCTACTACTACAAGGTCAGCGAGTGGGGTCAGTGCTCGCAAACGTGCAATGGTGGCCAGCAGACTCGCTCCGTCACCTGCGTCGGCAGCGATGATGGCAGCATGAAGAGCCACGATTACTGCAAGTCGTTGGGTGCCAAGCCCGCGTCGACCCAGCAATGCAACACTCGTCCTTGCGGCAGCTTCAAGTTCCAGGCCGGCAAGTGGGAGGACTGCAGCAAGTCGTGCGGCGGTGGTGTTCAGACTCGTGAGATCACCTGCCTCAACCAGAACGGCGAGCGCGCCGACGCCTCTGACTGCAAGTCTTTGGGCTCGATGTTCCCCGAATCGTCTCGCTCTTGCAACACTCAGCGCTGCGTCGCGCCTCGTTGGGACTCGCTGGCCAACGCCGAGACCACCACCGACGGCTTCCTCAAGTGCACTCAGACCTGCGGTGGCGGCGTGCAGAAGCGCAACGTCGAGTGCCGCACCTTCGGCGGTGATGGCAACAAGCTCCTCGCTGACTCCAGCTGCGCCTTCTTCCCTGAGAAGCCCTCTGATTCTCAGCGCTGCGGCATCAACCCTTGCGTCCGCTATGAGTACCAGAAGTCGATCTGGGGTCAGTGCTCCAAGTCTTGCGGCGGCGGTACTCAGACTCGCAAGTTGACCTGCGTTGCTGACAACGGCGTCGCTGCTCCCATGTCTGAGTGCGCCTCGCTCCGCACTCCCCGCACTGAGCGTATGTGCAACACTCAGGAGTGCTCCGGCTTCAAGTGGGAGACCACTCCCTTCCCCGTGTGCCCCGTCACTTGCGGCGGCTCCGTCCAGCACCGCAACGTCACTTGCGTCGACTTCACTGGTGTGCGTGTCGATGATGCGCTCTGCCCTGCCATCTCTCGTCCCAACTCTCGCCACACTTGCAACTCGCAGGCGTGCGTGTTGTACTCTTGGATGATGACTCCTTGGTCCACTTGCACCAAGAAGTGCGGCGGTGGTACCCACTCTCGCAAGGTGATCTGCCTCGGCAGCGACGCCACCATCGGTGACAACTCCAAGTGCAGCGCCAAGGAGATCCCCTTGTCCGATGCCGACTGCAACACCGCTCCCTGCTTGACCTACAAGTGGGTTGCTGGTGATTGGCAGAAGTGCTCCAAGAAGTGCGGCGGCGGTGTCGCTGTGCGCTCGGTTACCTGCCAGTCCAACGATGGCGCCGTCTGGCCCGAGGGTACCTGCATGGAGCAAGTGGGCAAGATGATCCCCACTGAGCTGTCCTGCAACACTCAGCCTTGCAAGGCCCTCGAGTGGGTCGTGTCGCCCTTCACTCCTTGCTCCGCTACTTGCGGTGGCGGCTTCCGCTCTCGCAACGTCACTTGCGTTGCGGGTGGTGACAGCGAGGTTGCTGATGATAAGTGCTACGCTAAGCTGCCCGGCGTCGTCAAGCCTGCCGACAAGGAGCAGTGCGCTACTCAGCCTTGCGAGACCAGCCGCTGGTCGACCGGCGTTTGGGGCTCTTGCTCTGCCAAGTGCAACGGTGGTCGCCGTATCCGCGCCGTCACTTGCGTCGACAAGAATGGCAAGACCGTCTCTGATGATGATTGCCTCCAGTCCGAGGGCTCCAAGCCCGTGTCTGCGCAGTCTTGCAACACTGGCGACTGCTTGGACTACAACTTTGTTCGCACTCCCTGGTCTGCCTGCTCCAAGCGCTGCGATGGCGGCGTCCGCACCCGCGGCGTTGAGTGCACGGATGTGACCGGCAAGGTTGCTGATGCCGAGAACTGCTTCACCGCTCGTGGCTCTCGCGCTGCTCCTCCCTCCTCTGAGGCTTGCAACTCGCAGGCTTGCACCACCTACGACTGGGTCCCCGGAGCTTGGTCTGAGTGTACCGCGTCGTGCGATGGCGGTGTGCAGACCCGCGCCGTTACCTGCGTCAGCAGCGACAAGCAGCTCGTCGTTGACCGTCTCTGCCAAGAGAAGGGCAAGTCCAAGGTGTTGCCCTCTACCTCTCGTGCTTGCAACACTGATCCTTGCGCCAACTATCACTGGACCACCACTGCTTGGGGATCTTGTAACGCTGCTTGCGGCGGCGGTACCGCTTCCCGCAAGGTGGTGTGCAAGGATGCCAAGGACGAGGTTGCCCCTGACGGCAAGTGCATGACGCAGAGCGGCAAGCGCCCCAAGCGCCGCACTCTGTGCAACACTCAGGCTTGCGATGGCAACGTCTGGCAGCGTCGTCAGACCGTGGAGGAGCAGGCGTTGGCGGCTCAAGTCGCTGATTTGCGTGCCACTCTCGAGTCGATCCACCACCACGCTGGCCAGCAGGCCCAGTCTTTGGAGAACGCTTCTCGCTTGCGTCAGTTGCAGCGTGAGGTCGACCGTCTGTCGTCGAACCAACGCAAGTTGGAGAACGTTTCGGACGAGCGCACCTCTCACTTGACCGACCTTGAGGCTGGCGTTGACGAGGTGAAGTCGGCGATGTCGCCCACCAGCGACGATCTGCCCGACCAGTTCGAGGACGGCACCAAGCCCTACCAGCTGCCCAACGCGTCGGCGCCCGTGCACGTCCACCACCATCACCACATCGACGAGGACGCCGACATCCCCGCCGACAACGACGACATGGTTGAGGTTCGCCACATCCACTACTCGTCGTAATTCACACCCACCGGCGTAGTCGTCTCCTCCTCCTCCTCCTCCCCTTTTCCGTCTTTTCCCCCCCTCTCCATCATCATCCTCGCCTTCTTCCTCAGTGTTGAATATTTCCCTCGTCATATTTAATATGATTGTTTGAACAGTAATTATGTGAGTTCTTTGCTCATTCTTCGCCTTTCGTCTATACTTCTTTTTGTTTTCTTTCTTTGCTGTCGGCTTTGTCCGATGTCGCTCGTCACCGCCCCTTCCTCCCCCCCTCCATCCTCC
>Ga0255239_1000027_pt1 | contig 14627 bp, 12 predicted proteins | sample ColtaT_20_FD_185447 | JGI IMG/M metagenome (GOLD analysis project Ga0255239, IMG submission 185447) | Metatranscriptome of freshwater microbial communities from Columbia River, Oregon, United States - Colum_Miss_RepB_8d (Metagenome... | ecosystem: Environmental > Aquatic > Freshwater > River...
AGACAAGCTTAGTTCTTGGTCTTGTCGACCAGCTTGTTCTTGCCGATCCACGGCATCATCGCGCGCAACTGGGCGCCGACGACTTCGATCGGGTGCGCGGCGTTGAGGCGGCGCATCGCGGTCATTTCCGGGTAGCCCAGCTTGCCTTCGGAAACGAAAGCCTTGGCGTACTTGCCGGTCTGGATGTCGAGCAGGGCCTGCTTCATGGCCTTGCGCGATTCGGCGTTGATGACCTTGGGACCGGTCACGTACTCGCCGTACTCGGCATTGTTCGAGATCGAGTAGTTCATCGTCGCGATGCCGCCTTCGTACATCAGGTCGACGATCAGCTTGAGCTCGTGCAGGCACTCGAAGTAGGCCATTTCCGGCTCGTAACCGGCTTCGACCAGGGTTTCGAAGCCGGCCTTGACCAGCTCCACGGCGCCGCCGCACAGCACCGCCTGCTCACCGAACAGGTCGGTTTCGCACTCGTTCTTGAACGACGTCTCGATGATGCCCGAGCGACCGCCGCCGATGGCCGAAGCGTAGGACAGCGCGACCTGCTTGGCGCTGCCGCTGGTGTCCTGATAGACGGCGATCAGGTCGGGGATGCCGCCGCCCTTGGTGTACTCGTTGCGCACCGTGTGGCCCGGAGCCTTGGGCGCGATCATGATCACGTCGAGGTCGGCGCGCGGCACCACCTGGTTGTAGTGGATCGCAAAGCCATGGGCGAAGGCCAGCGTCGCACCCTTCTTGATGTTCGGCTCGATCTCGTTCTTGTACAGCTCGGCCTGGAACTCGTCCGGCGTCAGAATCATGATCAGATCAGCCCAGGCGCAGGCGTCAGCGACGCTCTTGACCTTCAGGCCGCCGGCTTCGACCTTGGCGGCCGTGGCCGAACCCGGACGCAGCGCCACGACGACATCGACACCGCTGTCCTTCAGGTTCAGCGCATGGGCATGGCCCTGCGAGCCGTAACCTACGATGGCGACCTTCTTGTTCTGGATGATCGACAGGTCGGCGTCTTTGTCGTAGTAAACCTTGATAGCCATGTCTTTGCTTCGCTCTTTGGATGTGACGCGGGGCCTGCGGCCCCGTCCTTACAGATTCGGATGGATCGGCGGGTTGCCCAGCTATTGCGCCAGCAGCGCCAGCACCTCGTGGCCGCGCGCCATGGCCGCAACACCGCTACGGACCAGCTCGAGGATCGGGGCCAGCGCGCCGACCTCGGCAACGAAACCGTCGATCTCGGCGCCGGTGCCCGACAGCTGAAGCAAGCGGGTGTTGGCGGTTTCGTCGAGGATCTGGCCGCGGTGGCGGCGCACGCATTCGACGACTTCTCGCGCGGCGCCGTTGCTGACGTCGACCTTGACCATGACCAGCTCGCATTCGAGGTGGTCGTGGCTCGACAGGTTGGTGATTTCGACCACGTCGACCAGCTTGCGGGTCTGCTGGATGATCTGGTGGATCACCTGGTCAGTGCCGGTGGTCACCAGCGACAGGCGGGACACGGACGGGTCGTGCGTGGGGGCCACCGACAGTGAGTCGATGTTGTAGCCGCGCGACGAGAACATGCTGGCAACCCGGGCAAGGGCTCCGGCCTCGTTCTGCAGCAGAATGGAGATGATGTGGCGCATGGGGGGCGGAAGAATAATGGGGGGTATCCCCCGGCGCAACCGCTAGCGCAGGCGCAGACCTGTCGGCATGAGGGAATCCCCCCTATAATTCGCGCCCCATTTTCGCCTCCCGGCCCCGCCGATCCATGAACGCCGCACCCGCCAACGCACGCCACCCGCTGTCAGGAACCTCGATGTCGGGTGCCGAGATCGTCGTACAGGTTCTGGCCGACGAGGGCGTGGACGTGATTTTCGGCTACTCCGGCGGCGCGATCCTGCCGACCTACGACGCGGTGTTCCGCTACAACCAGCGGCACCGCGCCGCCGACGGCAGCGAGCCGATGCCGCTGATCGTGCCGTCCAACGAACAGGCTGCCGGCTTCATGGCCGCCGGCTACGCCCGCGCATCCGGCAAGGTCGGCGTCGCGCTGGTGACCTCGGGTCCAGGCGCAACCAACACCGTGACGCCGGTGCGCGACTGCATGGCCGACTCGGTGCCGATCGTCGTCATCTGCGGCCAGGTGCCGACCGCCGCGATCGGCTCGGATGGCTTTCAGGAGGCGCCGATCGCCTCGATCATGGGGTCCTGCGCCAAGCACGTGTTCCTGGTCACTGACGCGACCAAGCTCGAATCGACGCTGCGCGCCGCGTTCGAGATCGCCCGCAGCGGCCGCCCCGGTCCGGTGGTCGTCGACATCCCCAAGGACGTGCAGAACTGGTCCGGCCCGTTTGCCGGTGAAGGCACACTGCCGCTGCCCGGCTTCCGCGCACGCTTGCGCGAGGTCTACGGCAACGTGCTGGGCGGCGACAAGGCCGAGCAGTTCGCCGATCTGCTCGCGGCGGCCAAAAAGCCGCTGATCTACGCGGGCGGCGGCGTCATCAACGGCGAAGCGTCCGACAGCCTGCGCGCCTTCGCCGAAGCCTTCGGCATTCCGGTGACGACCACGCTGATGGGCATCGGCGTCGTCGACACCGCCGCGCCGCTGTCGCTGCAGATGCTCGGCATGCACGGCACCGCGTTCGCCAACTACGCGACCGACGACTGCGACTTTCTGATCGCGATCGGCGCACGCTTCGACGACCGCGTCGCGGGCGTGCCGGGCAAGTTTGCCGGCAACGCGCGCGCGATCGCGCACTTGGACGTCGACCCATCCGAAATCGGCAAGGTCAAGCGCGTGCACTGGCACCACGTCGGCGAACTCAATGCCGCGCTGCGCACGCTGCTCGACACGGCGCAGCGTCGCGGCCTGAGCCGAGACCACGCCGAATGGGTGCGCTGGCGCGAGCACATCGCCTCGCTCAAGCAGACCTACGCGATGAACTACGACCGCGAATCGATCGCAATCCAGCCGCATGCGGTTATCGAAGAAATCAACCGCATCACCCAGGGCAAGGCCGTGGTTGCCACTGGCGTGGGCCAGCACCAGATGTGGGCCGCGCAGTACTTCGATTTCGCCGAACCGAGGCTGTGGCTGACATCGGGCTCGATGGGCACGATGGGCTTCGGCTTGCCGGCCGCGATCGGTGCGGCCTATGCGCGCCGTGACCGCGTGATCATCGACATCGATGGCGACGCCAGCATCCGGATGAACTTCGGCGAGTTGGAAACGGTGACCACGTACAACCTGCCGGTCAAGGTCGTCGTGCTGAACAACTTCGGCGACGGCATGGTCAAGCAGTGGCAGCGCTTGTTCTTCGAAAGCCGCTATGCCGGCTCCGACAAGGGCCTGCACCGCAAGGACTTCATCAAGGCGGCCGAAGCCGACGGTTATCAGTTTGCGCGTCGCGTCCGGCACAAGGCGGAACTGGCCGAAGCGGTGCGCGCGTTCATCGAGTTCGATGGCCCGGCGTTCCTCGAAGTCGAGATCGACCAGATGGCCAGCGTCTATCCGATGGTCGGCCCCGGCATGAGCTACGAGCAGATGATCACCGGCGAGTGGATTCCGTCGCGAAAGGCGGCCAGTGCCACCGTCAAGACCGACAAGGCCGATCTGTTCTAGCCCTTCTCTGCCGCGCCTACGCCGATGGGGTGGGCGCGGACGCCGTGTCAGCCGCTAGACTCCGGGTATTCACTTTCCCATCTCCCGGAGTCCCACGATGAGCCAACCCCTGACGGTCACCGAACTGCACGGTGCGGTAATGACGCTGCGGCTGAACCGCGCCGATAAAAAGAACGCGCTCAACAGCGAGCTCTACAACGGCATCACGGCCGCGTTTGCCGAAGCGGCCGCCAACCCGGCGGTACGCGTGGTACTGATGACCGGCACCGCCGACAGCTTCTGCGCCGGCAACGACATCGTCGACTTCTTGCAGAATACGCCGACCACGGCCGACGACGCGCCGGTGATGCGCTTCATGCGGGCGATGGCCAACTTCCCCAAGCCGATCGTGACGGCCGTCAACGGTCTGGCGATCGGCGTCGGCGTGACGATGCTGCTGCACAGCGACCTGATCTACGCCGCGCAGAGCGCCAAACTGCAGATGCCGTTCACGAACATCGGCATCTGCCCGGAGTTCGCGTCGAGCCTGCTGCTGCCGGCGATGATGGGCCATCAGCGCGCCGCCGAGCTGACGATGTTCGGCGAGCCGTTCGATGCGCAGACCGCGCGTGAAGTCGGCATCGTCAACGCCGTACTGCCCGACGCCGAACTGGCAGCGTTCGCGATGGAGCGAGCGCAAAAGCTCGCGCAGCAGCCGCCCAACGCGCTGCGCACGACCAAGGCGCTGCTGAAGCGCTGGCCGATCGAGCAGATCAACGAGGCCATCCCCTACGAAGCCAGCTTCTTCATGCCGATGCTGAAGATGCCGGAGGCGATCGAGGCACTGGGCGCGTTCATGCAGAAGCGCAAGCCGGACTTTTCGCGCTTTAGCTAAACCACACCGCTGATGCAGGCGACGGCGCCCCCGCCGTCGCCTGCATCAATAGCCGAGTTGTTTGGCGGCCAGGTCCTTCATCACCTCGGACGCACCGCCGCCGATCGACAGCACCTTGGTTTCACGGAATACACGCTCGACCTTGGCACCGCGCAAATAGCCGGCGCCGCCAAAGATCTGGACAGCCTCGCCGGCCACACTTTCCAGCGTGCTGGTCGCCAGATTCTTCAGCAGACACAGGTCGGCAATCGGCGTCTGCCCGCGCGAGACGCGCCAGGTCAGCAGATCGAGCTGCGCTTTGACCGCGTCGATGCGCGACTTCATGTCCACCAGCTTGTGCCGTATCGCCTGCCGCGACAGCAGCGGCTTGCCGAAGGTTTGGCGCTCGCGAGCATAAGCCAGCGACTCCTCGTAGCACAGCTGCGCGCTGGCCCAAGCCTGGGCGGCGAGCATCAGACGCTCGTTGTTGAAATTCATCATGATCGCCATGAAGCCGGCGTTCTCGGCGCCGATGCGATGACTGACCGGGACGCGGCAGCCGTCGAAGTACAACGTCGCGGTATCCGAGCAATGCCAGCCCATTTTCTGCAGCGGGCTGCGCGTGAATCCCGGTGTGCCGGCTTCAACCACTAATAGCGACACGCCGCCCAAGCCGGGCTCGCCGGTTCGCACCGCGAGCGTGATGTAGTCGGCGCGCATGCCGGACGTGATGAACGTCTTCTGCCCGTCTACGACGTAATGATCGCCATCGCGACGCGCGCGCGTGCGCAGGTTGGCAACGTCCGATCCGCCGCCGGGCTCGGTCACCGCCAACGCGGCGATGCGCTCGCCGGCCAGCACCGGTCGCAAGAAGCGCTGCTGCTGCTCGGGCGTGCCCGCATACATCAAGGGCGGGCTGGCGATGCCGTGCGACAGCAGGCTGGCGATCAGTCCACCCGCACTGGTGCGTGCCAGTTCTTCGACGACGATCTGCTGATAAAAGCGATCGGGCACATCGACGCCGCCAAGCTTCTCCGGAAACCCGATACCGAGCAGGCCCGCATCGGCCGCCTTGCGGTGCAACTCGCGCGGCAATTCGCCTGCGGCCTCCCAGGCGTCGATATGCGGTGTGCATTCACGTTCGACAAAGCGGCGCACTTGCGCCCGGAATGCGTCGTGATCCTCGTTCAGATACGGCGACAACGCCGGCTTTGCACCCGCCATCAAAACACTCCTGGCAGCAACCATGCGCTGCGCTTCTTGTAAGCCCGCCATTGAGGATGGCGCGACATGCTCGCCTCCTTGAATGCCATGTTCGGCGCGAATAAACCGAGCCAGAACACCATCAGGATCACGGCCGGTATCCAGTGCCAGACCAGCAATGCAAATCCGCCATACACCATCATCTCGCCGAGATAGTTCGGGTGGCGGACATAGCGGAATACACCGTCGGTGATCAAGCCGCGCTGATATCGCAGCGTGTAGAACTTCTGGGCGTCCGCCGCGATCATTACCACGCTGCCGAGCATGCTCATCGAGATGCACAGGCAGAACCACGCGGCGTCCGGCAGCGGATACTCAGGCGCCGCCGTCCCCGAGATCAGCAGCCAGCCGAAGCTCCAGTACAAACCCAGACCGAAAGCGCCGACCAAGCTACTGAGCAGCGTCACCCTTCGTTGCCAATTGGCGTCGGGAAAGCAAAGGTCCTTGAGCAACCAGCACAGACCATAGCTGCCGTGCAGCGCCAGGTAGATCCACGCCGCCGTGCTCGTCGCCGCGGGTGTCAGCGGCGCGTAGATCAGCATCAACAGACCATAGAACAGAAAGCTGCCGCCCTTCTGCGCATTGATGATCCACGAGAACCTCAACGGCCGCGGGCCGCCGCCGAGGTCGTACAACAGCCTGTCGCTGACCGCGCGCAAAACGCGAGCCCAACGCGGTGGCGCGGCTGCTGATGCGTTCATCGGGCTTTGGGCTTGAGCGCTTCAAGCGCCGCCGGCGGCCGCTCGCGATGGAAACCGCCATACGGCGTCGTCGACGGCTTGCCAGCCAGCGGAAACAACTTGGTGTTGCAGCTGGCCGCACCGTCGATCGTCAGCGTCGCGCCACTGACGAACGATGCAGCGTCGGACAGCAAAAATACGATCGCGGCGCTGACTTCGGCTTCGTTCGCCAGACGCCCCAGCGGAATCGCCGCCGCCATCTGAGGCAGCACCACGCTGGAAAACGCCGGGTCATAGGCGTCCATGCCGCTAGACGCGACAAAGCCCGGCGCGACCGCATTGACACGCGTACCGCTGGCCGCCCATTCGACGGCCAGCGTTTGCGTCAGATTCATCATGCCGGCACGCGCTGCACCGCTATGCGCCATGGCCGGCATGCCGCCCCACATATCCGCGATCATGTTGACGATCGAACCGCCGCGCTTGGCGAAGCAACGCAGGTACAGCTCGCGCGCCATCAGAAAACCACCGGTCAGATTGGCGCCGAGTACCGCCTCAAAGCCCTTCTTGCTGATCGCTTGTGCCGGTGACGGGAACTGCCCGCCGGCGTTGTTGACCAAACCGTGGATCGCACCATCTCGCTCGTCAAGCATGGTCTTGACGGCGAGCTTGACCGCATCTTCATCACGAATATCGAAGGCCGCCATCGACGCGCTGCCACCGTCCGCGACGATCTCGTCAACGGTCGCGGACAGTTTTTCGGTCTTGCGTCCGGTCACGATGACGTGTGCACCCAGCGCCGCCAACTCGTGCGCGGTACAGCGGCCGATGCCCGAGCCACCGCCGGTGACGATATAAGTGCGCCCGGCGAACAGCCCGGGCGCGAACACGCTGCGGTAGCCCGACATCTCAGAGCTTGCTGGCGTCGAACAGACCCGAGATGCGCTGGGCCAGCATCATGTCGCCGTCGAGCTGCAGCTTGCCGCTCATGAACGCGCTCATGCCGCTAAGTTCGCCCTTGAGCAACTGCACCAGATCGTCGTCGTCCATCGTCAGCGCGACATCGGACGAAGCGGCCGTACCGTCATTCACGGCGCAGACGCCATTCTTGATCGTCACGTAGACCGGCTTGGCGATGTTGAACTGGATCGTGCAATCGATTCCGGACGCAGCATCGGCATTGAGGGCCTGCGGCAGCTTGGCGAGAAATTCATTTGCGCTCATCGTTGAAGCTCCTATTGTTGTTGAGGTTGAACGTTATCGGTACGGCTTATGCTGCGTCAGGTTTGATCTGCACCAGCAACTGACGCGACTTGACTTGCTGTCCAGGCTGCACCGCGATGCTCTCGACGATGCCGGCAACCGGCACGCTGAGCTGAAACTCCATCTTCATCGCTTCGAGTACCGCCAGTGGCGTGCTGCGATCGACGCGCTGACCGACTTCCACATGCACGGCGACGATACGGCCGTCCGAGTGCGCCAGCAGTCGCCCATCAGACCCGGCGGCAGCTGAGGCCACCGGCGCCAGCGTACGGTCGCGAAAGCACGACGTCGCCTGGCCGTCGGCGATCCACAGTGCATCACCATCCCTGACGAACTGGAAGCGCCGGTGCTGACCCTCGTAGATCGCCACGTAACCGGTCGGCGTCGACTCGATCACCTGCAGATCGATGCGCTCATCATCAACGGTCACGTTGAAACGGCGGCCGTCCACAACGGTCAGCCGCGGACGAATCAGGTCATCGCCATGTCGCAACACGCAGGGCGCCGCCGTCGGATGCGAGCTTTGCCAGCCGATCCATTCATCCGCCAGACCATGCTGCTCACGCAACACACGCGCGTCGTCCAGATAAAGCGCGACCACGGCCAATGCGACCCGCAACGGCGTCGCCGCATCGAAGTGTCGCTGCTGCAGGTGCTGATTCAAGAACGCCGTCGAGAACTGCCCGGACGCGAATGCCGGGTGCGCCACGATCGCCCGCAGAAAGTCGAGATTACTGGTCACGCCGAGCAGTACGGTCTCGTCAAGTGCGCGCAACAGCCGGTTTCGTGCTGACTCTCGGTCGTCGCCATACGCGATGATCTTGGCTTGCATCGAGTCGTAGAACGGGCTGATCGCAAGGCCGTCATACAAGCCGGTATCGACGCGCACACCGTCGCCCTGCGGCGCGCGCCAGCGCAGCACGCGACCCGTCTGCGGCCGATAGTCCTGCGACGGATCTTCGGCACAAAGCCGCACTTCGATCGCGGCGCCGCGGCGCCGCGCATTCAGCTCGGCCTGCGTCATCGGCAACGACTCGCCGCGCGCGACCCGTAACTGCCACTCCACCAAGTCGACACCGTAAACCGCCTCGGTCACCGGGTGCTCAACCTGCAGCCGCGTGTTCATCTCCAGAAAATAGAACTGCCGGTCCTGACCGAGCATGAACTCGACGGTTCCGGCGCCGACATACTGCACCGCACGCGCTGCGGCGACCGCCGCTTCACCCATCTGCTGACGCAGTGCTTCGTCCAGCGCCGGAGAGGGCGCTTCTTCGACGACTTTCTGGTTGCGACGCTGAACTGAGCAGTCGCGCTCGCCCAAGTGCACGATCTGGCCGTGACGGTCACCGAAGATCTGGATCTCGACATGTCGAGCGTCGACGACCGCCTTCTCGACCAGCAGCTCGCCACTGCCAAAGGCACTGGCAGCTTCACTGCGCGCCGATGCAATGCTCGCGGGTAGTGCATCAGCATCGTGGACCAGCCGCATGCCACGCCCGCCACCGCCTGCGGCCGCCTTGATCATCACGGGCAGCCCGATCCGCAGCGCCTCGCGCTGCAGATCCTGATCGGTCGGCGAATCGTCGGCGCCGCGCCCTTGATAGCCTGGCACGCATGGCACGCCGGCTTGCAGCATCAGGCGTTTGGAAGCCGACTTGTTGCCCATCGCGTCGATCGAATGGGGATCGGGTCCAATGAAGATCAGGCCCGCACTCTGCACCGCACGAGCAAACTCGGCGCGCTCGGAAAGGAAGCCATAACCCGGGTGAATCGCATCGGCGCCGGACGCACGCGCGGCGGCGATCAGTTTGTCGATCGACAGGTAGGACTCTGCAGCGGGAGCCGCGCCGATGTGCACCGCTTCGTCGGCGTGGCGGACATGCAGAGCCTCTCGATCCGCATCGGAGTACACCGCCACGCTGCGGTACCCCATACGGCGCAAGCCACGCATGATGCGTACTGCGATCTCGCCACGATTGGCGACCAGCACCTTGGTGAAGCCCATGCTATGACTCATGACGAGGCGCTCCCCTGCGCCGATACCACCCAGCTCGCGCGACGCTTCTGCATAAACGCCGTAATGCCCTCAGCTGCCTCACTGCCACGTGCGCATTGCGAAAACTGCAGCGCCGCGGCATCAAGTCGCGTCGCCAACTCCGCCGCGTCAACGTTCAACAGGATCGACTTGGTAATGGCGTTGGCTTGCGGGGCGCAGCGCAGCACCGCATCGAGCGTCTCGTCGAGCTTCGCGTCGAGTGCAGCGGCATCATCGGCCACGAGGTGGACCAATCCAAGCCGCAATGCCTCCGCGCCATCGAATTGAGCGCCGGTCAGACACAGGCGCCGCGCTTGCGACAAGCCGACTCGTGACGCAACGAACGGCGCGATCTGCGCAGGCGGCAGGCCACGCGTGGTCTCAGGCAGGCCGAAGCGAGCCGCCGAGTGCGCGATCGCGATATCGGACACGCAGACCAGGCCGAAACCGCCGCCCAGTACGCTGCCTTCACATACCACGACGACGACCTGGGACGCGGCTTCGACCTGCTGCAGCATCGTGCCGAAGCGGCGGTTCAGTGCCGCAATCGGGTCATCACCAGCACTCTTTGGCGCTGTCGCCAGGCTTTTCAGATCGGCTCCCGCGCAGAAGTGTCCACCGGCGCCTCGGATCACCACGGCACGTACATCGAGTCGTCCTCGGATCGCATCAAACGCGTCGATGATCTCGTCGAGCATCGCCGCAGTCATCGCATTACGCGATACCGGACGATTCAGCGTCAGATACAAAACGCCCTGCTGTACGACCAACGTAATACTGTCGGTCGCCGGCAGTATCAATTCAGCCGGCTGCATCAGGCCGCTGCCTTCGTCGCCGCCTCGTCCGCCGGCTTCTTCTTGCCCGGCAGGATGTTCATCATCTTGCAGATAATGCCGAGCATGATTTCATCCGCACCACCGCCGATCGAGATCAGGCGCGAGTCACGGAAGCATCGCGCCACATTGCTCTCGGTCATGTAGCCCTGACCGCCCCAGAACTGCAGGCAGGCATCGCTAACCTCACGGCTGACACGGCCGACCTTGAGTTTGCACATGCTGGCCAGCATTGAGGCGTCACGTCCGGCGACGTACTCCTCGGTCGCCTGATAGACCAGCGCCTTCAAGGACTCGACTTCGGTGCGCAGCTCGGCGAGACGAAAGTGGATGTACTGGTTGTCGATCAGCGGGCCGCCGAAAGCCTGGCGCTGACGGGTGTACTCGATCGTCTCGTTGATGCAGTTGAACAGCGAATCGATGCCGCTGGCGGCACCAAACAGGCGCTCTTCCTGGAACTGCAGCATCTGGTACGTGAAGCCCATGCCTTCTTTGCCGATCAGGTAGCGCTGCGGCACCCGAACTTCGTCGAGAAAGATCATCGCCGTATCCGAGGCACGCATACCGAGCTTGTCCAGCCGCGTTTTGCGGTCGACACCTTTGGCGTCCATCGGCACGACGATCAACGATTTGTTCTGATGGACCTTGCCCTCGCCGGTATTGACCAGCATGCACGCCCAGTCGGACTGCGTGCCATTGGTGATCCACATCTTGGAGCCATTGATCACGTAATCGCCGCCGTCCTTGCGTGCCGTGGTCTTGATGCTGGCCACGTCAGAACCCGAACCCACTTCGCTGACGGCCAGCGAGCAAACCAGCTCGCCGGCAATCGTCGGCGCCAGGAATTCGCTGCGCAACTCGTCCGAACCAAAGCGCGCCAGCGCCGGCGTTGCCATGCTGGTCTGCACACCGATCGCCATCGGCAGGCTGCCGCCGATGCAATTCCCCAGCGCCTGGCCGAAGATCACTTCATAGGAATAGTCGAGACCCAGCCCACCGAACTTCTCGGGCCGCGTGATGCCGAGTAGACCCAGCTTTCCCATCTTGCCGAAGACTTCGCGCGCCGGAAAAACACCGTCTTTTTCCCATTGGGCGATATGCGGATTGAGCTCCTGCTGGACGAACTTCTTGGTGGTGTCGTACAGCGAGCGGTGTTCGGCGGTCAGCAACATGGTGCGTTCTCCTGATTCTTCTCGTATTGATTCTTGAAGCGGGAATGGCGGGTGCCGCGGCTACAAACGCGCCACGCCGTAGCTGCTGCGCAGGGTTTCGCGGGCGGCGCCTTCGCGGCATACCGACAAGCACAGGCCCAGTACTTTTCGCGTGTCGCGGGGATCGATCAGACCGTCGTCGAACAACCTAGCGGTCGCGGCAAACGCATGCGATTCCTTGTCGAACTGGCCGACGATGTTCTGACGGATCGCCGCCAGCATTTTCTCGTCGGTTTCGCTCATCTGTTTGCCCTGCTTGATCCATTTGTCGCGGGTGATGATCTCCATCACGCTGGCCGCCTGCTCTCCGCCCATTACCGCCGTGCGTGAACTCGGCCACGCAAAAATGAAATGCGGGCCAAAGCCACGACCACACATGCCGTAGTTGCCGGCGCCGAAGCTGGCGCCGATCACGATCGTGATTTGAGGAACCGAGGCATTGGCAACGGCCTGGATCATCTTGCTGCCGTGTTTGACGATGCCGCCTTGCTCGCTTTCGGTGCCGACCATATAGCCGGTGGTGTTCATCAGATACACGATGGGCACACCGGCCTGGCAGCAAAGCTGGATGAACTGTCCAGCCTTGGTTGCACCGCGCGTCGTGATCGGCCCGTTGTTGGAGACGATGCCGATGCGGTGACCGTGCAGCACGGCACGACCGCAGATCGTCTGATGGTCGTAATCGGCCTTGAACTCCAGGAACTCCGAGCCATCGACGAGTCGAGCGATCACCTCGCGGCAGTCGAAGGGCTTGCGGTAGTCGGGCGGAACGACGCCACACAGCTCCTCGACGTCGTACAGCGGGGCCCGTAGCGGCAGCTGTTCCAATACGGGTCGGCGTGCATTCCAGTTGAGATTGGCGACGATTTCGCGCGCGATGCGGATGCCGTCGGCATCGTTTTCGGCAACGAATTCGGTGGTACCCGCCGTCTGTGCGTGCATCTCGGCGCCGCCGAGCTCCTCTTCATTGGCGATCTCGCCGGTTGCCGCCTTGAGCAATGGCGGCCCGGCCAGAAACACCTTGGCGCGCTTGCGCACCATGACCACGTAGTCGGACAAGCCCGGCATGTAGGCACCGCCTGCCGTGGAAGAGCCATGGACGATGGTGACTTGCGGAATTCCGGCAGCGGACAGCCTCGCTTGATTGGCAAACGTGCGGCCGCCTGGAATGAACACCTCGGCCTGATACAGCAGATTCGCGCCGCCGGACTCGACCATCGAGACGACAGGGAGTTTCTGCTGGAGCGCGATCTCCTGGATGCGCAGGCCTTTCTGTACGCCCCAGGGCGTCATCGTGCCGCCTTTGATCGCCGAGTTGCTGGCGGTGACGATGCAGCGCACGCCCGATACATACCCAATGCCGGCAATCGTGTTACCGCCGGCCAGCGAGCCGTCCTTGTCGTCATGCATCCGGTAGCCGGCCAAGGTTGACAACTCCAGCCATGGCGACCCGCGATCCAGCATCAGATGCACCCTCTCGCGCGGCAGCAATTGCTGCCGCTGGTGGAAGCGCTCGCGCTTGCTTTCCTCTTCGGTGCGGCCCTTGGCTTCGACGGCGCGCCAGTCGGCGATGGCCTTGAGCATGCCGTCGCGATGCTGCCGATAGCTTTCACTGCTGGTATCGATTTGGGTTTCGAGAATGGGCATATCGTGGCTTTTTCAGCAGTCGGGAAGCTGAGCCGCCAGTGCGGCATCCACCGGCACCGGAAGATCGAGCAGCATTTGCGCGAAGGCCTTGCCTTGCGGATCGGTACGCAAGCTGCACGCACCACCGCCGCCAAGCGCGTGATGCAGCAGGAAGTTGAAGCTATGACTACCGGGCAGTTCCCAGCGATCGACGCGGCCCTGACGACCACCGGCTAGAACATGCGCGAAGTAATCGCGCACCACCGCCGCGGTCAGCTCACGCCGCAGCAACGGCATGAAATCGGCACGGCGCGCGATCACGCCGATATTGGCGTGATCACCCTTGTCACCCGAGCGGGCGAGCGCGAGACGGCGCAGTGGCACCCGCTGCGTGTCGGCAGTGGCTGGCTCATGCGCAACGTCGGACGTCGATGTCGGCGCCGTTGATTCCTCCGAACCATTACTCGATACCGCGTCGGCAATCGGCACCAACTGGCGCCGTTCGCCGACGACGATGGCAATCTCGATGCCCCGCTTCGGAACCAACGTCGAAAACAGCCTCGGAATCATGCTCGGCTCGGGCCTGCCGGCGTTGAAATAGCCAGTAAAGCCTGGCGCCATGCCGGTGGCAGCCTGTGCAATCTCGCGTGCGAACAGCTTCAGCGCTTTGGGATTGCGATGCTGCGTCACGATCTTGACGACGACTTCACGGGTTGCCGCCGCTCCAGGGCGAGCATGCGGACCGTAGCTTTCTTCTGCACCGATGCAGTGAATGTCGACGCCGCTGAAGTCACCAAGACCCGCCGCCAGCAGCTGGCGACGTACTTTTTCGACGATGGCATTGGCGGACGCACGCCCCTTGGCGGCTGCATTGTCGCCACCGATCATGAACAGCGCGGCGCAGCGCATGCCATCCGGATAGGTCGCCGACACTTTGTAAAACGCACTCGGTGCACGTCCGCGCGCACCGCTGACGGCGACGCGGTCCCTGCCGACGGATCGCAGTTGCACCTGAGTGAAATCGCAGATCACGTCCGGCAAGCGATAGGCCTGCGGATCGCCGATCTCGTAGAGCATCTGTTCGAGCACCGTATGTGGCGTCACCGCACCACCGGTTCCTGCTGGCTTGGTGACGATCATCGCTCCAGCAGCATCAACCTCTGCGATCGGAAAGCCCATGTCGACATAACCATCGGCGATCTGCTGCCAGTCGGTGAAGTTGCCGCCGGTCATTTGCGCACCGCACTCAAGCAGGTGGCCGGCCAGCG
>Ga0255239_1000030_pt1 | contig 14101 bp, 1 predicted proteins | sample ColtaT_20_FD_185447 | JGI IMG/M metagenome (GOLD analysis project Ga0255239, IMG submission 185447) | Metatranscriptome of freshwater microbial communities from Columbia River, Oregon, United States - Colum_Miss_RepB_8d (Metagenome... | ecosystem: Environmental > Aquatic > Freshwater > River...
CCAGGGTTGCCTTTTCCTAATTCAATTATATTTTTATCATTTAATCATTTTTTTTCTTGTTCTTATTTATATTCGAGTTGCCGGTTAGGGTGAATCATTAGTATTACATAGTTAACCGATATTTCTTATATAAAGAGTCCAGAGAGCAGCAGCAGCAGCAGCAGCAGCAGCGGTTTAATCAGTGTTACATAGTAAACCTACATTTCTTAAAGTCCAGAAAGCAGGGTTTTTCTCTACTGAGCATTTAAGTGTGACAAAGAAGATGAAGAACCTATCTGTCCTACTTCGGTACTTATAGCAAGGGCACTCATAAGGACCTTGGACTCCAAATTGCTCCTTTCTAACTCTCATTTCTTCAGTCTTGAGATTCGCTGATACCCAAAGTACGGGCAGATTAACGTAAAGCACCTTTGGCTCTGACTCCACGATTAGCAGTTGATCCTTTGACCAAGCAGCGCCTTCCATCGACAGGCCGTGGATGTAGACGCCCTCTGATGGCGAGGACTTGCAACTCTCCGCTTTCTCGTAATGAAGCACTTCAGTATGGTACATGATATCATCCAATGCCCACTTGTTGGCATCCTTCTGATGTTTTCTGCAGACCTCCTGCTTCATGGCAGTCAGTAGGCCTTGGGGATTGAAGAAACCGGTTAGCCAAAACACGTTCGGTCTGCCGGTAGTTAACCATGTTCGATCTTGGTCGTCGCGGGACAACAAAGACCCAAACCAGGCTCCCAAGTAGATCAACAACCATGAAAATTCATCCCCGGCTACGGTAAAATGCCATTGCCTAGGGACCTTTGCATCGAAGATCGCATCGAGACATAGTTGCAGCTCCTCCGTCATAACTACCTCACCGGCAATAGCCAATCGAAGCTGCTGCAACTGAGTACTAATTTTGAAGATAACGCTCTGCAGTCGCTGAATCTCTTGATACAAGAAGATATTCAAAGGCACGGCGAGACCACCTAGTTTGTTGACCTTGACTTTATACTCCTCTTCGATATAGTATTCAGGGATCTTCAGCAAGAGCTCTTTAGCCTTGTTGTCGACTTGCTCCTCACGGCTCAGCCCGTCTCCTCCGCCACCGCCGCCTTTAGGTTGACTCTCAGCCAAAGTGTTGAAGAGAGAGTTTACTTCTTTCACTCGGAAAGTAAGATCTGCATTGGGATGTAGACCGAAGATCTCGGGAGAATCGATCTCAGGGAAACTCTTGATGTATTGGTGGTACATCTGCATGTTATCCATATTGAGGGGCTTATACAAGAAGCTATTCGCGGCCTTGAGAATAGACTGTTTAGGGTTGAATGTAAAACCCTCTGCAACAGTAGTAGAGTTGAGCCACACCTGAGTGTATGTCTTAAACAATCTTCTATCAAGTGTATCCGTAATCTTACCACCATACTGAGCTTCGCATACCATATATTGGAAAGTTGGCCAAGAGATGGAGCCGTTATAAAGGTGCTTCTCCAAGAAAAGAATACAGGCCGTCAAGTCACCGTTGTTGTACTCATATGGTATGCACCATCCTAGTGATCCGAACTTTCGACGCTCCTGCACAGTACTGTGTAAGAAGCAAAGCCCGAATAGGAGCTGTCTCCATTGAGCAGCTCCGGTATCGACCCTCTCTAGTCTGTCTTGATCGACGATGATTGTGTAAGATTTGAGGATACCAGCTCTCAAACCAGCAGGTGGCTCGTTGGTTACTTTCGTGGACATCTGGAGGAGACCGAGGGGGAAAGCCTTATCGGGCAGGGCCGTGATAAAAAGTCTAAAGCTCTTATCCATAGAATCCTTCAATTTCTCAATATAATCTTCCATAGTAGCCATGAGCTCTAGGCCTAACTCGCAATTTTGCAATAACACCCAAGTTCCATTGGCTGCACCGGCTTGCATTGCCTTAATGGCTACGGGCTCTTGACCTTCTCCCATGGAGATGACAGCAGGAGCAGGTAGCTTTCTCTTTCTAGCCAAGGACTCGATTGAGTCAGTAGGATCGGCTCCGATCGAAAGTAAGAAAATAACAGGAGTCTGGGGTACCATTCCCTCGAATATAGACTCAATGGTATCGGTCACAGGTTCGACGAATCGAGGCCCCATATCCTCTATACTCTTAACGAACCAGCGAGAAACCAACATGCAACGATCCATTCTCAAGGAACGTACGAGTAGTAGCTTGTAGAAAGGTCCAATGACTGGAACTTCAGCGATTTTGTTCTCATATTCCGGCATGTTGATGGTCTCAGGCTCGTTGTCTTCGTACCATCGCCGCCACATGGCCTCGTTTGCAACCATGTCGTTGGGCAGGTTGGCAAAAAATTTTTGCTGATTGGACAGCTCGATGATGTTCATCCAAGCCTCTTGAGACAACCAAGGGAATGGTTTCTTACGGACACTGTCGGCATCTAAAGCGGCTCCACCTCTCAAGAAGAGTACCAGGTCTGCGTATCTCAACTGACCGGCAGTGATCAGAATCTTGATTGTGACTAACAAAATAAATGTCAATTTATCAGGCTCGTATAGGCCTCTGTTAACGTACCGATATACGATGTAAGTCATTGTATCGATAATGTTAACGACACGTTTACTCGATAAAGCGGCTTTGTCGGCCTTGTCCATTGACTCCATGAAAAGAACCAAGAACTGAGATAGGGATGTTTGATACATGCAGTTGACTCCACTCATCTCTACGATAGCAAAGTAGAGAACAGAGCCTCTCGTGGCCACTGGTCTGAACTGCTCGCGCTTCTCGGCGATCGACGTCTTTGTGTCGGCTGCGGCTGTAAGTTTCTGATTCACCTCTGCAGCCTTAGCTTTCGTATTAGCGAGCACTCCAATTAGTTCCTCGTCATCTAGAAGGTTGCCAGAATTGGACGACAAACGCTCCAAGAGAGACGCGTCGAGAGCCATCAACGCTTTAGTATTGGCATTGACCTCCTCGAGCACGGCGTTTAATTGGTCCTCTAGAGCCTTCTGCTCCTTTCCAATGACCTTTCCTAGCAACTGTTCCTCTAAACCTTTCTGCGTCACAGTGAAGTCAACGACATTAGTCTTCGCCTGCAGTTCAGGTGAGAAGCTTGGATTAGGAAGACGAGTTATGAAGTACATCATAAATTTTTCATCAAAGTCCATCATCTTATCAGCAACGTTGACGAATTTCCTCTTGCCCTTAACGATAAATTGCTTCTCGAGCACGGGATCCAACATGGGATCTATTTCTTCCTCTACACCAACAACTACTAGAGCTAAACCGTCACTCATACAGAGCTCCAACTTATCCTTCAACTTCGGGTCATATATGGACGCTTGACCGAAAGCTGGCACATTAGAGGATTCTCTCTTTTTGATCCAGTTAAGTGCCTGTCCCTGAGGATCGATCATTAACGGGAACCTGGAGGATCGAGTTACAAGGATGCCGTTTTGAACAGACAGCGGGTCAGCAGGGAGTCCTTGCATATTCCAATCGCCGATAGTTCCGATATCGACCATGAACGAGATGATGTCTAATCCGTGGGATATCGGAACGCCTCTCTTCAAGCAATCAGTTACACACTTATCCTCAATTAAATACTTTCTGAACTCCTGATTGAACGGACCGCAGTAGCAGATGAATGCACACGCCGCCGCACAGTCACCAACCAATCGGCGCTTTGTTTCCGAAAAATTGTTTGAGTCTTCGGTCCAACGGATGCGCTCTCCTGCAAGACCGTTGATAAGTTGCGATGCTTGGACCATCTTTCGTTGTAATGCCATGGCGCCGTCCTCGATCCGTCGTTTTTCCGACATCTGAGTGTCGAACATTTGTTGCAGGCCGTTCAACGTGGCTTGGCACGCATCCAATCGCTGTAGTGCAGCATTTAAAGCCTTCTGAGCTTGTTCCATGTTGGCTTCAGCTATTGAAAGAGCTTCGAGTTTGGGCTTCACGATCTTGGACGCCTCGTGGTAAAATTTCATTGCTCGAACCCACGTACATAAGCCCTCAGCCGCTTTGGAGGCATTCTTCGCAACTGCGGGGGTGAACACCTCCAGGTCAACATATACAGATAGCAACTCGATAGTCTCCTCATTCATCTTATCTTTTCCGTTGGTACCAAACTCCATGAGCTGCTGTAAGAAATCAGACTTGTTCAGCAAACTCTGACCGAAAGGACGGAATGATGGTTCGAAGAACTTGACTTCTGTCTTGGCCATGGCATGAACCGCGGCTTTGACGGGGGCCATCGGGAGTTTGTACAACAGCAAAATGCCATCAATAACTAATTGAATGATCATGGCTGGGTTTGCAAATTTTTTGACTTCGTTAATATCTGCCGGTTTGATAGATCTAATGGCAGTTTCGGCTTCATCGACGAAGGGTTGCGCCTTAGCCAAATCAGCCATGCAAGCTGACTTCTCAGCCCCGATTCGAGATGCATCAGCCTCGCACTTCGTCTTGATGGTATAAACTTTATCGGATTCTCTCTTAGCTTCTGCCGATGATATTTCGAGTGATGCCAACATTTTATTAGTCTCAGCTGTTGCTACGTCTAATTTAATCTGCTCTTGGGCTAATGTTATCTTCATTTCCTCGACATCTTTGGCTCCATTGATCAGCTTTTGAAGACCTAAATTGACTCGTCCCTCCTTAATCTGTAGCTCGTTTAGCTTCAAAGTGTAAAGGACGGTAAAATTATTAATGAAAGACAAATAAGACTTGGGAGTCTGGTAAACCTTCCTTCTCATCTTTACAAAGTACTCATCGCAAACTTCCGTGACCATACTATGGACCATACCCATATGTACCATCAAGCTCTGCTTAACATCGGGCGTACACTCGACGTGGAAGGACGCTATGAACGCCTGGGAGAGCGCTACGAGAGCATCTGCGGGCCAGGGAAGGAACCAGTCTATAGTAGGACAGGAGAACAATCCAGGAAACTTGCGGGCTCTCACGGCAAACTTGGGGTTCATAGGAGACATACAGATCATTAAGTGGAGGTTATCTCGTACTTTATCGATGAAGTATTGTTTGAGGTTGTCAAGCGTGTCGTCTATACCTGGTCGCTCTTTGATGAAATGGTTCCTCAAATCTGATGTAATGGACATGATTTCATCCTTGGCAAATAACCCAGGAATCTCGCCTGTTAATAAGATGCAATTAATATACTCTAAGAAAACCTCGTCCTTGATTTCAGACTCTGTGAAGAGGAAAGTTGTCGACTTCCTTTGATGACCCGAGAACTTGTACAGATTCTGCATATCCTCCAAGAAAGTATTTTTATTGTAAGACTTAGTCAGGGTAATCTGGAACTTTATAGATCGACTGATGTAGGACGACACTCTAGAAAGAGATTGCTTACCAGACCCACCGACACCGACCAGCAAACCCGATCCTCTAGGCATCTCCATCAAACGATTGATTCGTAATAAGTGCTCAAGAGCATCGTTGAAGAGTACCAGCTCCATTTTCTTAGAGGGGAACTCAACGTTGTGTTTCTCCATGAACGTGATTACTATTGGTCGGATATCTTCCAAGGCTCCACCTGGCTCGTAGACCTTTGGTGCTTCAGCAACCAAGATACCTTCAGCATCAAACTCATCAGGACGAAGGAAATTTACCATGTAGAAAGGGGCCTGGCATTCTTGTGACAATTCAGGACCGAATGTCTCCAAAAGCTGGGCTTCCATAAAGTTCGAGTACGTCGCCTTGTCCTTCAAGTTAGTAAGTTTATCAGAAAACGCCCGACTACATTCATGCTTCCATATCTTCAAAAGAGTAGCTCCTCCGCCTGAAAATGCCATTAATTTCTTCTCGCATCGGTAGCCTCCTGTCTTGATCGTATCTGTAGGAGTCAATAGAATTCCTTGAAATACCCGTGACAGATCGCGCATGTTGAAAATATAGTGGAACTTAGCAGGTGTTGGCAACATCTTATCCTTCATTGTTTTCCATAAGGCGATGGTAGCAGTTGTAAGCTTGTTGACGACGTTAAGCGTCTCGGCAGAAGTTTTGGTAGTGGGAAATCTTCCGCCAAGCATCTGACCGTAAATATCGTTGATAGAGGTGATGGATGGTAGTACCATGTTAAACATATAGAAATTTCTCTTCAGACGGTTCGGAATATCGTTCTTACCACCTCCAGGATGTTGCATGGCACCCATGAATTGAAGATCCTCCGTAACCTTGAAATCGCCTCTCTTGTCCTTATCTAAGAAGCAAAATCCACCGAATTCAACGATCAATCGGACAAATTCTAATGTGGGCTGATCCCCCCAGTTATTTACCTGTGGCATACTAATGTCATCAATAAATATAGTCATAGCACGACCGCCAGGGGGTCCGAAGTTCCGACCTCCTCTCTTCTCCAGCTCTACTTCAATGGTCTGCTGACACATAAAAGGGGTTGTTAAGGACGAGAAGTTGACGCGCTTCACGAGCATCTGGGTTGGGTCCAAACGGGAGAAAAACATGAGTGCCGTAGAGGTCTTTGCAGTTCCGGGACCACCTACCATGAGAACAGACTTCTTCTGCTTGTGCATGTGGCCAATGTTGTAGCAAGCACGGGTTGAATCCATAGTAGGGACGAGCAAGTTACTAAAGTCAAGCTTCTCTGAATTAGGGTATTTCCAAACAGGCGGTCTCCATAGGGTCCAAGCACCCGTCTCATTGTGGACAAAGTACTCGTAGATCGTCTCCCCGGGGCCGCACTTAGGCATAAGATCGCCCTTAGCATATCCACGTAGCCAGTTATCGAATTTAACCCTGTCTTCCGCCTCCAACAGGCCTCCGATAGACCAGGCTAAGCAATACAGGAAGATCTTCTCCATTCTCATAAGTGAATCAGTACTGATATCTAGTGCCCCAGGGCCCTCAGTGAGTCCTTTGAACAAATCCATCAAGCCCGCCGTCGCGCCAACTCGAGAATTAACCATTACAGCACTGGTGTTTCGGTTTACCCAGTCTATGCAGTGGCCTGGATCTACCGGAGAACTCTCACCCATATATTTCTTGAATAAATTTCGCAAGATTTCCTGCTGGGAAGTAGGCTGTTTGCGAACCCAACCTTCAACGACGGGAGACCAATCGAGGTCTGTATCCGAAACATAAATGATACCAGCTCTTGACACAGTGGCAGGCGAGGCGTTGACTAAGGTCTCAACCTCGAACATGATCTTCACGTTGGGGGTCATGGGAATGCGATCTCCGTTGGCAAGCGTTAGAATCTTATTATCGTCTAGCACGGTGTTTAGATCCTCGATCCAAATGGCATCGACCGGTCCATCGGCTATGATCCACATGTTGTAAGCATTGTTTCTGTTGTTGAATTTTGCCCAAATAGCGGCGAATACTCCGGTAGTCCACTCACCGCTGAGAGGATCAACTTCACCATACATCTCGGGAGCCCTGATGGCTTTCGGGTTGAATCGAGTGTCCTTGTGGGTAATTCCTGTGACAACATCCAGAGAAGATCGAAGGCACTTGAATATTTGGGTTTTTCCACCACCTGTAGGCCCGACAAGCATAATACCGTGACGCACAAGCGTAACGTCGTACAACTCGATTACTTTACGCACCCACGTAGGGTGGTATACGAGTTTATACTGTTCGACGGAGTTCTTCAAGGCAGCTTCAAGAGACGGGTATTCAGCCTTGGGGGGTGGAGGAATCTGCGGGAAAAGATCCGCGAGTAGAGATAAGAAAAGAGGCACGTCCTGAGCAACCATTTTTGATAAATTCATCTCTCTCAGAGTTCTGTAAAGCAAGAAACCCTCCTGTGCAGTCAACTCCTTACGTTTCGTCGCGCCTGCAGTTCGCAAAACCGCTAAGATATTTCTGAGTCCCCAATCGTAGTGCTTCTGGGCAGATAATTGCTCTTTACTCGTATTGTAGAGTACGAAGAACTTCTGAGCTAACAAGTCGTAGTTTTCATAACCTACGGAGCAAAGTTTGACTTTCATAATCATCTGGAAATCCGGAACCATCATGGCTACACCTCTGAACAGCGCCTTCAAATTCTCAGGCAGCTCTTGTCGACCGGCATAACCGGGATTCATGGTTATGAAGAACCCGCAGCAGGGGATGAGAACTACGTTCTGAGGGTCACCTGGAAACTGGAAATTAGAGACGCCGGCTTTTTTTGCGTTGAGGACTGAGAGCACTTGTTGCGCAACGACGGAGAGCACAGGCAATCTAATTCGGTTGAACTCGTCAAAGCAGCCCCAGAGACCAGACATGCAAATACCTTTGAAAATCTTCGCGCAGTCCAAGTAGGTCTGCTGATCAGTACAATTAGTAACAACAACGAAAATACCGAGAGAACGACCCAGATCCTTCACAGTTTCAGTCTTTCCTGTTCCAGCAGGACCAGCAGGGGCACCACCAAAGAACATGCCCATGGCTTGAGCGAGTGTTATATAGCAACGGTCGGTTAGCGGCGTAACGACTAGACGCTCTTTCGCGCCGAGGTATTCGTATTGATAATTGAAGTCTACATCTGTTATAGAGATGATTGAGGCACCGTCGGCAGATGTATTATCAGAGCCAGTAGGACTCCAGTAAAACCGAGCTTGTTTTAGCCACTCGAAATCGTTCGAGTCGCCGATCTTCTTTGCCTTAGAGAGCGTAAAGAGTTCAGCCGTCACGTCACGTGCATGCACGTGGATGGTCACGAGAGTCTCAATCTTTCTCCTGTTAACGCCGCTGCCCAACTCCTGCAAGCACCAACTAGACATCTCACGAAGAATATCGAGTTGACGTTGGTTGACGTCTTTCATGGCGTTCTTCTTTACGCGCATAGACTCTAGAGCAACTTGCATGTCTGTAGTCCATAAAATCTGGATACCCAAGAGTGCGAATTGGGCAATGTAATTATCGACGAAGGATCGTAGACCAGTAATCTCATTCGCTAACTGGTTCAAGTCTCCGGCGCAGTTACGGGCAAGGTCCTTCATGGTGAGCTGCATTCTCTTGAGAATGTCGCATAACCAGTCTTCAATGTTTCCAACCGCCTTGACAGGCGTGCAGAAGTTGATTACTTCATGACCTTGACCACCATCTCCATGGATCTTTTCGATGATTGTCTTATCCTTCTTGTTGTGCTCCACGTATGATATCGCATCAAAGACCTTCTCGTAATGATCGTTCATCGACAACGGATCAGATCCTTGAGATAAGATAATCAAAAGACTGGGATTTGAAACGAAGTAGAAACGAGGGAACTTGTTTCTCTTCTGCTCCAAGTAACCCTCCAAAGACTTCTGACATTTCTCCAACTCTGAGTACATGACAGGCAGAGAAGTTCTCAAGTTATCATTGGAACAAACATCGGTTACGAGCTTCACCTCGAAAGCCTTCTTCATGATTTTGTCCCAGTCTTTATCAATCTTGGAAAATTTCTTGGCCTCCATCGGCATCTGTTTGGCGATATCACCGCCGGTAAAGACAGACTCCAAAGAGCACCACAACATTTGCACCTTAATCCATCTCTCGAGGGTATCACCAGTCTCAGACAGCAAGCCTAGAAGCTCCTGTGCGCGGTCGCGGAAAGGAGTTACGTGGCGCATTGTGAGCATGCCCTGTAAATTCATCTGAGCCTCTTCGAGCTCTTCCATGATCCCAGCGGTCCCGAGTAAAATCTGGATACCTCGTCCCTTCCACTCACGGAAAGCGAAAAAAGCGGTCTTCCAACGGGCCTCAATTTCCTCGAGAGCCTTCTCAATCTTCAATTGTTTGTCGGCGCCGTCAGTGACTTCCTCTACCTCATCTCGGTGGTTGACTAAGTCCATATCTAGGATAGCCTGTAACTTAAAGTCGGGACTGTGGTAGTCAAAATTTACTTTGCAAATAGCCATCGCTTCGTCCCAGTGGCGGTCTCTGATACTTTCTTTAGTGAATTCAGTGATCAGAGGTAATATGGTTTGAAAGTCCTCGATTTGAGTCTTGAGTGTTTTGTAGGCAGTGTACTCTCTCAGTCTCGCGGGCAACTTTTTGCAACGAGTTGAGAAAGCCTCGATCTTCTCATTGATTTCACCAATCATGTATGAAAAGTTGGCCCAAGGTACATCTTTCCACTCGTTACTGGTATTCAACACATCTTGATACAAGGAGAATAGCTGATCAGCCAGTTTTAATTCCTTATGTGTCGCATGAATCTCGGGGTAATCGGTCAAAGGCAACGCAAACAACTCCTCACCTCCTTTGTAAGACTCCATTTTACCCTCACGGATTTTAAATTCCTCCTGGAAGCGCTTCAATCTCTCTACTGCTTCATTAGGATGGACTCCATCTACCATGGGTCCATTTTTCAAAAAATCATCTCTGAAGTTAACAACATCTATCTTGAAGTCCTTGATAAATTTCAATAAAGTTCTTTTATACTTGGTTTGAGTCTTCGAAAGTTCCTCCGTGCGTGCCTCGCATTGCTTGAGGAGCTTCTTCCAACTAGTTCGGAGCACGGTTTTTCTATCAGTCTCCTCTTTGTCCATGAACCCAGCAGGGAGATATGACTCCAACATCCGGTACATATCCATGATAGGAGCCATCTCCATCTCCATAGAAGACTCTTTCTCACGGACGTCAACGAGAAGTCTCATGGTGAAACGAAGTGAATCGAGATCAGAGACCTCGCGTAGTACCTTGCCGTTCGTGATCCGGATGTACTCGGTGAGATGCTCGAGTTTGAGCTTCGCCTGCGAGTGCAAGTTATCACTGAACTTGATTTTCCATCGGTTACATTCAGAGCTTAACTGTTGCTTAATAGAGACAGTATGCAACGAGAGGGCGCCTATATTCTGAACGTCATTTAGAGCACTAATATTACTGTCGACATCACCAAAGGATTTTAACTTTTTCTCGAAATCATCCAGCGAAGGCGTCATCTTCATAAACTCAGAGTATGAGGTATCCTTATCGTCGTGCCACAGCCAATCGTAGCCTACGAAAGAGTTCAGGTAGTCCTGCACGGTGTTTCGGATACCTTGGATGCAGCCAGTGAGCAACAATGCGACTCGTACAATCTCGATATCCTTGGTAATTCTGTCGAAGAAAGTTCTGTTCTTACCATCAGTTTCTCCAGAGCAGTCTTTCACCGTCTTGAAGCACTTAAGGATGGCTTGAGCAGAGCGATTGATGCATTCCTGAATATCATCGAGTGACGGGTATAGCACAACATTAGGAGCAGCCAACTCCACGTTAACTTCGAAGAACGGCTTGATATCTACCTCCTGCGTATTCCTTTTGGACTTCTTACTATTGGATCCACCATCTTCGGTTTCTACTATGGCGGCGGGCTTGGAGCCGATACGCTTTTTCAAAGTGTTCATCGAGTTTTTCGCGCAGTGCAACAACGCCTGATAGGTGAAATGGTTATAATGCTTCTTTAATTTAGCAATCTCCTCCTCTGAAATGCCCTCCACGTGGCCATCTAGCTTATAGGCAGTAATAATCTTGACTAAATCCCGAACAGCATACTCGATTTCCAAATTTTTACCTTGCAACAAAGTACTTTGCTTGGCGATGTGCTTCTCTTGCATCTTGACGAACTCCTCAACAGTGAAGGATTCAGCATCAGGGAGATCTACCAAAAGAGTCCTAGACACGATCTTCAGGTTCTTCTCAATTCTGTTCTCGATGACGTCGTTAATATTGATAACCATCTCCCTTAGTCTTCTCAATCCGGTGTGGATGTGCGCCTTGTACGAATCGATATTCATTGAAGTCCAGGTCAAGGTGATCATACCAGGTCGCAATTTGTATTCCATATCTCTAAAATGAGGCCTCAAAACCATGGCTGATACAGGGATGACTTGCGTTATGATAGAATCGTACTCAGAAAGCGCCCACTGCAGCTCGTTGTGATAATTCTTGAACTTGTCCTCCTGGAATAGCACAATGCGAGCATTCTCTGGGATTTCGATGCCCATGCGGTCAAGACACTTTGCCTCGCGTATGAGTTGCAGGATTTCTTGGTCGAAGTTCACATAAAGCTTATCATCGTCAGGGTGGCGTACGATCAGGGTTGCCTGCAATCCAGCCTTGGCTTGCTCAATCGAGTTGATCCATGCTTGGTACCACATAAACTCGAATGCAACCAAAGTTTTTGCAACTCTATTGTACATCTTGATAATTCTCTTCGCGTCCTTACTCGACAGAACATTTTGGTTCAATTCGAACTGTTTCATCGGCTCCTCAACCCGCTTGAGCAAGTGGCGGCACCAAGTGATATTCCCAGCGACAGGAGGCAGGTTTCTACTGATAGGAGGATCTAGCTTCTCCGTCTCGTACAGCCTCTGAACGGCTTCAAGTTCATTTCCATAGTTCTGGAAGATAATGTTGAGCTTAGAATCCAAATCGCTCTTCAAACTCTCGCGTTGTAAAATAGATTGGAATTTGCGCAACAACTGCAACGAGTGCTCAATAGAAGTGATATTATCGAAACTGAGGTTGATAAATTGCTGGAGTGATGACTCGAGTTCGGTAATCTTGACGTTGAACTCGACATAATCACGATCAAACTTGTTATTGTGGTAATCGAGGAGATCGTGTCTTTTAAGCCTAAAGTCTTTAACGATCAAGTGGAAAACCTCAATCACGCGATCCATGCCCTCCAATTTATTTTTGGACAATGAGTTGAATTGATCAATAGTGCTGAACATATCGATTAACTTAATAATACGTCGGCAAAATAAGTCAAATTTGCCGAAAATGTGCATCTCATTGAATGTGAACTGATTTCCTTTAGGTGTTTGCTCCAACTTCGCTTTCGTTGAGCGATACTGCTCCTGATACGCGTCGTTCAATTTGAGGCAGGACTCGAGTTTTCTCACAAGGTCCTGGGGCTCCTTCTCCCAGAACGAGTCGTTTGAGTCCTCGTTACCCACTATATGATCCTTGCAATTCAAAATCATCTGATCTGTAATCTTAGCGAACAAATTGGTCATCCTTTCAGGCGTGTTGTAGTAACGAGCGATCGTGTGGATCATCTTAATAGAATTCATAAGAGCAGGTAAAGTGTCAATAATTGTCTCAGCACTACCAGTATATAAAGGCTCGATGAATCTCTCGAGAGTATATAAATATTTAACGTTATCCTTAGCCTCATTGGCTGATTCAGTAATATTTACATCAATGCCTTTCCACCTGTGCAGCAGCTTAGTAACCCCCTGGCGACTATTATCAGCCGTGTTCTTGGTTAGAGTCGACAAAATTGAAATCACTTGTTTGCATTCGGGCCTCTTGAGCTGTTCCGTGATACTAGTGAGCTTCTGCATCTTACCTCGCCAGAATTCGAGTTCCCCTCGAGGTCCGACAGCATCAACATTAGAGCCGGAGCCGGAGCCAGACTGAGATGGCTGCTCGAGATATCGCTCAATAGCGGCGCACCAATCATTCAACAGTGATTCGAAGTGCTCGACAGCATCGAGAGGAAGAGCAGTTCTGTGCGACTTAACCTCAACCGCCTTCATTATCTTAGGATCTGGAGCACGAAGCTCTAGACCGCTTGCAAAGCTGGATAGCGCCTCATTAATATTTGAAATGAACATGCCCATTTCAGACACGAAATCAGATTTGTGCTCACTATCTACCTTACCCCAATTATCGTAATTGTCAATCATGGGTTGATAACTCTGACTCAATATCGCCTCTATAGTTCCCAGGGCAGAGCTTCCGAGCTCTCCGAACAGCAAGTCGGCATCTCCAGCCTTGGTAATGTCGAGAGGCACGCCCGGTGCAACGTTTCTAATAAAATAACAACATTTATGGGTCATCAATTCTTGACTGCCATCCGAGATGGTGAGTTGGCACGAGTTCTCAGTGCCGTCCGTAGAGGGCTGATATAAGACGAACATACGACCATTACCATCGCCCTTGAAAAAGCCATTAAGCTTTTGCAGCGTGGACTCTTGACGTATGAAGCCCTGGACTGTATCTACCGACAATGTTGGCGCGAACGCTTCTAGAAGCTTGGCCGCGCACCACCGATGACGTTCTGATAGAGCCATGATTTATATATTTATTTATTATTTTTATAATGTAAGTAGATATATTAGTATATATATATAATAGTTTTGGACATTTGATTCCAATAGATTAATAATCAAAAAATACACAAATATTGTGGAG
>Ga0255239_1000034_pt1 | contig 13712 bp, 16 predicted proteins | sample ColtaT_20_FD_185447 | JGI IMG/M metagenome (GOLD analysis project Ga0255239, IMG submission 185447) | Metatranscriptome of freshwater microbial communities from Columbia River, Oregon, United States - Colum_Miss_RepB_8d (Metagenome... | ecosystem: Environmental > Aquatic > Freshwater > River...
ATCCGCAGCCGCACGGCCTGTCCGTCATGAATCGTTGGCGTCACTCCTGAGCCCCGCCTCCAGCCTCGCTGGAGCGCCTGTCCCCCGCCCGGCCTCGCGCCGGCGCCGACACCCTTTTTAGCCCGGATGACGTTCCATGCTGCTGATGATCGATAACTACGATTCGTTTACCTACAACCTCGTGCAGTACTTTGGCGAGTTGGGCGTCGAGGTGCAGGTGCACCGCAACGACCAGATCACCGTCGACCAAGTCGCCGCCCTGAATCCGCAGCACATCGTGCTGTCGCCGGGTCCGTGTACGCCGACCGAAGCCGGCATTTGCCTAGAGCTGATCGAACGGCTCGGCAAGACCGGCCGCTTCCCGATCCTCGGTGTCTGTCTGGGGCACCAATCGATCGGCCAAGCCTTCGGCGGTGACGTGCGCCGCGCGCGCTCGGTAATGCACGGCAAGACCAGCCTGATTCACCACCAGGGCCAAGGTGTATTTCGCAACCTGCCATCGCCGTACACGGCGACGCGCTATCACTCGCTGATTGTCGAGCAGGACACCTTCCCGGCCGAACTGGAAGTCACGGCGTGGACGCAGCACGACGACGGTCGCCGCGATGAGGTCATGGGCCTGCGCCACCGCACGCTGGCGATCGAGGGCGTGCAGTTCCACCCCGAATCGATCCTGACCGAGCATGGCCACGCGCTGCTGAAGAACTTCGTGGAGCGCACCGCATGAGCATCACGCCACAGCAAGCGCTGACGCGGACGATCGAGCATCGCGAGATCTTCCACGACGAGATGATCGATCTGATGCGCCAGATCATGCGCGGCGATGTTTCGCCCGTGATGATCGCCGCACTGCTGACCGGCTTGCGCGTCAAAAAGGAAACCATCGGCGAAATCGCCGCGGCGGCGATCGTGCTGCGCGAGTTCTCGCGCAAGGTCGTGTTGCCGCCCGATGCGCATTTCGTCGACGTGGTCGGCACCGGCGGCGACGGGGCCCACACCTTCAACATTTCGACCGCCGCCAGCTTCACGGCAGCAGCGGCTGGCGCGCGCGTCGCCAAGCACGGCAACCGCGGCGTCTCCAGCAAAAGCGGCGCCGCCGACGTGCTCGAATCGCTCGGGGCGGTGATCGAACTGGAACCCGAGCAAGTCGCCGCCTGCATCGCCGAGGTGGGCTTCGGCTTCATGTTTGCTCCGCGGCATCATCCGGCGATGAAAGTGGTGGCGCCGGTGCGCCGCGAACTGGGCGCGCGGACGATCTTCAACATCCTTGGCCCGCTGACCAATCCGGCCGATGCCCCCAACATGCTGATGGGCGTATTCCATCCCGATCTGGTCGGCATCCAGATTCGCGTGCTGCAGCGGCTCGGCACACGCCGCGCGCTGGTGGTCTGGGGCAGCGACGGGCTTGATGAGATTTCGCTGGGCGGCGCAACCCGCGTAGGTGAACTGGCCGACGGGCAGATTCGCGAATACGAAATTCACCCGGAAGACTTCGGTATCGCGATGTCGGCAACCCGCAATCTGCGCGTTGCCGACGCCGATGAATCGCGGATCCGCTTGCTCGAAGCCCTGGCCGACGTGCCCGGTCCAGCGCGCGACATCGTCGCGCTCAATGCCGGCGCCGCACTGTATGCGGCCGGCGTGGCCGATTCGATCGCCGATGGCTTGGAACGGGCCCGCGCCGCCATCCGCACCGGCGCAGCACGCGCCAAACTCGACGACTACTTGCGTGTCACGCAGCGGCTGGGAGCCGCCACTCGATGAGCGACATTCTCGACACGATCCTGGCGCGTAAGCGCGAAGAGATCAGCGCGCTGCGCGCGACCACGACGCTGGCCTCGCTGCGCGACCAAGCACGTGACCAAGACCCGCCGCGCGGCTTCTGCGCTGCACTGCGCCGCGCTGCGGTGCACGGGCCGGCCGTCATTGCCGAGATCAAACGTGCCTCACCGAGCAAGGGCCTGATCCGCGCCGATTTCGACGCCGCCTGGCTGGCGGCCGAATACGAGCAGGGCGGCGCGGCCTGCTTGTCGGTACTGACCGATCGCGACTTCTTTCAAGGCGGCGACGAGTACCTGATCGCCGCGCGCGCGGCTTGCGCGCTACCGGTGATCCGCAAGGACTTCCTGATCGATGAGATCCAGATCGTCCAAGCGCGGGCAATCGGTGCCGACTGCGTGCTGCTGATTGCCGGCGCAATGGACGCTCCCCGGCTTCGGCAACTGCACGACATCGCCCGCGAACAATCGCTGGACGTGCTGGTCGAGATTCACGACGCCGAAGAGCTGCAGCGGGTGATCGACGCCCAGCTAGGCGAGGGCTTCCTGCTCGGCATCAACAACCGCAATCTGCGCACGTTCGAAACCCGGCTCGAGACCACGCTGGAGTTGCTCGACCGCTTGCCGGTCAGCGTCGAAGTCGTCACCGAAAGCGGCATTGCGCAACCGGCAGACGTCCAGCGGATGATGAAATCCGGTGTGCGGCGGTTCTTGGTCGGTGAGTCCCTGATGCGCCAGCCCAGCCCGGCAACCGCGCTGCGGCAGCTGATCGGCTAGGCCGAGCCGGAGCACCGGCTACGGCCGCTAGCGCGGCTTGTTCGTGACCAGCGGCACCTTCGGCGGGCGCTCCCTGGGCTGGACGCCCAAGACCAGGATGCTGCGGCCCTGCGCCAGCAAGGTGCCGTCTTCTTCGAGCCTCTTGAGCACCCGACCGGCCATCTCGCGGGAACAGCCGATGATTCGCGCCAGTTCCTGGCGGCTGCACCGGACCATGGTGCCGCGCGGGTGCGCGACGGCATCAGGCTGCCGGCACAGTTCCAGCAGGGCATGGGCCAAGCGACCTGCGACGTCGAGGAAGGCCAGGTCGCCCAGCCGGCGGCTGGTGTCTCGCAGCCGAACGGCCAACTGCCCGGCAACCTCGTACATGATCGCCGGATGCTGCGCCATGAAGGCACCGAAGGCGTGGTACCCGATTTCGGCAACCAGCGTCGGCACACGCGTGCGGACGATGGCCGAGCGCCGGGGCTGATCCGGGAACAAACACATTTCACCGAAGAACTGGCCCGCATTGAGATAGGCCAGCACCATCTCGCGGCCGTCTTCGTCTTCGATCAAGATGCTGACCGAACCTTCCAGTATCAGATACAACGATGTGGGTTCGTCGCCGGCGTGGATCACCGTATGCTTCGGCGGCAACGTCCGCTTGTGGGCTTGCGCAATGAACGCTTGTACCGCGGGTTTCTGCAACACCATGGACATCCCCTGTCGACTCGAATCACGTCCTTCAAAACCGCTACGACTCGGGCTTTCCGCCCTGTTATTTCAACAATCTAGCACCCAAAACCGCTAACAGCGCCCATCCGGAGATCACCTTGCAAGCACGCGTCAAATGGATCGAGAACGCCGCCTTCGTCGGCGAAACCGGCAGCAGCCACGGCGTGGTGATCGATGGCCCCGCCGAGATCGGAGGTCGCAACCTCGGCGCCCGTCCGATGGAGTTGATGCTGCTATCAGTGGGCTCCTGCTCCGCCGTTGACGTGCTGCACATCCTCAAGAAAGCACGCCAGCCGGTAACGGACTGTCATGTTGAGGTCGATGGTCAGCGCGCCGAAACGGAACCCAAGGTTTTTACTGATATTCACCTCAAGTTTGTCATCAGCGGCCGCGGCCTAAATGTGAACCACGTCAAACGAGCAGTGGAACTTTCGGCGGACAAATATTGCTCGGCATCGATCATGCTCAAGCGCGGCGGCGTCAACGTCACCCATAGCTACGAGGTCGTCGAGGCCGACAACCCGTGAAACCTGAGCGCGGCGGCGTGACATCACTGCCGCGCCGCTGTCATCGGATTCCCGCATAATGTCGCCCCTTCGCGTACGGGTCCGTATGCGACCCCTCCTTTTTTGCTCATCTCCCCGGGGATCTGTGGCGTGACCAAGCCGACCAACAATCCGAAACTCAAGTTGCTCGGGTTCAACAACCTGACCAAGACCTTGAGCTTCAACATTTACGACATCTGCTACGCGCGCAGCCCGCAGCACCAGCAGGAATACATCGAGTACATCGACGAGGCCTACAACGCCGAGCGTCTGACCGCGATCCTGACCGAGGTGGCGGACATCATCGGCGCCAACGTGCTCAATGTCGCCCGGCAAGACTACGACCCGCAGGGCGCGTCGGTCACGATGCTGATCTCCGAGGGTCACCTTGATGGCCTGCCGACGCCGGGCATGCCGGAGCCGGGCACCGAGATCGTTAAGGAATCGGTGGTGTCGCATCTGGACAAGAGCCACATCACGGTCCACACGTATCCGGAAACCCATCCGGACGCCGGCATCAGCACGTTCCGCGCTGATATCGACGTGTCCACCTGCGGCAAGATTTCGCCGCTGAAGGCGCTGAACTATCTGATCAAGAGCTTCGAGAGCGACATCGTGGTGATGGACTACCGCGTGCGCGGTTTCACCCGCAACGTACGCGGCATGAAGCACTTCATCGACCACAACGTCGACTCGATCCAGAACTTCATCAGCAAGAGCATCCGCGATCGTTACGACATGGTCGACGTCAACGTCTACCAGGAGAACATCTTCCACACGAAGATGCGTCTGAAGGAACTCGACCTCGATACCTACCTGTTCGGCGAAGGTGCCGCGGAGTTGCCGCCGCGCGAGTCCAAGCGGATCCGCGAGCGCGTCGACCACGAGATCATGGAAATCTTCTACGGCCGCAACATCCAGCGCTGAGCACCGGCTGACGGCCAGGCTCTTTCTTTAGATCGCGCCGCTATCTCCAAAGATTTTGATATTCCTTTTGTAACGGTGGGCTCCTGTAGATGATGTCGGCGCCGTGGCAGTCAGGCCACGCGTCACTCAGGAGCCCACCATGCCGATTCACGCACTGACCCGCGCCTCGCGACCCGACACCGGCAGCGGTGCGACGTCGCATCACGGCGACGCCCATCGCATTGCACTGGGCCAGACCCAGACACCACGGGTCGACGTTTACAGCGAGCGGTTCGCCGGCACGCGCGTTTTGGTGGCACCGGGCTTGTTCGGGAGTGGCCCCGACCACTGGCAATCAGCCTGGCAGCGCCAGTTTCCCCGTTTCAGCCGCGTCGAGCAGGACGACTGGAGCTGGCCCAATCTGGAGCGCTGGTCACGCAAGGTCGTCGAGACCGCGATTGCGACCAACGAGTCGGTGGTGATCGTCGCCCACAGCTTCGGCTGCCTGGCGACCGTGCGAGCTTCGGTGTTCCAGAGCAATTTGATCGCCGGTGCGCTGTTGGTGGCCCCGGCCGACCCGGCGCGATTCCGCGTCGAAGACAAGTTGCCGAACGCGACACTGGACTTCCCGACGACCGTGGTCGCCAGCAGCAATGATCCGTGGATGCCGGTGGACAAGGCGCAGCGCTGGGCCGAGCGCTGGGGAAGCGAGTTCGTTCGCCTCGACGACGCCGGGCACATCAATGTCAAATCAGGCTATCGCGAGTGGCCACAAGGGCTGGCGCTGCTGGACCAGCTCTGCGCTCGACTGCCCACGGCGGCCAAGCGCATGCCGCTACTGCAGTTGCTGCACTGACCCCAAGCGGCGGCCGCGGCCGAACCGATCAGAAGCGATAAGCAGCGGCCTTCATGACGCCGGCGACTTGATGCATCAGCCGCCGGACCGGCGATGGCAAGGGCTTGCCGCCGAGGTCGCGGGCTTCACGCCCGTGACGCTGCTCGTCGCTGCGCATCGCATGAATCACCGCGCGGCTGCGCATGTCATCGGCCGGCAGCCGCTGAAGATGGTCGTCGAGATGCTCGGCGACCTGCTTCTCGGTTTCTTCAACGAAGCCCAGGCTCCAGCGGTCCCCCGCGATACCGGCCGCCGCGCCCATCACAAACGAGCCGGCGTACCACAGTGGCTGTAGCACGCTGGGCTTGGCGCCCAGCTCGTTGAGGCGCTGCTCGCACCACTGCAGGTGCGCACGCTCCTCGTCGGCCGCGTGCAATAGGTGCTCGCGAATCGCCGGGTCGCGCGATGCCAGCGCCTGGCCGTGATACAGCGCTTGGGCGGCCACTTCACCGGCATGATTGACGCGCATCAGCCCGGCGGCGTGCCGGCGCTCGGCGTCGGTCAGTGTCGTCGTCGGCAGATCACCGCCCGGACTCGGCGGCGACGGAGGAATCTTCGATGCCGGCCGCGTCAGCCCGGCGAGGCGTTGCTGCAAGCCGATCAGCATGCGGTCGGCACCGCTGTAGTGGCGCAGCGATTCCGAAGTACCTGTGCGGCTCATGGTGTCGTTCACGGTCGGGATCCGTTTGGAGAGGTGTCGCCAGAGGGCGGGGTCAGCTCGATTTTCTGCGGCTCGCCCAGAAACTTGGGGCGGGTCCGCAAAACAAAAAGGTCGAGCACGGCCTTGACCCGAGCAAACACCTCACGCAGGTACGGCTGGAAGCGGGGGCCCGGCCCCGGCGCCGCGTACGCTGCGATCCGCATATTGATCTTCTTGCCGATGAATACCGCGCGGTACGCGTGGTACTCCTGCGTGATCACGGTGACGCGATCCAGGCCGAATACGTCGCGCGCGCGCGCGACAGAATCGAGCGTCCGCAGTCCGGCGAAATCCATCGTAATGACGTTGTCGGGGATACCGGCCTTGACCAGCTCGCGGCGCATTTGCCGCGGCTCGTTATAGGTGTCGTCGGGATTGGCCCCGCTGACGATGATGTGCCGGATCTTGCCGATCTGATACAGCTGCACGGCCGCTTCGATGCGCCCGTAAAAATGCGGGTTGGGTTTGCCGCTGCCGGTGTACGGACTGGTGCCGAGCACCAGTCCGACATCGTTTTCCGGCAGCAGCGCCCAATTGCGATACACGTAGGCGTCGGTGCTGTTGATGACCCAGCGATTGGCAAGCAGGGTCAGCAGACCGACCGCGATCAGCGTGGTCCAGCCAAGGCGCCACAGACGGCGCCGCAGTCGTTTCAGGCGAAGAGTTGCCACAGCATCCTGAGCATGAGGGCCAATTGTGCGGCCCAGAACGTGGCGCGGATCAGAACCAGAAACTGGTTGGTGCCGATCAGATGCGCCACGCTCTGACCAATACGGGCATAGAGCACCCAAACGGCAAAAGGTGCAATCGCGTCGAGGCGGCCGAGCACCTGCGCCGACAACACGATCACGCCGAATACCACCAGATTCTCGACGCAGTTGGCGTGGGCGTCGCCGGCACGGATCGCGAAGGCCGACTCGTTCGCTGGACGGCTGCCGCGCGGCCAAGCGTTGATCGGCGTACCCGTTAGCAGGCGAAAGCCGCGATACGAAAACACCAGCAACACCATCAGCAACGTCCAGCCGGCAAAGCCAAGCAAAGCGTGAATCGCACCCATGTCTGTTCTCCCTTGTGGTTATGTCCTACTGCGCGAGGCCGCATCCTAGTCGAAAGGCCGCGCGACGGCGCCCCCCTCTGCGCCGGCTCAGTGACCCAGGCGGCGCATGCCCTGTTCGAGGCCGGACAGCGTCAGCGGGAACATCCGGTCGGCGCCGATCAGCTTCTGCACAATACCCACCGACGGCGTGTACTCCCAGCGCTGCTCGGCGTCGGGATTGAACCAGACCAGATGCGGATAGGCGTTCATCAGCCGCTGCATCCACACAGCGCCGGCCTCCTCGTTCCAATGCTCAACGCTGCCGCCGGGCTGGACGATCTCGTACGGGCTCATCGCCGCATCGCCGACGAACACGATCTTGTAATCGGGCGTGTATTTGCGCAGCACGTCGTACATCGGAATGCGCTCGCCGTGGCGGCGCAGATTGTCCTTCCAGACGCTCTCGTAGATGAAGTTGTGGAAGTAGTAGTACTCCAGGTGCTTGAACTCGCTCTTGGCCGCCGAGAACAGTTCTTCGCAGACGCGCACGTAGGGGTCCATCGAGCCGCCGATGTCCAGAAACAGCAGCACCTTGGCCGCGTTGCGGCGCTCGGGAACCATCTTCAAGTCGAGATAGCCGGCGTTGCGCGCCGTGCTGCGGATCGTGTCGTCGAGATCGAGCTGGTCGGCCGCACCTTCGCGGGCGAAGCGGCGCAGGCGGCGCAGCGCGATCTTGATGTTGCGCGTGCCGAGTTCGACGTTGTCGTCGAGATTCTTGAAGTCGCGCTTTTCCCACACCTTGGCCGCACGCTTCTGGCCCCCTTCGCCGCCGATGCGCACGCCCTCGGGGTTGTAGCCGCTGTTGCCGAAGGGGCTGGTGCCGCCGGTGCCGACCCACTTGCTGCCGCCCTGGTGACGTTCCTTCTGCTCTTCGAGTCGCTGCTTGAGCGTCTCCATCAGCTGGTCGAGGCCGCCAAGGGCCTGGATCTTGGCCTTCTCCTCGTCGGTCAGCAGCTTGTCGGCCTGCTTGCGCAGCCAATCCTCGGGAATGCTGGTGCCGAAGGTTTCGCCGGTGACGGCTTCGATGCCCTTGAAGTAGGCCGCAAATGCGCGATCGAAGCGGTCATACTGACTTTCGTCTTTGACCAACGTGACGCGCGCCAAGTGATAGAAGTCGTCGATCGAGAAGATCGCGACATGCTTGGACAGCGCTTCGAGCAGGGTCAGGAATTCCGACAGCGCCGTTTTCAGGCCCGCGGCACGCAGCGTGAAGAAGAACGAGAACAGCATGGTTCAGGTCGGTCCGGGTGGATCCAGCGGTCGTCGCATTGTACGCAAGGGCGCCGTTGCCAGCCCGCTGTCGCCAACAGGCTTGATCACGGCCGACGAAATGGCGGCCGCAGAACGGCATTTGTCCAAGTCCTGCCCGGTGATGAAGCGGCTGATCAAAACCCATGGCCGCTGCACGATCGGCCAGAGCCCGCGCGACCCATTCCATGTGCTGTGCACGTCGATCATCAGCCAGCAGCTGTCGGTCAAAGCAGCCGATACGATCCAGGCGCGCGTCGCCGCTGCCGTGCTCGACCGCGCGGCGCACACCGGCGGCTTCGTACCGGCGCATTTCATCGACGTCGAGCATTCGCTGCTGCGCGCCGCCGGTCTGTCGAATGCCAAGGCCACATGGCTAATCGGGATCGCGCAGCGGGTCCATCGCGGCGAGTTCAGCTTTGCTGCGCTCGACCAGATGGAAGACGAAGCCGCGATCGAGGCGCTCGACGCGCTGCCCGGCATCGGTCGATGGACGGCCGAGATGTACCTGATGTTTGCTTTGGCCAGGCGCGACATCTTTTCACTGGGCGATGTGGGACTGCGCAATGGCGTTAACCGGCTGTTCAACGCCGGAGAGAAGCTCGACGACGACGCGACCCGCGCCGTGGCGACACGCTGGGCACCGTACCGGTCGATCGCCAGCTGGTACTTGTGGCGCGCGATGGAAGCGGCGCCGAAAGTCGGATGAGGCGGCGCGATTACCAGGCGCGCTGGTAGGGCTCTGGCACCGGCATGGCCACGCCAAGCGCCTTGGCCGCGTGGTACGGCCAGTACGGATCGCGCAGCAGCTCGCGGGCCATCAGCACCAGATCAGCATCGCCGGATGCGACGATCGCTTCGGCCTGCTGCGGCTCGGTGATCATGCCGACCGCACCGGTGGCGATATCCGCCTCGCGACGGATGCGCGCCGCAAACGGCACTTGATAGCCAGGCCCGACCGGGATCCGCACCTTGGGCAGATTGCCGCCGCTGGAGACATCGATCAGGTCGACGCCCATGTGCTTGACCCGCCGCGCCAGCTCGATGCTCTGCTCGATGTCCCAGCCGCCGTCGTCAAGCCAATCGGTGGCCGATATCCGCAGCAGCAGCGGCAGGCGTTCCGGCCACACCGCGCGGACCGCCTCGATCACATCCAGCGTCAGGCGAATGCGGTTGTCGAAGCTGCCGCCGTAATCGTCGTCGCGCTGATTGCTCAGCGGTGACAGGAATTCGTGCAGCAGATAGCCGTGAGCGCCGTGCAGTTCGATCAGTTCGAAGCCGGCGGCCAGCGCGCGCTGCGCGGCCAAAGCAAAGCTTGCGACCAGATCGGGCAACTCCGACGCCGTTAGCGCGCGCGGCGTCTTGTAGGCCGCGTCGAAAGCCACGGCACTGGGCGCGACGATCGGCGACCAGCCGCCCTGATCCGGCGCCAGCGCAGCGCCACCTCGCCAAGGCAGATCCATGCTGGCCTTGCGACCGGCATGCGCCAACTGGATGCCCGGCACCGCGCCGGCCTGGCGGATGAAACGCGTGATCGGCGCCCAGGCGTCGATGTGCTCGTCGCGATACAAGCCGGTATCGCCCGGCGAGATGCGGCCCCGCGCTTCGACGGCCGAGGCCTCTGCGATGACCAAACCGGCGCCGCCGATCGCGCGACTGCCCAGATGCACCTGATGCCAGGCATTGGGCGACCCATCGACGGCGCGGTACTGGCACATCGGCGACACCGCGATGCGGTTGCGCAGCGTCAGACCGCGCAGCGGGAATGGATCGAAGAGGCGACTCATTTGAGGCTCCGAATACGAAGGCTTTGGCTCGGATTCCGGGCCGGCAACGGCGCCGCGCAAGGAGGTTCCCGATCAGCTCAGCCTGAAAGGCCCTCACCCGTCGCTGCGCGACACCCTCTCCCGGCGGGAGAGGGCAAGGCTACGCTGATTGCCGTGGCCGCCGTTAGGCGATCCGCTGGGTCGGCTGACGCCAACGGCAGAAGCGTCGCACCGCCCCGCTTGCCTCTCCCACCGGGAGAGGTCGACGCGCATAGCGCGTCGGGTGAGGGCGTCTGAACTCAGCGCCCATCTGCGAGACCCTCACCCGTCGCTACGCGACACCCTCTCCCACCCGGGGGAGAGGGCAAAGCTGAGCTAGTTGCCGCGACGGGCCATGAAGGCGATGCGCTCGAACAGATGGACATCCTGCTCGTTCTTCAACAGCGCGCCGTACAGAGGCGGCAGCGACTTTTTGTTGGCGGTATCCCGCAGCACGGCGGGATCGATGTCTTCGGCCATCAGCAGCTTGAGCCAGTCGAGCAGTTCGGACGTCGACGGCTTCTTCTTCAAACCCGGCAGTTCACGCAGGCCGAAGAACACTTCCATCGCTTCCTTGACGAGGTTCTTCTTCAACTCGGGGAAATGGACGTCGACGATCTTCTGCATCGTGTCCTTGTCCGGGAAGCGGATGTAATGGAAGAAGCAGCGGCGCAGAAACGCATCCGGCAGTTCTTTCTCGTTGTTGGACGTGATGATGATGATCGGCCGCCGTTTCGCCTTGATCGTCTGCTTGGTCTCGTAGACGTAAAACTCCATCTGGTCGAGTTCACGCAGCAGGTCGTTCGGGAACTCGATGTCGGCTTTGTCGATCTCGTCGATCAGCAGCACCGGCTGCTGGTCGGATTCGAAACATTCCCACAGCTTGCCCTTGATGATGTAGTTGGCGATGTCCTTGACCTTAGAATCGCCAAGCTGCGAATCACGCAGCCGCGAAACGGCGTCGTATTCGTACAAGCCATGCTGGGCCTTGGTTGTGGACTTGATCGCCCAGTCGAGGAACGGGCGGTTGAGTGCACGCGCCACTTCCTGCGCCAGCTGGGTCTTACCGGTACCCGGCTCGCCTTTGACCAGCAGCGGACGACCCAGCGTGACCGCGGCGTTGACCGCCATCGTCAGATCATCGGTGGCGACGTAGTTTTCATTGCCTTCGAAACGCACGGCGATTCCTTGGAGTTATCGATTGGAGAACGACGCGCCGAGTCTAAAGGACGATCGGCGCATCCGGCAGTTCGTTGCCGACATCAGCTCGGTCGGGAGGATGGCGGGCGAGCAGATCAGCCGCTGCTTCGATGCCGGCGACCGCGCCTTCGGCGAAGCGCCCGGCAGCGAAATGCTGCTCCATCACCCGGCAGCACGCTTCCCATTCGGACTGCGGTACACGACCGCCGGCAACGCCGCGATCCGCGACGATTTCAACGTCGCGGTCAGCCAACAGCACATAGATCAGCACGCCGTTGCGGTGCTCGGTATCCCAGACCCGATACTGCGCGAACAGGTCGATCGCGCGATCGCGCGGCGACAGGCCGGCCAGCACGTCGGCAGGCGAAAGACCGGCTTCGACGATGAAGCGGATTTCGCCAGGGTGACGCGCCTCGCAGCGCGCAACGGCAGCTTGAATCTGCGCCAGAACTGACGGTGGAAAGCGACGCCGCGTGTCCCAGCGGCCGGCGATCAGATGCCGGATGAATCGAGCCCAACGCGATATCGGCTTGGCCATCACCAGTCCCCCGACGCGCCGCCGCCACCAAATCCACCACCGCCGCCGCCAAACCCACCGCCACCAAATCCGCCGCGCCCGCCGCCCAGCCCACCGATCATCATGCCGTCGAGCAGCGAGTTTCGGCGGCCGCGGCGGCCACCACCACCGCTAACGACGATCACGAACGCAACGAAGGCATAGAACAGCGCGGCAGCCACGCCGACGAGCGCGATGCCGATCAAGCCCGACACCAGCAGTGCGGAGCCCCCGCCGGCCACGCGGTTGGTTGCGGCGCGAACGGCAAAGCCGACGAGCACGCCGACGACGATCGCCAGCATCCCCAACGGCGGCAGTTCGCTTCCGGCGGTGCTGCTGGCGCCGCGTTGCGCCGCCGGCTCTGGCAAGGCCTCGCCATCGATAACGGCGATCATCGCGTCGATCCCGGCGGAAATACCGGCGTTGTAATCGCCGGCACGAAACGGCGGCGTGATGATCTCCCGAATGATGCGCTTGGCGGTCACGTCCGGCAGCGCACCTTCGAGCCCGTAGCCGACCTCGATACGCAGCTTGCGGTCGTCACGCGCGATCAACAGGATCGCGCCGTCATCAACGGCGCTGCGGCCGATCTTCCAAGCTTCGGCGACACGGATCGAATACTGCTCGATGGTTTCGTCGCCAGTCGACGGCACGATCAACACGGCGATCTGCGCACCCTTGCGTGCCTCGAAGGCCGCCAACCGCGACTCAAGTTCAGCGCGCTGGCCCTCGGTGAGCATGCCCGTGGTGTCGGTCACGCGCGCGGTCAGCGACGGCACCGGTACGACATCGGCCGCTGCCAGCAGCGGAAACAGCGCCAGCAGCAGCGCCATCCAATATCGACGGATCAACACGCGAGGCGCCGTTTACTTGCCGAAATCGACCTGGGGCGGCTTGGCGATCTCGCCTTCGTTCTCGACCTTGAAGTTGGGCTTGACCTGGTGGCCGAACATTTTCGCCGTGAGGTTGGCGGGGAACGAGCGCACGGTGACGTTGTAGGTCTGCACCGCGTCGATGTAGCGCTTGCGTGCCACGGTGATCCGGTTTTCGGTGCCTTCCAACTGCGCCTGCAGGTCACGGAATGCCGCATCCGACTTCAGGTTTGGATAGTTCTCGGTCACGACCAGCAGCCGCGACAATGCCGACGTCAGCCGGCCCTGCGCCTGCTGGAACTGCTCGAATGCGGCTGGGTCGTTGACCAACTCCGGCGTTGCATTGATGCCGCCGACACGGGCACGCGCCTCGGTCACTTCGGTCAGCACCGACTTTTCCTGCTCGGCATAGCCTTTGACCGTGCTGACGAGATTCGGCACCAGATCGGCTCGCCGCTGATACTGGTTCAGTACTTCCGACCACGCGGCCGTCACCGCCTCATCCTGAGCCTGGATCTTGTTGTAGCCGCAGCCCGACAGGCCCGCGGCCAGCAACACCGTGACCACCATCATCCAAAGTTTTTTCATGTTGCTCGTCATCCCTAGTGTCGCCCAAC
>Ga0255239_1000039_pt1 | contig 13356 bp, 3 predicted proteins | sample ColtaT_20_FD_185447 | JGI IMG/M metagenome (GOLD analysis project Ga0255239, IMG submission 185447) | Metatranscriptome of freshwater microbial communities from Columbia River, Oregon, United States - Colum_Miss_RepB_8d (Metagenome... | ecosystem: Environmental > Aquatic > Freshwater > River...
ATTCTCTCTCGTTTCTGTATTACTCTCCATCACATCGCATCACTCCGTTTGATCGGCCGCATCGCTTCATTGAACTCGCGCTTGCCTCTCCTTGTGTTGGGAGTGAATCGAACAGAGCGAGAGCGCTCGACCGCCCTGCTGCCAGGGCCCACCTCTCTGGCGTGATCGTCACCGACACCGCCAACCGCTGCTAGCGGCGCTCGCCCACCGGCATTCAGCGCCGGCTCACCGCCATGCCAGTCGCACACCCCATCCTCACCACCGGGGCGACCCACCCGTCGCCTCACTCACACCCATCCTCATCCTCATCCTCATCCTCATCCTCATCTGCACCCGCACCCTCATCCTCATCGCACCCACCCTCGTCACCGTCACACCACTCATCATCGCCTTCATCACCCGTCTCTTCTCACCGCTCCAGCGGCGTCGCCTCGTCGCTGCGTTGGTTGGGTCGGTCCATCCCTGCGATCGCGCTGCTCGCGTACTTGGTTGCGGCGCTGCTGCTCGTGTCGCTGCCGTCGCCCGCGTCGGCGTCATGCGTCGGCTCGTCCTTCTCCGACGGCGCGATCGGCTTCAACGGCATCAACACCAACTCCTTCGTCCGCACCATCAACTCCACCGCGTCGAATGTGATAGCGAACGGCGTGTCGTTCTCCATCAACATCTGGGCGCGCCGCGACAGCGCCGCCTCCACCATGACCATCCTCGGCGCCGGCACGTGCTGCACCAACCGCAACTACCTGACGCTGTCGCTCACGTCGACGCAGGTGAGCGTCGACTTCCAGGGCGCGGCGCTCACCGTCGCCACCCCCGAGAGCAGCGACGTCAACGTGTGGCACATGTGGACCGTCACCTACGTGTCGTCGTCCAAGCTCCGCTCCATCTACGTGGACGGCTACACCCTCGTCGGCAGCGACACCGTCGCCAACTCATTCATCGGCTCCGGCCCGATCGAGCTCGGTCGCCACTCGTCCAGCGGCCAGTACTGGGTCGGATTCATGGACGACCTGCGCATCTACGCCGGCCGCGTGCTGACGCTGTACGGCGACCTCGCGTCCGGCTCCATCGGCGTGTGGCCCAACCTCTCCAACCTGCGCATCTGGTACGGCTTCAACACGCAGACCGGCCCCTACATCTACGACCAGTCAGGCAACAACCAGACCGCCGTGTTCCCCTCCAACACCACCGGTCCCTACTGGGCCGACCCTCGCTACCAGCCGGGCGGCTCCAATCTCTGCTTGACCATGCCGAAGAAGCTCCAGTAGGCGGCCCCGCAGTGCGTGGCCGTCGGTCAAACCGTCACCGTGGAGCTGGACGTGCTCGATATGGGCAACTTCACGGTTGGTGATGGTCTCGGCTTCGATGGTAACGTCACCTTCCGCCTCTCGGGCTCGACCTCCAACGCCGCGATCGCTCCTGCTGCATACACCAGCAACACCGTCACTTGGATCATGAGCGGCATCGCCTATTGGTCGTTCTCCAGCTCCCTCGCGCAGTTTGTCACCAGTACTATTTCCGACAGCGGGTCGACCCTCCTCAGCTTGACTTCGACTCGCTCGCCATTCGGTAATGCGATCACGGTCCAGTTCAAGGCGTTCGAGGGATTTTATTTCACCGGTGTGACGACCGCTACCGCTGGCAACCCCATCACTGTGTCAGTGATGGCTGGAGCTTGCGGCTCTACCACACCATCCGCTGTGCTTGGTCTGGTTACCAACGTCACGCTCGTCGCCGTGGGTTCCAAAGGCCCCATCACGTTGCCCAACGGCGGCCTCATCACCATTAATCCCAACGACGGTACCGGCTCAATCTCGATCAATAGTGCTGTTGCGCAAAATGCGTCGCTGTGGTTCATCGACAGCAGCGGCTTGCATGCTAATATCACTGGCGCCAACGCCACCGCCTACTGGGGCGCCTCGACTGCTGTCAAATTTGCTTTTGCGGTTCCGCAAGTCACATCGGTCGAGTCGCCGATGGTGATCACAGTGTACGCCCTTGACTCCAACGGCTGGATCTCTCCAGTTTCTCCATCTGTTACCGTGCTGTCAAGCAGTGCGGCCGTGTCAGGCGCCGGCTCTGTCTCTCTAACCAACGGAGCGGGCTACCTAACTCTCACCACACCTCTTGCTCACATATTCACGCTGTCGTTCAGTGACACAGCCGGCACTGGCATGGATTGCTCAGCCACTCGCACCGCTCAATTCGTCGCCGGTGCGTTCCGTTCTTACACATTCAGTCTGTTGGGAGACGGTCAATATGCAAATGGTGTCGCTGGCGGTGCGGCCCCCAGTGGCCTCAGAGTGCTCGCTGTGGACCAATATTTTAACGTTGTGCCATCGTTTGCCGGAACCTGCACTGTCGCTGTCACGAATGGTGCTCTTGTGAACGGCGTCGCATTGTCAACGACTGTCACCGTCACCAACGGCGTTGGGCCGCTTACAATCACAAGCGCTGCTGCTGTAACTGTCATCGCCACCGTCTCTCCTGTTGCCGGCTCTGTCACCGGAACCATCCCAATCTTCTTCGCATCCGCACTTTGCGTCAATGGCACCAATTCTCGAGGCTCGCTCTTGTTCAACACCGCGAAAGCCTCGATCGTGAATTGGGGCAATGGTGCTCCCATTACCATCAACAGCGGATTCACTGTCATGTTTTGGGCTTACCGCACCACCTCAAACGTCGCATCGTACATATTCTCATACGGCTCCACTTTTTCAGCCAACAACTATTTGTACATCGGTTGGACGGCGGCTAACTTTCTCATCTTCTCCTTCGGCAGCAATGACGCCATCTCAGCGTTCACATCTCCTTCTCTCAACACTTGGACTCATTACGCCTTCACGTATAGCACCGCTACCAACGCTCGTACCATGTATGTCAACGGCGCTTCCTTTTATAGCGACGTCTCAGCCAGTGATTTCTTTGGTAGTGGTCCGATGCGATGGGGTGACGCTCCGCTCGTTTCGTCGACCAACTCTTTCACTGGTCAGCTCGGCCTGATGGAGTTCCACACTCGCGCCCTCGATGCGAACGAAATCATCAACTCCTTCACCAACACTATCACCAGCAACTTTGACGACACAGCGTTGGTGTTTCGAGTTCGCGCCGACACCGGCACCGGCACCATCGCTTACGATGACGGCCCTGTCGGCTTCAATTTCATTTTTCAAACTCCTGGTCCTACTTGGGTTTCAGTTAACCCCAATTGTCAGTCGACCGCCAGCAAAGTTGTGCTTCTCCCCGTCACCGCAACCACTGCCGGCTTCAGCACGTTCGTTTTGATTCAGGTTCAAGACGCATATGGTGTATTGGTGCCGTCTTTCAGCGGCCAGGTGCAGCTAGCAGTTTCAGGTTTCGCTACTTTATCTGGCAGTGCGTACAGCAACGGCGTCGTTACTTTGTCGAGCGGAGTCGCCAACATCACCATTTTCGATTCCGCCGCAGAAACGGTCCAACTCACTTTGTCCGATATCGCTACCACAGGTTTGGATGTATCGTCGACTACTTCTGCAGTATTTATGTTGGGCGTATTCACAAATATCAAATTCATTAGCACCGCATCCAACTTGACGAATCAATTTTCCACCATTGTTATTGGTTGCGCTGATGCCAACGGAAACGTCGTCTCGGGAAGTAGTGATACCATGACCGTCACCCTCTCAGGAAGCGGTGTGTTTCAATCCACAGGCACGAACACGATGCTCGTTCAATTCAACCCGCTCACCGGCACCTCCTCTTTCGCCATCACCAGCTCCGTGTCCGAAGTCGTCACAATCAGCCTCAGCATCGGTTCTGGCACGCTTTCCAACACAATTTCGACGGCTGCCACTGCGCAAGTGGCGTTCACTGGACCTCCCACCACGGTCTCGTTCAATTGCCCGACTGGCAGCACCGTCGACGCCAATCTTCTGTTCAATGTGTCTGTTACTGATGCTTCCGGCACCGTGGTCAGATGGTATGCCCCCTCCATTCAGATGCTCACAACCAACCGCGCTTCCGCGACACCCGCGCTCCTCAGTTTCGTCAACGGTGTCGCATCCAGCACTGTGGTTGACACCTTTCCGGAATCTTTCACAGTCAGTTTATCCGTCTTGAACAGCCTTGGTTACTCGCTCGCCAACACGGGGTCGTGCTCCTTCACTTTCACTGCTGGCGCGCTGTATTCTTTCGTGATCGTCGACCCTGTCCTCACCAATACGGGCTACGCCAAAGCCAACGTGTCGCGTGTCATACAGGTCCGCGCCACCGATCGTTATGGAAATACAATTTCCACCGTCACATCTTCCGTTACGCTCAAGTGCAACGGAACCAACACCGTCGTTGGCTGTGGACTTGTTAACATCATCAATGGTGTTGGTCAGGTTTCAATCAACTCAACGTTCACTCAAGTTGTGACGCTTTCTCTACAAGACACCGCCGCAACAGGCTTGGTGGTTTCCAGCACTCAAACAGTCAACTTCGCTGCCGCAAACGCCAACAAGCTTGTGTTCATTCAAACAGTGTCGCCGTGCTCTGGTGGAACGCAAAATATGATGCCGAACCCCTACAATGTAGCTGTTGTATCACTAGCCTGTCCACCCCAGTTAACCAATACCTTTTGGCTAACAAACACGACCACGGCCACCATCAATGTGCAAACGAGTGCTAATGCGATCGTCACATCCTGGCAGACGCCAATTTACGTCAACACCTCAAATCCGTATTTCTTTGTAACCAGTACCAATCCTGTTCCCATTACCAACGGTGTTGGTACCCTGACGGTCATGTCGCGCGCTCCCGGCTTGATGAATCTCACGTTTTGGGATTATCAGAACACCGGCCTTCTCACAAATACCACTACATCGAAGCTCACTTTGAGGTACGTTCAAACAACACCCATCATTTGGTCTACTTCCCTGTATGGTTACACCAGCGGTGGTGTTATGACGATCAAAGGCAATCATCTGCTCGATGGTCAGGCCGCGTGTCCAGCCGGCTCACCCAACACCAACGTTACGTTCCTCTTCCCGTCAGGAGCTCGCGTGCTCTGTCCCATCCTCACTCAAAACTACACCTTGATTACTTGTCAGTATCCTGCCGGCCAAAACTCGCCCATCATTATTTATAGTGCGTGCGGCAGGCGCCAACTCGACATTCCCCGCTTCGCTGGCTCAGATATCGAGTTTTATTCCATCCCCGGCCGTCCTGGTGGTATGTGGTGTATCCCCATGCCCAATCCTTGGGCCCCAACCTCAGCGACCTGGTACAACGATCAGTTCTGTCAGTCAGCCAATCGCGGCTTCATCGATTGGCGCTGGTATACCGCCCCCTTAGGTTCCGGTGGAACCAATCCGATTCCTGTCGCTGTTCGTAGCACTCATCGATGCACACAATTCACGTGCAATATCGCCACCCCTGCTGGTTGTGCGGCTCAATGGCCCAACCACTGGCTGTGTGTTCCAGTTGAATCTCCATACTTCATCACCTTCTACGAGGTGTCGGTGCAGCCCGCCACCAATTGCTTACAGATTCGCGAACGTTGGGACAATTGGTGGACGCTTGGTGGTCATTTTATTTGCATTCCTAAGAACACGCCCTTCCCCGATGGCGATGCTCTGCTCTTGTACCACTACGCCAACCCCACTATCGTCACCGTCTCGCCAGCCAACGGTCCCACAGCAGGTGGAATCAACATCACCATCTCAGGCACTTCTTTCGGCACTACACCGCTTGTTACCATCGGCGGCAACAACTGTCCAGTCAATTACTTTGCTTCATCTCACTTCACCATCGTGTGCGTGTTGCCCATCGGCAGTCTCACCTCGAACGCCGTCATTGTATCTGTTCCCTCCACAGGCTCCACTTACGCCTCGTCCAACAGTGTCAATTTCGCCTACGACGCCCCCATCATCAACTCGATTACGCCTTCTGCGACTGCTACATCGGGAGGTGCTCCGATCACCATTCGCGGTTTGAACTACGGCCCGACCGGCTCCGTCACCATCAATAACCTTGCCTGCCCATCGACCTTCTGGAATGACAGCACCATCGTCTGCACCGTGCCTGCTGGCCAAGGAAAGAATCTCTTCGTTCTTGTAACCAGTCAGTTTCAAACTAACTTGATTCCAGGATTGTTTTCTTACCTCCCCCCCAACATCACACGCGTTACACCTTCGTCAGCTGATTCGAGCGGCCTGATCAGTGTCAACATCACCGGTTCGAGCTTCGGTACGTTAGCTGATTCAATCACCATCGGCGGCCGCGTTTGCGCATCACCCGTCCAAACGCATAATTACGTCGTGTGTACATTACCTGCTGGTGATGGTGCAAACCTTCCTGTGGTCATCACCACCGCAACTCAAGCGTGTGTGTCATGTGGAACGTTCAGTTACAACCCCCCCAACATCACGTATATCAGCCCTACTGGTGCTCGTTCTGGCACTGGTGCGATGGTCAACATCTACGGTAAAAGCTTTGGCTTGCCGTACGGTGTAGTGCTTATCAACGGCAACCCTTGTTCGTTTGCATCCGGTACTTGGACTCACACTTGGCTGCTCTGCGCCGTACCTGTGGGCGCGGGTGCCAACGTCCCTCTCAACATCACCGTGAACGGCCAATCTAGCAACAATGTGCTCTTCTCGTATGCGCCCGTCGTGTCAGGTTACTCGATCGTGGGAGGGCTTTCGCCCACCACGGCCGGTGGCGTCATTGTGAGTATCACTGGCTCTGGTTTCAGCGTGCCGAGCGTCATCAACAGCTCGGTCACCATCGGATCTGCCAACTGTCCAGTTTTGACCCAATCGGAAACGACGATCACATGTAGACTGCCTGCCGGTCAAGGTGCCAGTCAAGGCCTCGTTGTTTCAACTTCTGGCCAAACCAACGTTGCTTTTCCATTCAATTACGCCCCACCGACCATTACTTCGATCGTCCCTGGTAATTGTCCTACCGTCGGAGGGGTCAACATGACCTTCATCGGCTCTTCTTTCGGCGCCTTCCCCGGCTCTTCCACGTCCATTCAAATGTTTTTCAGCTCCACCGGCTCGGTTACTTACAGCAACGCCAACTGTTTCATCAATCACACCTCAGTCATTTGCCCTTGTGTGGCGGGCTCTGGCTCCAATCGCCGCTCATACATCACCACCGCCTCTCAAATCAGTAGTGTGTTCTACTACACTTATGACTCGCCTGTCATTAGCTCGATCAGCCCCAACAATGGTGCCACTATTGGAGGCTACACCATCACCATTCGTGGAACAAACTTCAGTACTTCTGCCGTCAGTAGCTCGGTGTTGGTTAATGGTGCAGTCAACGCTCTCACGTTCAAAAACGAAACCTTTGCAACTTTCGTCATGCCAGCCGGCTCAGGTGTTACTGACCTCAATCTGTTCGTCGATTCCCTCTCCTCGAACACGGCCGTCTTCACGTTCGACCTTGCCAACATTACGAAGATCTCTCCCGTCAATGGTCCTTCGGCTGGAGGCTACATCCTCAACATCACCGGCTCATCGTTCGGTGTCACTGGCGCCGTATCGGTTGGTGGTCTCAACTGCCCCGTCACCGGTCTTGGTTACGGCCAAACATTCATTCAGTGCCTCGTTCCTGCCAACCAAGGCATCAACTTCGCTGTTTCAGTGACCACCAACTTTCGAACTAGCAATTCGCTGAATTTTTCCTATGATGCTCCCAACATCACCGGCGTTACCCCGCTCACGGCGATTACTGACGGCGGCACCATTTTGACCGTAACCGGCACATCGCTCGGTACTTCTGGCACTCTCCTCATCGGATCTGTTCCATGCGATCAAGCCGGTCCGGGCACCTTCTGGACCCACACATCCATTCAGTGCCAGCTCAGACCCGGCCAGGGCACCAATTTTCCACTCACTATCACTGTGGCCAATCTCAACAACTCAGTCGCCAATCAAAATCTGCGCCTGTTTAGTTATTTGCCTCCCACCATCGCCGTCCTTCTTCCATCGAATGGACCCACTTTGGGCGGTACGTCAAACGTGATCACAATGTTCGGTGCCAACTTTGGTTTAAGCGCCTCAGTCAATTTCGGCTCAGTGACTGGTCCGACCTGCACCTTCGTCGGTCTCGGTCAAAGTCACACCGTCATCACGTGCGCTTCGGTCCCCGGCGAAGGTCCCTCCACACCCATTTATGTCACAGTCAGCGGCCAAACCGCTGCTCCGGTCTACTACAAGTACGACGCTCCAATCATCACCAACATCAACCCCTTGGTGCTCCCCACGTCTGGAAGCATTAATGTCACCTTGACCGGATCTAATTTCGGTGTTGGTCTTGCCGGAGTGTCCGTTTCCAACAACTTCACATTTTTCGTCAATGGCGCCGCTATTCCTGCGTCGGACGTTCTGTTTTTCAATCACACCTCGGCTGTCTTTATTGCTCCTCGTGGTTACGGCATCAACATTCCTCTCGCTCTGATGGTCGCTTCTCAATCTGCCACTTACTCAGGCGCTTTGCTTCGCTATGGCCCTCCTACCATCTCTTCGGCGTCAGGTTGTATCAGCGACGCTTTTCCGAAGGCATTGGATTGCCCCGTTAACTCACCTGGATACAACCTCACAATCACCGGAACCAATTTTGGCAACGACTCGTCCCTCCTCAACGTCACGACAGGCAGTCTCAACTGTACCTTCGTTCGCGTTCAAGTTCCCGACACTCAGATCGTGTGTGGTTTGGCTGCTCAACCGCTTGGTGGTTACAATGTTGCTATTCGTGTTGCTCTTGGCGGCCAATCTGTCTCCGCCAACTACCTCTCGTACTCTGGACCAGTGATTAAACCCAATACGCTCGTCACGGGTTCGGTTGCCAATACCTCCACAGGATTCCTCGCGTTCAATTACAACCCTGCCGGTGTATATGTTTACTTCGAAGGTCGCAATTTCGGCAATGATGAAAGTCAACTCTCAATATCCTACGGCGTTGCTGGTTCCACCAAAATTTATTCTTGTGCTGTCAAACCTGGCAGCCTGGTAAGCGATGGCTTGGGCAATAGCACTGTGAGCTGTATGCTGCAAGCCGGTGCTGGTCAGAACCTGGTGTTCCAAGTGAAAGTTGCCTTGTTAGTCAGTCCTGATGGAACCGATTATCTCACTTATCCTCAACCCGTGCTCACCACCGGTTCGATTCGTGGCTCGGTTGGCGAAGCTCCATCATCATCTTACACTGGAAAATTTTCTCAAGGCGACATTGTCTCATTCGACGTGAGCAACATCGGATCGGATGCCTCCCAAATCACGGTCACGTACGGTTACCCTGGAGGCCCGTACAATTTGGTTTGCGGCAACGTTGTGCTCACTGGAAGCACCTTGTCATGCAACACTCAGGCCGGCTCCGGTGTTGGCTATGTGTTCGTTGTCAATGCTGTCAATTATCCATCCACTCCTGGTACTGATGTTTATAACTACGTCACTGCTCCTTTGATTTATAGTGTTAATGGCTGCTCTGACAGTGGCAATACCACTGCCCAGTGCGCCACCGCGGGTGGCACAACCATCACTATCCAGGGTGATTATTACGGCTCTACTTCTTTAAGCGTACGTATCGGCTCTAGTGCTTGCACCCCTGTCACTTTTTTCAGTCCGCAGAAGCTCACCTGCACCTTAGCAGCTGGTGCTGGTGTCAACCTTCCTGTCACCGTCGTCTATGGAAATCAGTTCAGTCTTCCAGCTTATTACTTGTCCTATTCACCTGCCTCGATATCGAGCGTCTCAGGCTGCCCCACGCCCGCTGGTTCCAGTACGGCCGATTGTAGCCGTGCTGGCGGTACGATGATCACAATTACAGGCTCCAACTTTGGCCCTGTTCCAGCGATTGTTTTAGTCGGCGGTAGCCAGTGCGCCAACCTCACTCATGACTCGACCAGTCCTCAGTCTATCGTTTATTGTCAGCTCGCAGCCGGTACTACAACTCAAACGACTCTCATGTTCATTCAGAACAGTGGAAGCCTCACCACCGCCTCGCAATCTTTGTCGTATTTCCAATGCCCCGGAGGCTCGTTTGCCCCAGTTGGCGTGACCACATGCTCACAGTGTGCTGCCGGTACCTATACCGACGTGTCTGGTCTCAATGCATGCAAGCCTTGTCCCACCGGCTCGTTCAGTGTCGGTTTGGGCAACACTGGCTGCACCGCTTGCAGTGCAGGCTCCTTTGCTGGCTCCTCCTCGTCCACGTCGTGTACTAATTGCACTGCAGGTCAGTATATTGACGTTCCCGGAGCTGGCGGCTGCCTCAACTGCCCCATCGGTTCATATTCCGGCTCCAGTGGCCTGAGCTCTTGCACTTTGTGCTCTCTCGGTTACGCAAATTCGGTCATTGGCAGCAGCACGTGCACTCCGTGCGCCGCTGGATACATCGCCGGATACCAAGGCGCTGTATCATGTACGCAGTGTCCAGCTGGAACTTCGTCCAATTCGTCATCAGGAGCCAGCGCGTGTATTGACTGTATTGCTGGCACATTTGCTTTGGCTGGCTCGACCACTTGCTCGACATGTGATCTCGGTTATTTCCAACCTTCGGCGAAGCAGTCAGCATGCGTCGGATGCGATTCTGGTTCGTTCGCAAACGTTACAGCGCTCAGTGTGTGTTACTCGTGCGATGTTGGAACTTACAGTGTCAAGTCAACTTCTGGCACCCAAGGCCCTACGAGCTGCACTCTTTGCAGTGCTGGCTACTATCAAGCCTCACAAGGTCAGGGCGGCTGTGAAGCTTGTCCCTCTGGTACATTTCAAGTCGGCACTGGTTCAAGCACGTGCACTCCTTGCGCGGCGGGCACTTATTCCTCGTCCGTGTTCGCAACTGGCTGCACGGATTGTGACGCTGGCAAGTATACATCTTCCCCTGGTAGTGTTATCTGCAGTGATTGTCCAGTCGGATTTTACTGCCCCACCGTCCAAACCAGCAGCCCTGTCCCTTGTGGCACTGGTACATTTTCAGCAACCGTCGGTGCATTCGCCTGCACGCCTTGCGCTGCTGGTAACGTGCTTGCCACTACAGGCCAGGCCAGTTGCTTGGCTTGTTTCGACGGTTCTTACACCAACGGAACTAATTCAACTAGCTGCGTGTTGTGCGATCCTGGCTATTACTCAACCAAAAGCTCCGCCACACAAGGTGCCACAGTTTGTGAGGCCTGCGCCGCCGGTAAATTTTCTGGTGCTGCTGGTCAAACTGTGTGCAATGACTGCCCCACTGGTTATTTCACCTCGACTGCCGGTGCCACGGTGTGCAGCCAATGTCCGGCTGGAACCTTCGCCGGTTCTCAAGGTGCCAGCACTTGTCAGAATTGCACTGCTGGGTCGTTCTCAGCCGCTGCGGGTAGTTTTGCTTGCACGTCTTGCGCTGCTGGTACCTTCAATGTGGATCCCGGAATGACGACTTGCACTGCTTGCCCTGTCGGCTTCTTTCTTGGCACTTCGGGCGGCACCGGCTGCAGCGCTTGTCAACCAGGATCATACGCTGACGTTCCCGGCCTGACTGTGTGCTCGTCGTGTGCGCAAGGCTTCTTTAGTGACTCAACCAATTCAACTTCGTGCACTCCTTGTCCAGCTGGCTACTCTCAAGTGAACGCCGGCTCATCGAGTTGCACCATTTGCCCCGCTGGTCAAATTCAGCCTGCCTCGGGCCAAGATAAGTGTGTCGATTGTCCTTTTGGTAAGTTTTCAGCTTCTCAGGGCGCCGTTCAGTGTTCTGACTGCTTAGCCGGCACTGCTGCCACGGGCAACGGCAATACTTTCTGCACCCCTTGTACCGCTGGCTCTGCTGCCTCAACCCTCGGCCTCGGCTCTTGCGTTGCATGTATTGCAGGCAAATATGCTGCCAGCGGAAACGCGGTCACATGCTCGGACTGCCCAACTGGCACGTACTCTACCGGCAACGCCACCGTGTGTACATCGTGCTCTCCTGGCACGTATGCCCTCTCAGGTGCCGTCTCGTGCACGCCTTGTCCTGTTGGCACAGTCACCACCAGTACTGGTTCCGGCCAATGCCTCGACTGCATCCCCGGTCTTTACCAAGACACCACGGGGCAGACTTCTTGTATCACTTGCGGCAACGGCACTTACCAAGATGCTTTCCGTTCTGCCTCTTGCAAAACCTGTCCGTCAGGCTTCATCCCCGCTGTCAATCGCACCCTCACTGGCCAAAATGCCTCAGATTCTTGCATCGCCTGTGCTGTGGGCACTTATTTGAGCACCCCTGGCCCCGACGCTTGCACGCCGTGCGCTCCTGGTTCCGCCACCGGTAATACCGGTTCATCCCTTTGCACCCCATGTGCCAAAGGTTTCGTCACTGCCGCTTTCGGTGCCTCGGCATGCACACCATGCGATCCTGGTTATTTCAGCTCGGGAACTGGCGGCACGGCATGCTCACCGTGTGATAGTGGCACCTACACTCTCACTTCGGGTCAAAGTTCTTGCCAAACTTGCGCTCTCGGCTCGTTCAGCAATGACACTGCCCGAATCAGCGTTTGCGATCTTTGTCCCAAAGGTTCGTTCAGCGGTGTGACTGGTGCGACCAGCTGTACCAATTGCTCCGCCGGAACCTCGAACAATGGTTTGGGTGCTACTTCCTGCACTGCTTGTGCTGCCGGTACGTTCGCAAACTCTACTGGTACGATCGACTGCTCACCTTGCCCCGCCGGCACTTACCAACCTCTCACCAACACCGGATATTGCCTTCCCTGCCCTGTCGGAACCGCCAGTTCAGGCACTGGCCGCACTCAATGTGACGCTTGCCCGATTGGAACATTCTCGAACACTACCGGGCTGCTCACTTGTTATCCCTGCGATGCCGGAACCTTCAATGCTCAAACTCAACAGTCTGCTTGTACGCCTTGCCCCATCGGCCAGTTCGCCAGCACACCTCAGTCCACTGCTTGTAAAGCTTGCGTTGCTGGTACTTATGCCTCCGTGCCAAATACGATCGATTGCGTTCCTTGTGCTGCTGGTTCGTTTCAAGGGCAGCCGGGACAGCAAAACTGCACGTTCTGTCCCGTTGGAACCTTCACCGTCACCACTGGCCAAACTTCCTGCCAAAGTTGCAGTGTCGGAACCTTCGCCAATTCGACAGGAAGCCAGTCGTGCTTCGACTGCCCAGCTGGAACTTCCCAAGCGTTGTCAGGCCAGAGTCAATGCAATCTGTGCGGTGTTGGTACGTTCAACGGCGGTACGCGTCAGGTCGCTTGCTCGCCTTGCGGCCGCGGTACGTTCACTGCTGTCAACGGTAGTGTCTCGTGCACGCAGTGCAGTCCTGGCCAGATCCAGGTGCAGACGGGCCAGACGTCGTGTTCTGACTGCCCTGCTGGCAGCTACAGCACTGCCCCTGGTGGTTCTGCGTGCACGTTGTGTGCCG
>Ga0255239_1000042_pt1 | contig 13072 bp, 24 predicted proteins | sample ColtaT_20_FD_185447 | JGI IMG/M metagenome (GOLD analysis project Ga0255239, IMG submission 185447) | Metatranscriptome of freshwater microbial communities from Columbia River, Oregon, United States - Colum_Miss_RepB_8d (Metagenome... | ecosystem: Environmental > Aquatic > Freshwater > River...
GTTCTATTGTTTGATTTTGGCCGCGGTGCAAGTTTAGTGGTCGTTTAGGGTTACGAAAATAGGTGTCCTCAGATGAGTCAAGAGCGCATTCGAATTCGTATGGAAGCTTATGATCACTCGGTGTTGGATCAGTCGGCGTCTGAGATTGTTGATACTGCTAAGCGGACGGGTGCTGATGTTCGTGGGCCGATTCCGCTGCCGACCCGGATTGAGCGTTATACCGTCTTGCGGAGTCCGCATATTGACAAGAAGTCGAGGGAGCAGTTTGAGATTCGTACTCACAAGCGGTTGATCGATATTGTTCAGCCGACAGGTAAGACTGTTGATGCCTTGAATCGATTGTCGTTACCGGCGGGTGTGGATATTAAGATTAAGGCTTCTTCGGTTCATGGGTAGTTCGGGTTCGCTGGCTGATGATTGAGAGGCTGTGATGTTTTTGTTGGGCCGTAAGGTAGGGATGACACAAGTTGTGGGGGCTAACGGCCGTGCTTTGCCGGTGACGTTGGTCCAGGCTGGGCCGTGTCGTGTCTTGCGTGTGAAGAGTGTTGCGGCTGATGGCTATGATGCTGTTCAGTTGGCTTTCGGTGATAAGCCTCGAAGGCTTGCTACTCGTGCGGAGCGAGGGCGGGTTGCTGGTTTAGGTGGTGATTCTGGTGAATCGTCGAGGGTGGGTGGTGAGCCTCCTCGTGTTGTTCGTGAGGGTCGCGGCATTGTTGGTTTGGGTGTTGGTGATGTTGTGACTGTGGGTGTCTTTGAGGGTAAGAAGTTTGTGGATGTGGTTGGGGTGTCGAAGGGTAGGGGGTATGCCGGTGTTATGAAGCGGCATAATTTTTCGGGCCTCGGTGCGGCTCACGGTGTGAAAAAGGTGCATAGGTCTGGTGGTTCGGTTGGTCAGAATACCTTTCCTGGGCGGGTCTTCAAGGGGGCGAAGATGGCTGGTCACTATGGATCGGCTCGCGTCACGGTGCGTAATCTTGACCTGGTCTCGGTGAATGTGGAAGAGGGGTTGTTGGTGATTCATGGCGCTCTGCCTGGACCGGTTGGTGGTGTGTTGGTGGTTCGGTTTCCAAAAGAGCCGCCTCGCTCTTCGCTGTGATGTGCGGCGCTTAGGGGTAGGTTTCTGTATCACTGTGTTGGGTAGGGTGTTCCTATGGATTCAGTTGTTGTTAAGAATTTGAGTGGTCAGCAGGTTGATACTGTTGTTTTGGGTGCTGAGGTCGCGGAATCTGTTGTGACCAATCGGCTTCTGCGTGATGCCTATTTGATGTATGAGGCCTGTCGCAGGCAGGGTACGGTCTCGGTCAAAACTAAGGGTATGGTTGCGGGTAGCAAGAAGAAATTGTTTCGCCAGAAGGGGACTGGTAATGCGCGGATGGGGCAAAAACGTACCCCGTTACGGCGAGGTGGTGGCAATGCCTTTGGTAAATTTTCCAAGGATTGGGGTTATCGTTTGCCTAAGAAGGCTCTGCGTGTTGCGACTCGGATGGCGTTTGTGTCGAAGTTGAACAACGGCGGGATTTCTGTGGTGGATCAGTTTCAAGTTGCTGAGCCGAAAACCAAGTTGGTGGCAAATTTGCTGAAGAGTTTTTCCGTCGATGGTAAGAGTTGTTTGATTGTTGTTGGCTCTTATAGTCGAACGATGTGGTTGGCTTGCAGGAATATTCCCGGGGTTACTTTAACGACTTCGGAGTGGGTGAATTCCTATGATATTTTGAAGAATCGCGTCGTGTTGATGACTCGCGACGCTTTTGATGCTTGTTTATCGCGTATCAGTGTGTAGTTCGGTGGAGGAGTTGTGATGGTGTCGGCGATTAACTTAGAGTGTTATCAAGTTTTGTTGAAAACCGTTGTGACGGAAAAATCTACGGAGCAGAGAGAGGGCCTTAATAAGTTTACATTTAAGGTGCCTGTTGCTGCGACTAAAGACATGATTAGGGCTGCGATTTTTGAAGCGTTCGGCGTTCGCCCGACAGCGGTGGCTACCCAGCGGTATAAAGAGGTCGCCCGCAGGTATAAGTTTCATCGTGGGTATAGTTCAGAGTGGAAGAAGGCTATAGTTACGATAGCAAATCAAGAAACGTTGCCTGTATAGTATTCGGTAGACGGCACTCTAGTTGAGGTGAATGAAGTGGGGATAAGAAAATACAAGCCAACTAGTGCAGGTAGGCGTGCCGGCAGTGTGAGCGATTTCTCAGATCTCACACTTAGTCCGGAGGTGCCTAAGTCGCTTTTGGTACGACAGAAAAAACGTGGCGGTCGTAACAATCAAGGTAAGATTACGTCTCGTCATCGTGGCGGTGGGCATAAGCAGATGTATCGCCTAGTGGACTGTTATAGGAATAAGGCGGGCGATGCGGTTGTGTTGTCAATACAGTACGATCCTTGTCGATCTGCGAGATTGGCTCTTGTTGGTTACGCTGATGGTGAGAAGCGGTTTATCCTGGCCGCGGATGGTATGGCAGTCGGCGCGGTTGTCGCAAATGGTGTTGGTTCTGACCCGGTTGTTGGGGCCAATATGACTCTTGGGCGTATACCGCTCGGTATGGTTGTTCATAACATTGAGATGGTGCCTGGAGGTGGTGCGAAGTTGTGTCGTGCTGCTGGTGCTGGGGCTGTGTTGAATGCCCGAGAAGGGAATTGGGCGCAGATTACGTTGCCGTCTGGTGAGGTAAGGCGTGTGCCTGTTTCGTGTAAAGCGACGATTGGTCGTGTGGGTAATATTGAGCACAATGCAGTGCAGATTGGTAAAGCGGGGCGTAATCGCTGGAAGGGTGTTAGGCCGTATGTTCGCGGCGTGGCGCAGAATCCAGTGGCTCACCCGATGGGTGGTGGCGAAGGGAAGACTTCAGGTGGTCGTCACCCTTGTAGTCCTACCGGAAAGTTGGCCAAGGGTGGAAAAACGCGAAATCCGCGTAAGCCTACGTCCTCGGCCATATTGCGACGACGTAGTTCGCGGCGGTATGGGCAGCAGGTGGTTTGAAGTGTTTGAAGTGTAGACAACGTAGTGAGGTGATCTGATGGGTCGGTCGGCAAAAAAGGGCCCTTTTATTGACGCGAAGTTGCTCACTAAGATTGAGCGAGCTGATGCGGTCGGAAAGCGTGAGCCAATTAAGACTTGGGCGAGACGTTCGACCATCTCGCCAGAGTTTGTGGGGCACACATTTTTGGTGCACAACGGCAAATTGCATTTGTCTGTTTACGTGACTGATGAGATGGTTGGTCACAAGCTTGGTGAATTTTCACCGACACGAACGTTTCGTGGACATGGGGCTAGAGGCAAGAAGTAGACGGGTTTTGGTGATTTGATGGCACAGATCAAGAGTAGCGCGAAATTCGTGCGTATATCGTCAAGTAAGCTGAAGCCAACGGCTGATTTGATTCGTGGGCGAAGCTTGCGGCAGGCGGCGAGTGCGTTGGAGTATCTCCCGAACCGCGGTGCTAAGTTGCTTAGAAAGTGTTTAGCATCTTTGGCTGCGAATGCAGAAGATCGAGGCGTGCGTAATGTGGATAACTTAGTTCTTAAGGTCGTTGAAATCGGTACTGGTCCTATCATGAGGCGTATACAGCCGATGTCACGAGGCCAAGCATTTGTGATACGTAAGAGATTGTCTCACATCTTTTTAGCTGTGGATGCTCCGGAATTGTAAGTCGGCAAAATTAGGGAAGGCGTCGGGTAGCAAGATGGGACAAAAGGTACGGCCTACTGGGTTTCGGCTTGGAATTACAGATACTTGGCGGAGTCGCTGGTACGCACCGAAGAAAGAGTTTGGAAGTCTGTTGGGTGAGGACTGTCGTCTGAGGGCCTATATTCGAAAGAAGTATCAGTATTCTGGTATATCGAGGATTGAGATTGAGAGGACGAGGGATCAGGTTGTCGTCTTTTTACATACAGCTAGGCCGGGCATAATCATCGGTCGTAAGGGTCAAGAGGTAGATAAGCTGAAGGCAGAGTTGGAGGAGTTTACTGGCCGGAGGATGGACCTAAAGATCGTTGAAGTCGCCAACCCTAACCGGAATGCAAATTTGATTGCAGAGGATGTTGCGCAACAGTTAATGAAGCGTACTAGTTTTCGCAGGGCAACAAAGAAGGCCCTTGACGCGATAATAGAGGCGGGATCGAAGGGTGCGAAGATCGAATTGTCGGGTCGACTTGGTGGCGCTGAAATGTCGCGAACCGAGAAAGCCATACGCGGTTCTCTGCCGTTGTCAACGATTCTGAGAAATATCGATTACGGGATTGCTGTAGCAAAGACTGCACAAGGGACCATCGGGGTCAAAGTCTGGATTGATAATGGTACTTTTGTAGACGGAGTGAGCCGAGATGGCACTCATGCCGAAGCGGGTCAAGCACCGCAAAAACCAAAGAGGACGCATAAGAGGTAGTGCTAGCCGCGGATGCCGCGTAAGTTTCGGTGATTGGGGACTTCAGTCATTGGATGCGGGTCACATTAACGCTACCACGATAGAGGCGTGCCGAATTGCGGCGAATCAGTATATTCGCGGCGAAGGTAAACTTTATATTCGCATTTTTCCGGCTAAGCCAGTTACGGCCAGGCCCCTTGAGACTCGTATGGGTACCGGAAAGGGTGAGCCAGATCGTTGGGTGGCAGTTGTGAAGCCTGGTTCTATACTGTTTGAATTGGCTGGTGTAACACATGACGCCGCAAGAGATTGTTTTGCGCGGGTAGCTCATAAATTGCCCATACGGGTTTGTTTGGTGGCACGCGCAGCTCGTTGACTTTATAGAGTAGCTAAGGGTTGCGTTAATGAAGACAAAAGAGCTTTTTGCTATGACTGTCGGACAGTTGAGCGATGCGGCTGATGGATTGAAGCGGGAGATGGCGGCCGTTATCAGGGCGGATGGTTTGAAAACTATCGCGTCGAGACGGTCGATGCGCAGGAAATACGCTAGGGTCCTTACCATATTGGGTCAAAAGAATCCGGTTAGGTGAAATAGTATGAAGAAGAGTGTTGTAGGGAAAGTCGTATCTGACAAAATGCAGAAGACCATCACTGTTGAGGTGCCACGACGTGTGAAGGACGTGGCAACAGGGAAATACCTGAATCGTCATACGACTTGTGTTGCGCATGACGAGACAGAGATGGCTAATCAGAACGATGTTGTGGAGATTATGCCGACGAGGCCCATGTCGAAGCGAAAATGTTGGGTTTTGATGCGCGTAGTTGAGGCGGCAAAGTAGTTCGGCGGTGACCGGTCGCATGACGGTAAGGGGTTTGACAAATGATACAGATGCAAACAATGCTCGACATCGCCGATAACAGCGGCGCGAAGACCGCTCGGTGTATCAAGGTTCTAGGCGGCACGCATCGGCGCACGGCGTCGATTGGTGACACTGTGGTTGTTAGCATACAAAAAGCCATGCCTGGGTCAGCTGTTAAGTCTGGGCAAGTGGCTAAGGCAGTTATTGTGCGGACGAGGAAGAAGGTGCGTCGCGAGGACGGTGGGTATGTAGGATTTGATTGTAATGCGGCAGTTTTGGTGGACGCTGAGGGCGCGCCGCGTGGTACACGAATTTTCGGTGCGGTGGCGCGCGAGTTGCGAGATAAGAAGTTCATGAAGATCGTGAGTCTGGCTACGGAAGTTGTATAGGTAAAAGATGAATATTAAGCGTGATGATCTCGTGGTTGTGATTTCCGGGAATCACAAAGGCCAAGGGCCAGCAAAGGTCTTGGCGATTACTTCTGGCAAGAAGAGGCTTGAGGTGCAGGGTATCGGAGATGTTCTGCGTCACGTGAAACGAGGGCATCCGAAGAGCCCGCAAGGTGGACGCGTGCAAGTGCCGTCGACTATTGAAGTAAGTAAAGTGGCTCTGTATTGTGAGAAGTGTGGACGCGGCGTGCGAGCTGGCGTTGTGGTAGTTGACGGTCGCAAGCAGCGTTGTTGTGTGCGATGTAAGAGTTCATTCTAAAGTTTGGTAGTTGGTAATAATGGCACGTCTAGAACAATTCTACCGAGATAGCGTGGTACCGAAGCTTAGCGAGTCGCTTGGGATTTCTAATCTGCATGCAGTGCCCCGGTTGATGAAGATTGTGATCAGCATGGGTGTGGGAAAAGCTGTGCAAGAGCGGAAGCGTCTTGATGAGGCTGTTCAGCATTTGGGTATGATTTCCGGGCAGAGGCCGGTGATTAAGAAATCACGGATCGCCGTATCGGCGTTCAGGCTCCGTGAGAACATGGAGATAGGGTGTTGCGTGACGTTGAGGGGGAAAAGGATGTATGAATTCCTTGAGCGTTTCATTACTCTGGCTTTGCCACGGGTGCGAGACTTTCGGGGTTTGAAGGATAGTTCGTTTGATGGGCGTGGGAATTATTCTACTGGGCTCCAGGAGCAAATGGTGTTTCCGGAGATACCTGCTGATAAGGTTCAGTTCACGCAAGGTATGAATTTGACGTTTGTCACAACGGCAATCGATGATCAGGCCGGGCGGGCGTTATTGGCAGAGTTGGGAATACCGTTTAGGAAAAATTGATACTGGTGCCGTATAAAGGTGGTTTGGAATGGCTTCGAAGGCAAAAATAGCGAAATCGAAACGGGTGCCGAAGTTCAGTTCTAGGGTTGAGCATCGCTGTCAACTTTGTGGGCGACCTCGTGCCGTGTACCGTAAGTTTCAGTTGTGTCGTATTTGTTTCCGCAACCTGAGCCTCGATGGAATGATTCCCGGCGTAAAGAAGGCCAGTTGGTAGTTTGTTAAGGCGTATGTATGATTACTGATCCAGTTAGTGATATGGCAACTCGAATTAGAAACGCTCTATCAGTTGAGGCGATTTATGTAGATGTACCTGCTTCCGGCTTTAAGGCTGAGATTGCTGCTGGGCTGCAGCGTGAGGGGTTTATCTGGGATTTCGAGAGGATTTCTGAGGGTGGTGACGGCAGGTCTACCTTGAGGCTCAATTTGAAATATGGCCCTGCGGGCGAGCGGGTTTTGCGTAGCATAAAGCGAGTAAGTCGCCCGGGGCGCCGGGTGTATTATGGCGTGAATGAAACCCCGAAGGTGCTTGGTGGGCTTGGTGTAATGTTGATGTCAACCAATCAAGGAGTGCTGAGTAGTCGCGAGGCGGCGGAGAAGCGGGTTGGTGGTGAGGCCCTTTTAGAGATCTGGTAGTTTATTTTAGACGGAAATCACGATGTCACGTGTCGGTAAAAAAGTGATTGTTGTTCCCTCTGGGGTGCAACTGGCGGTCGACAGCGGATCGGTAATGGTAACGGGGCCAAAGGGTCAGTTGGCGTTAGCGTTTCCTGAGTTGGTTCAGGTGTCCGTGGAGTCCGGATTCATTCGCGTAGCCGTGTCTGGTGGTGATCGTGTGTCAAAGGCGATGCATGGTTTGTATCGGAGTTTGTTGCAGAATGCTGTGACCGGGGTTACGGTAGGGTTTGAGAAGAGGCTTGAGCTGAGTGGTGTTGGTTATCAGTGCTCAATTAAGTCCGGTGCGGTAGAGCTTTCTGTCGGCTACTCGAAGCCGGTCGTGTTGCAGATTCCTAAGGGCGTTAACTGCACTGCGCCAGATAGCACCCACCTGGTGGTTGGTGGGGTAGATCGCCAAGTGGTTGGTCAGTTCGCCGCACAACTGCGCAGTTCTCGTGTGCCCGATCCATACAAGGCTAAGGGTGTTAAGTATCAGGGTGAAGTAATAAAGCGGAAGGCTGGTAAAGCCTTTGGTAGTGGTGGTTAATTTGGTTCGGTGGTTGATCTGAACTATATTTGATGTAGAGATAACAATGTCGATAGTTGGGCAATTAAAAAAGAGCCGTCAAAGACGAGTTTGGCGTGTGCGTAATGTGATTCGAAGGACTGCGACTGACCGTGTCAGGCTTTCAGTGTTTCGTAGTAACAAGCATATTTATGTGCAGGTGATCGATGACGTTGTCGGGGCTACTTTGATCGCGGTGTCTACTGCTGAGGATGCGGTGAAGGCTAGTTTCCCGAATGGTGGTAATGTGGAAGCTGCGCGGGGAATTGGCAGATTAGCAGGCGAGAGGTGTTTGGCTAAGGGAATTTCTGACGTCGTGTTTGATCGCGGTGGGTACAAGTACCATGGCAGGGTTGCAGCGATTGCTGAAGGTGCGCGTGAAGCAGGTTTGAATTTCTAGAATTGAGTGAGGCCTCCTGTGAGTGACAATAGATCCGATCAAGTCGAACACGTTTTGCAGATTCGGCGTTGTGCCTGTGTCGTGAAAGGTGGACGGCGGTTCAGTTTCACTGGACTCGTGGTTGTTGGTGACGGTCGAGGCACAATCGGGTGGGGATATGGTAAGGGTCTAGAGGTTCCAGTGGCCGTCGAGAAGGCTACACGGTCTGCTGATCGTACCCGTATTAAAGTGCCGGTGGTGCATAATACGATTCCGCACAAGGTTGTCGGTCGCTATGGTGCTTCAAAAGTTCTATTGATTCCAGCCAGTCCGGGTACGGGCATTATCGCTGGAGGGGTCGTAAGATCCATTATGAATTGTGTTGGCGTTACGGATGTTTTAACCAAGAGTTCCGGTTCGAATTGCCCTTTGACGTTGGTTCGTGCGGTGTTTGATGCCTTAAAAGGTCTGCGATCGCGAGATGAGGTGTCCCGACTTCGTGGTGTGCAGCTTTAAAAGACGAGAAAATTATGACCATTAATAGTATTACCGAAGAGGCGGGGCGACTCGGTCCAAGTCGCAAGCGTCTCGGGCGAGGAATCGGAAGCGGTCAAGGTAAAACAGCTGGTCGCGGCCACAAAGGTGCAGGTTCAAGGTCGGGAACTAAGAGGCGGTTGGCGCATGAAGGTGGGCAGATGCCTTTGTTTCGACGTGTCGCGAAACGTGGATTTTCTGCGGGCGATACGGCTGTGCAGAAGTTTGTGGCGATTGTGAATGTTGGGCAGATGGATGGCCTTGTAGCGAACGATGGTGTTATCGATTGTGACGTGCTGATTGCCGCTGGGTTAGTCCCGCGTCGAACGCGTAATTTGAGAGTGCTTGGTGGTGGTGATGTCACGAGGGTGACAAGGATTCGGGCGAACTATTTGACTCGATCGGCGATTGCTAAGTTGCATGCAGCCGGCGGCAGCTACGAGTTGGTTTAAATAATGTTCGAGAAGCTCGTTGCAATATTTTCGATTAGGGACCTCAGACGCAAATTGTTGCTGTCGGTCGTATTGCTGGCTGTATATAGAATGGGGTTTTGGATACCGCTGCCTGTCGTGAATCAGGAGCGAATGCAAGCGAACCTTGAAAAGTTACAGCAGGGACAACTGGGTAGCCTGGGTAGTATACTGCAGACCGCCTCGTTGTTTTCTGCATCACAGGCTGGCTATAACACGATATTTGGGCTTGGAATCATGCCTTATATATCGTGTTCTATTGTATTTCAATTGCTTGCTACCGTATATCCGCCGCTGGAAAGAATGCAAAAAGAAGGCGAGAGTGGCAGGAGGCGCATAAATGAGTATACGCGTCAGGCGACCGTTTTGGTTAGCTTCTTGCAGAGCTTTGCTTGGGTTTCTGCAATGAACAGCGTTGCTGGAGATGGCAGCGTTTTGGACGGGTATAACACGTTGTTTTTTCAGCTGTCTACAGCAACTGTAATGGCTGCTGGGACGATGTTCTTGATGTGGATTGGAGAGCAGATTGATGCTTTCGGTATTGGTAATGGTATCAGTCTGCTCATTATGGCTGGTATAATGGCTCAGATGCCGGGTGCTGTGTTCGACCTTCTGAAGCCGGCTCTACAGGATGGTGTCGCAATCGGGACAGACGCCGGTGTTGATCGGTTGGTATTATTGACTGCGTTGTTTATTGGAATAGTTCTGGCTGTCGTTTTCGTCACACAGGCACAGAGAAGGATACCGATACAAAGCGCCAAGCATGTAAGAGGCAGGCGGACGTTCGGAGGTTCCGAACACTTTTTGCCTTTGAAGTTGAATCAGTCGGGTGTGATGCCAATTATTTTCGCATCTAGTTTGTTGATGATTCCGGGCTATTTGTATAACCAACTGGTTAAGGATCTCGATGTACCGTATTTGAATCAGTTGGCTGTGCTTCCGTCTCTCTATTACCTCAGTTATGCAGGTTTGATATTCTTTTTTTCCTACTTTTGGGCCGCTGTAACCTTCAGTCCAAAAGATATTTCACAGAATCTCAAAGACTACGGTAGCTTTATTCCTGGGTACCGTCCTGGTAATAGGACCGCTGACTATTTGGAACAGGTTGTTGTGCGAATCACGTTCGTCGGTGCTGCGTTCTTGAGCTTGCTTGCTATTCTACCGAGTGTTATTTCAAAACTCGTAGTCATTCCGGCGTTAATAGCAGGTTTCTATGGTGGCACTGGATTGTTGATTGTGGTGTCTGTTTCTATTGATTTGATACAGCGGATAGACAGTCATTTGTTGGTACGGAATCAGGCTGGTTTGGCCGCAGAATAGATAGTGGGGTCGGTTGTGAAAGTAAGATCGAGTATCCGGCGTATATGTGAAGGTTGTAAGATCGTAAAGAGACGTGGGAAAATGTTTGTCGTGTGTAGTCTCGATGCAAGACACAAGCAGAGGCAGGGTTAAGGAATAAAAGATGCCGCGTATACAGGGTGTAGACATACCAAATGATAAATGCCTTTATGTGGCGTTGTCGTATCTTTATGGGGTCGGGCAAGTAGGCGCCTTGAAGCTATGTCATACACTCGGTTTGGATCCATGCTTGCGCGCGGGCGATCTGCCTGAGGATGGGATTTCTCGGATAAATGGATACCTTGATAAAGAGGTGTCATCAGAGGGGCAGTTGAGACGCGCGATACAGCAGGATATTGGGAGATTGAAGGACATAAAGTGCTATAGAGGTATGCGGCACCGTCGAAATTTGCCGGTTCGTGGACAGCGAACACGTACGAACGCACGCACTCGTAAAGGTGTGAAGAAGACCGTCGCAGGCAAAAAAGGCGTCAAGGACATGAAGCACTAGGATTTGGCTCAAACATATTTGGGGGGCGCTGTAGTGGCTGCTGGTAAGAAGAAGGTTCGGCGACACGTGAACAAGGCGATCGCTTATGTGAAGGCGACGTTTAACAATACAATAGTAACTGTAACTGATTCAGCCGGTGATGTTCTGTGTTGGGCTACGGCGGGAACTGCTGGATTCAAGGGGAGTCGTAAGAGTACACCTTTTGCTGCCCAGCGCGCTGCTGAGATTTGTTCTGAGCGTGCGGCAAAGTTTGGTGTACGCGAAATGGAGGTGCGGGTGAATGGGCCCGGCTCCGGTAGAGAGAGTGCGATCACTGGATTGCAGACGTCTGGTGTGGTAATACGGTCTATAGAAGATATTACGCCGCTGCCGCACAACGGTTGTCGGCCTCCTAAGAAGCGTCGTGTGTGATTGTGGGTTGTGTTGGGTGAGTTGGGAGTCGTCGTATGCGTATTCGTTGGCGTGGGTTGGAGTTGCCGAGTCGGATGAGCTTGGTGCAGGCCACCAGTTCCACGACTTATGGAATGTTCGTTGCTGAACCGTTTGAGCGCGGATTCGGAGCAACGATTGGTAATAGCCTTCGCCGTATTATGTTGTCGAGTCTGGAGGGAAGTTCGATAACTAAGGTGAAGATTCAGGGCGTGCAGCATGAGTTTTCTTCGATCCCTGGCGTTGTAGAGGACATCACTGATGTCTGTTTGAATTTGAAGTCTATTGTGGTAAAGAATCACAGTTCGGCATCAAAGACGATACGTATTGAGAAGCATACGCGCGGATTGGTGACCGCTGGTGATATAATTGCAAGCGATCAAGTTGAGGTGTTAAATAAGAATTTTGTCATTGCTACCATGACTGATGACGTGCCTCTGAGTATCGAACTTACCGTAGAGAATGGTCGTGGCTATATACCTTCGAGTGAGTATCACGCGGGGCATGATGAGGAACCGGGTGTTTTGCTGCTTGATGCGATTTTTTCACCGGTGGTGCGGGTGAGATATAAGATTGAGGATACTCGTGTTGGGCAGCGAACCAATTATGACAAGCTCTCGCTTGAGGTGTGGACCAATGGTACGGTGACGCCTGAGATGGCTGTCGTTGAGGCGGCTAAGATATTGCGTAAGCACTTAACTCCGTTTGTTTCGTTTCGAGAAGGTGGGCCTGAGATTAGTCCGGAGAGTGGATTGCGCGGTATGATGGATTCTACGGGCTATTCGCCGGTAGATTTGGAGCTGGAAGAGAAGTTGAATCAAAGTTTGGCTGAATTGAACTTATCTGTTAGGGCGACGAACTGTTTAGAGTCCGAGGGAATTAACACAATTAGAGATTTGGTGACACGTAGCGAAGATCAGTTGCTACAGGTTAGAAATTTCGGTGAGACTACGTTGGTAGAGGTCAGAGAGAGGTTGTCGCTGATTGGATTGAGGCTTGGGATGAAAGTTCCACGCGGAAATAGCGTTGCAAGGTAGTGGTTCCCGAGTTTGATTGGCGATTGAATAAGAGGCGACAGGCATGCGGCATAGATTGAAGGGTCGGAAGTTAGGCAGGAATGGTTCGCATCGTAACGCGCTTTATGCGAATATGATACGTTGCATTTTGGTTACGAGTAGTGGTGGTGGAGCGAAGGTTGAGGGGCGCATCCGCACGACTTTGGCTAAGGCTAAGGAATTGAGGCCGATGCTTGAGAAGCTCATCACTATTGGCGTAAAGGCACATGCGGCGTCGGTGGTAGCTGCAAAGCTGGCTAGTGGTTTTGAGAAGTCAGATGAGAGATATTTGGAATGGCGGCGTAGTGAGGCTGGTAGGTTGTGGTTGAGTGCGCAGGCGAAGTACATGCATTTTCAGAGAAGTTTGTTCGCGGTTTTGAGGAGTCGCGAACTTGTTGACCTGATGATTAGGGTTGTTGCTGTTAAGTGCGTTGGTCGAGATGGTGGGTACACGCGTGTGGTGAAGTTGGCTAAGAGTCGTTTAGCAGATGGAGCACGAATGGCATATCTCGAACTTGTGGATGAGGTCTGCCTTGGTGTTTGTGAAGTAAAACACGTCGCACCAGAAACTGCGCCAGGCGGCGGAGGTCCAGAGTCGAAAGGAAACCAAAAGAAAGTAGCTTTGCAGGTGTTGCCCAGCCTCCA
>Ga0255239_1000051_pt1 | contig 11880 bp, 8 predicted proteins | sample ColtaT_20_FD_185447 | JGI IMG/M metagenome (GOLD analysis project Ga0255239, IMG submission 185447) | Metatranscriptome of freshwater microbial communities from Columbia River, Oregon, United States - Colum_Miss_RepB_8d (Metagenome... | ecosystem: Environmental > Aquatic > Freshwater > River...
ACAAGCTTTTGTGGATGCAACATCGCCCGCGGTCGAAGCGGACGATGCGGATGCTGCATCGGTCTATATCGCCGACTTCCTGCGCGGCTTCGGCGAGATCGACATCGATGGCTTGTTGCTGCACGAGTCGACCGACAGCGTGCCGGCCAGTGATGAGGATCTGGCCTGCTATGGCGCCGTCGCCAATCTGGCGAGGCACTACCGCTGGGCGCTGGTGCTGCAGCAACCGCGGGCCGGTGATTACGACGCCGCGACGATCGATCTGGTGCTGACGCCGCAGCCTCAGCGTGGTGCCGTGCGCGACATGCGCAGCGCCACACTCGACGCCACATCCGTGCCGGTGGGACGGCATCTATTGATTCCGGCGCAGGGCCTGTCGCCTGAGCGCGTGCTCGAAAGCCTGGCGGCGCTACGCCACGACGGCGTGACCTGCTGACCAAGCCCACAACCGATTCGATCCCCGCCATTTTCTGGAGCTGCCGATGCTCGACTATCGCCTCGATCACTTGTTCACCTTTGTTGCCCAGTTGCAGCCGCCGCAGGTCTTGGGCGCGATGGCGACCGGCGTCCGCGTCAACTTCGCGATTGCCGGTGGCGACGTCAGCGGTCCGCGGCTGAAGGGGCGCCTGCTTGCCGTGGGTGCGGACTTCTTCAATCTGCAGACCGACGGCGTCGGCACGCTCGACGTTCGCGCCGCGATTGAAACCCACGACGGTGCCTTGATCGACGTGCGCTACCAGGGCGTCGGCGACTTGGGCGAAGACGGCCATGCGCGCTTCCTGCGCGGCGAGTTGCCGCCGACTTTGGCGCTGCGCACGGCGCCGCGGATGGCGACCTCGCACCCGGATTATCTGTGGGCCAACCGACTGCAGTGCATCGGCATCGGCGAGGCGGATTTCTCCACGCTCAAGGTTCGCTACGACGTTTACTCGGTTCGCTGAAGCAGCACGACAACGAAGGACATCTCATGACATCGACTTCTCAAGCAGCGTCTACCCGCAGCCTCGACGCCAGTGCGCGTCAGGTACTCGACTTGATGGCCAACTCCGGTCATCCGGCGATCGAAGACCTACCGGTTCCCGAAGCGCGCGTCGCGGCGCGCATGGGCTTCATTGCGATGCAGGCCCCCAAGGTCGAGGTGCGCGAGGTCCGAGACCTGCAGGTGCAAGGCGCGGACGGCATGCTGCCGGCGCGCTTGTATCGCCCTGGCGATGCCGCGATTCAGCCGGCGCTGATCTACTTCCACGGCGGCGGATTCACGATCGGTGATCTGGAGCTGTATGACGCGTTCTGCCGGCGCATCGCCGTGGCATCGAACTGCGCCGTGCTGTCGGTCGATTATCGCCTCGGGCCGGAACACCGTTTCCCGGCTGCGGCCGACGACTGCATCGCCGCCACGCAGTGGGTTGCTGCTCACGCGGCATCGCTGGGCCTGGACGCGGCGTGCCTGGCGGTCGGTGGCGATTCGGCCGGCGGCAACCTGGCGGCAGTGACGACCTTGGCGCTGCGTGGCCAGCTGTCGATCGCGCATCAGCTGCTGATCTGCCCGCTGACCGCATTCGACTCGACCACCGAGAGCTTCCGCCGCTGTGCCGAAGGCTACTTCCTGACGGCCAAGCTGATGAGCTACTTCGGCGGCCATTACCTCAATGGTGAGCAGGATCTGCAGAACTGGCGCTGCGCGCCGATCCGTGCCGAGCGTCTCGACGGACTGCCACCGGCCACCGTGCTGATCGCCGGCTTCGATCCGCTGCGCGATGAGGGCGAGGCGTATGCGCAGCGGCTCGAAGCGTCCGGCGTGCCGGTCAAGCTGATCGAATATCCCGGCCAGTTCCATGACTTCCAGCTGGTCGACGGCCTGATCCCGCAGGCGATCGCCGCCGTCGACGATCTGGCTGCCGCTCTGCGTCGCGCGCTGCATCGCTAGTGGGAGCCGCCATGAGTCCTGATCCACTGGCGGCATTCCGCCTCGACGGCAAAGTCGCGCTGATCACCGGCGCAGCACAGGGCCTCGGCGCCGAAATCGCAACAACGCTGGCGGGCGCCGGTGCGGCCGTGTTCGTCACCGACATCCAGACCGATGCGATCGCCGCGCGTGCCGCGACGTTGCGCGGCGCTGGCGCACGCGCTGCCCACGCGGTGCACGACGTCACTCAAGAGTCGCACTGGGAATCGGCGATCGCCGCCGCGGTCACCGAACTCGGCGGCATCGACATTCTGGTCAACAATGCGGGCGTCGAGGACATGGCGCTGCTGACCGATTGCGCACTGGCCGACTTCGAGCGCATCCAGCGGATCAACGTCACCGGTACGTTTCTCGGACTCAAGCACGCGATCCGTTCGATGCGGCCCGGTGGCAGCAGCGGCCGTGGCGGTGCGATCGTCAATCTGTCGTCGCTCGCGGCAATGCTGGGCGTTACGGGCTTGTCGGCGTACTGCGCCAGCAAAGGCGCGGTGCGCTCGCTGACCAAGGCCGCGGCGATCGAGTGCGCGCAACTGGGCACCGGTATCCGCGTCAACTCGGTTCATCCCGGTGTGATCCGCACGGCGATGGGCAATCACCTGCTCGACGGCTTCGTCCGGCTGGGACTGGCGCCGGATCTGGCCACGGCCGAAGCGGCGATGAACCAACTGCATCCGATGGGCATGGGCCAGCCGTCCGATGTCGCCAATGCGATTCTGTATCTGGTGTCCAGCGCCGCGCGCTGGACCAACGGTGCCGAGATCGTGCTCGATGGAGGCGCCAATGCACAGTAAGCCGCGCGTCGGTCGCGTACAGGACCGCGTTGCCTTGATCACCGGCGGTGCACGCGGGCTGGGCTATGCCGCAGCCGAAGCGCTGATCGCCGAAGGCGCCCGCGTAATGATCACCGATCTGAAAGCCGGCGACGTCGAAGCGGCCGTCGCACAGCTCGGGCCTTCGGCTGCCGGCTTGGTGCAGAACGTCACCGAGCGCGCCAGCTGGCCGCGCGTGTTCGACGCGGTGGTCGCGCGCTTTGGTCGTGTCGACATCGTCGTCAACAACGCCGGCGTCGCCAATCTGGCCAGCATCGAGCAGATATCCGATGCCGATTGGACGCGCACGATCGACGTCAATCTGAATGCGGTCTATCTCGGGACCCAAGCGGCGGTCGAGCGGATGAAGCACAGCGGTGGCGGCAGCATCGTCAACATCGCGTCGATCGAAGGCTTGGTCGGCGAAGCGGCGCTGCCGGCCTACAACGCCAGCAAAGGCGCGGTGCGCTTGCTCAGCAAGTCGACCGCGATCCACTGCGCGCGCAGCGGCTACGGCATTCGCGTCAACAGCGTCTGCCCCGGCTTTGCCGAGACGCAGATGGTCAGCGGTGCGCTGGCCGCTCTGGAACCGGAGCAGGCGCAGCAGTTTGCTGCTGTAACGCTGCAGCGCATCCCGATGGGACGCTTCGCCAAACCCTCCGAAATCGCCGCCGTGGTGCTGTTCCTCGCATCCGACGATGCCAGCTATGTCACCGGCGCCGACTTTGTCGTCGACGGCGGTATGACGGCCTGAAAGCCGAACCACAACCCCCACTCAGCAGGGAAGGATCAATACGATGAGCACGAGCAAGAAGCCGGTCGTCATCTACGGCGTCAACGGATATACCGGTCGTCTGGTGGCCGAATATCTGCGCGAATACCGGATGCCGTTCATTGCGGCGGGCCGCAGCGCCGCCCGCATCAAGGAAGTCCTCGACAAGGTGCCGGGCATCGAGAACGCCGATTACGAAATCGCCGAAGTCGAACACACCACCGAGGCGCTGACCGAGCTGCTCAAGGGCACCAAGGTGCTGTGCAACATGGTCGGCCCGTTCATGAAGTACGGCGGCGAAGCGGTTGAAGCCTGTCTTGCGGCCGGTGTGCACTACACCGATACCAACGGCGAGCAGAACTGGATGATGCACGCCGAGGCGACCTGGGGCGAACAGTTTGCCCAGCGCAATTTGTTGCTGGCGCCGGGCATCGCGCAGATGTACACCACCGGCGAGATCGCGGCCAACCTGTGCCTGGAAACGCCGGGCCTGGATACGCTCGACATTCTGGTGCTGTGGAAAGGCTTCCCGACGTACGCGTCGACGCAGACGATCTTCAGCATCCTGACTGCCAACTTCTACTACCTGGACCAGAAGCAGTACGTGCAGTGGCCGGCAACGGCCAAGGCTGAAGTCATCGTGCCGGGCCAACATGCCACGGCGATGGCGCTGCCCTGGGGCGGCACCGCGCATCCGGTCTGGTTCAAGAACGATCCGCGCGTGGCCTCGTGCAAGGCGATGGGCGGCGTGTTCGAGCGCACGGTGATGGAAGGCGTCGTGCAGATCGCCGCCGTCGTCGAAGAAAAGATCAAGCCGATGCCGAAGGCCGAAGCCGAGAAGGCGCTGTCGGACATGGCCGCGAGCCTGCAGGCCGGCATGCCGCCGCGCGAGAACACGCGCATCAACACGTCGGTCGACTCGGTGCACGCCAGCGGCCCGGCAGGCCACGCGCATTGCGTGATCCACGGCATCTGCAACTACAAGCAGACCGGTCTGCTGCAGGCCTACGTGGCCTACCATCTGGTGCAGGCGCCGCCGAAGCGCTACGGCTTTGCATCGGGCTGCCAGGCCTTCGGTCACCGCGAGCTGCTTGGCGTGCTGCAGAACTTTGGGCTGGTCAGCGATCCGGTGCTGACGGTCAACGCCAGGAGCGTGCGTCATGGCGGATGATGCGCCTGCGTCGGCGCCGTCGCCCGGTGTGCGCGAGGGCCAGTGGCTCTGGTCGCCGCGTGCCGAGTTCGCTGCGGCGTCGAACATTGCGCGTTATCAGCGCTGGTTGAAGTCCGAGCGCGGGCTCGACATGCCCGACTACAGCGCGCTGCATCAATGGTCGGTCACCGAGATCGCGCCGTTCTGGGCGTCGATCTGGGACTACTTCGATGTGCAGTCGGCCACGCCGTACACGCGGGTGTTTGACGAGCGCAAGATGCCGGGCGCGCGGTGGTTCGAAGGCTCGCGCGTCAACTACGCTGAGCATCTGCTGCGTCACGAAGCGGTGGCTGCCGACGGTGAGGCGGCGTTTCATCACCTGACCGAGACACGGCCGCTGGCGCAGATGAGCTGGCAGCAACTGGGCCGGCAGGTGCGCATCCTGGCGACGCAGTTGCGCGCACTTGGCGTGCAGCCCGGCGATCGCGTCGTGTCGTACATGCCCAACGTCCCCGAGACGGCCATCGCGATGATCGCCACGCTCGCCGTCGGCGGTGTGTGGTCGTCGGCGGCACCGGAGTTTGGCGTCAAGACGGTGATCGATCGCTTCTCGCAGATCGCGCCGAAAGTGATGTTCGCCTGCGACGGCTACCGATTCGGTGGCAAGGATTTTTCGCGCGTCGACGAAGTGGCCGAGATCGCGTCGCGCTTGCCAAGCCTGGGCTGCATCGTCTGGCTACCGTATCTGCAACCTGCATCGTGTGTGCCAGACAAAATCCCGCAGGCGCTGCTGTGGTCGACGCTGATGGATCAGCCGGACGTACCACGCGAGCAGTTCGTCTACGAGCGCGTGCCGTTCGATCATCCGATCTGGGTCGTGTTCTCGTCGGGCACGACCGGCTTGCCCAAGGCGATCGTCCACAGTCACGTCGGCGTGCTGGTCGAGCATCTGAAGCTGATGCACTTCCACTTGAACCTGCGCCCCGGCGCGCCGATGTTCTTCTACAGCACGACCGGCTGGATGATGTGGAACTTGCTGATCGCCGCGTTGCTGACCGGCGGATCGGCCGTGCTGTATGACGGCAGCCCGATGCATCCGGGCCCGGACTTTCTGTGGCAGCTGGCAGCGCGCACGCGCTGCGTCAGCTTCGGTGCAAGCCCGACCTTCGTACAGATGATGGAGAAAGCCGGGCTCAAGCCGGGCAGCGACCATGATCTGTCCGCACTGGAATCGATCGTCGTTGCCGGCTCGCCATCGACGCCGGAAACCTTCGACTGGTTCTATCGCTGCGTGAAGCAGGATTTGTGGGTGACCTCGCAGTCGGGCGGCACCGAAATCTGCAGCGGTTTTGTTGGCGCGGTGCCGACCTTGCCGGTGTATGCCGGGGAGATCCAGGCGCTGATGCTGGGCATGGACGTGCAGGCCTGGAACGACGACGGTGTCAGCGTCGTCGACGAAGTGGGCGAGTTGATGGTGATGAGTCCGTTTCCATCGATGCCGCTGTATTTCTGGAATGACGACGGCGATCAACGCTACCGCGACAGCTACTTTGCACATGCGCCGGGCGTCTGGCGGCACGGCGACTACATCAAGATTAACGCGCGCGGCGGCTGTTACATCTACGGTCGCAGCGATTCGACGCTGAACCGCTACGGCGTGCGCATCGGTACCGCCGAAATCTACCGCTGCGTCGAGCAACTGCCCGAGATTGCCGACAGCTTGATCGTCTGCTGCGAGCTTGCCGGTGGTCGCTACTTCATGCCGATGTTCCTGCAACTGCGCGCTGGGCATGTTCTCGACGATGGCCTGCGCGAACGGATCAGCCGCAAGCTGCGCGCCGACTGCAGTCCGCGCCACGTGCCCGACCAGCTCTACGCGGTCGAGCTGATTCCGTACACGCTGACCGGCAAGAAGATGGAGCTGCCAGTGCGCAAGATCCTGATGGGATGGCCGGTCGAAAAAGCAGTCAGCCGCGACGCGATGATGCAGCCGGCGGCGATCGACTGGTTCATCGATTTCACACAGCGCAACAGCGAAATGCTCAAGGGCTGACGGTCGATCGGCACGGCGCGACGCCGTGCCGATACGGCAGTTGATGCGGGCTCAGACCAGCCCCATGCGTCGTGCGGCGTTGATCGCTTGCAGCCGGCTGCTGGCGCCGAGCTTGCCGTAGATGTTCTTCAAGTGAAACTTCACGGTGTTCTCGGACACGAACAGTTCGGCGGCGATCACTTTGTTCGACACGCCGCGCGCCAGGAAGCTCAGGATGTTGCGCTCGCCGTCGGTCAGGGGCTCGGCCAGCGTCATCGGCGTGCGCGTGCTGCGTTCGTCGGCGCTGCCGTCGACGCTGTCGCCTCCGAGCAGTCGGGCGGCAAACGTCAGCAGCGAGTCGCTGCCATGGCCGTGGCGCTCGATGCCAGCGTCGTGCAGTGACGGGAACAGCTCGCGCAGCAACTTGAGCACCTCGTCGCCTTCGTCGAGAAAGCTGCGCACGAAGCCCTGCGGGGCCGCCAGTTGCAGCGCATGGCGCATCGCTTGATAAGCAGGCCGCGGCCGGCCGCGCTGTGCATGGGCCAGGGCTTCGAGAATCCGCAGCTTGATCTGGCGCCGCACGCGGCCGTTGCGCTGCGCCAGATCCAGTTCATGGCTCAGTCGTGTCAGCGCGTCGTCGCCGTGGCCACGATGAATCAGCAAGCGGATCTGGCCGATGGCATCGCCTTCGCTGTCTTCGGAGAACAAGGCCACGCCGTCGGGCAGCGTGAACTCAGGGCGCTGCGGAATCCGCGATGCGATCAGTTGCGCGCGATCGCGCTCGCCGCGCAACAAATGCCGGCGCACGCGCTCGCGGTCGATGATGCGGATCATCCGCGGCCATGCGGCCAGATGGCCGATGTTCTCGGCTTCGTCGAGCAGCTCCTGCGCCTTGGGCGCGGCGCCGCGCGCATCGTGGATGCGGGCCATCGACACGTAGGCCACCGCCATGAAGTCGAGCAGCACACCTTCGCGGATCACGTCGTGAAATTGCGCGAACAGCGACTCGGCCAGCGTCAGTTCGTCAGCGTCGTACAGCGCCATGATGTAGCAGCTGACCAGCGACGCCGATGCCACGCTGGTTTCGGCGTCGGCATGCTGTTCGGCGAGGCCGGCGCGAAAGCGTTCGATCGCCTGCTGCAGCTCGCCTTGTACCAGCAGGTTGATGCCGGCGACGGCCACCGAATAACCGCCGCTGAAGCGCGCATGCGCCTTGTCACTGTAGGCGCGTGAGCGCATCACGTATTCACGTGCCCGCTCGTACTCGCCGATCGCCACCGCGTGGTAGCCGAGCACGTTGCAGGCCGCCGACAGCTCGAACGCCCGGAACGGTTCGGGCTCGCTGACGTTGACCTGCAGCTGATGCACCAGTTCGAAGGCCCGCGGAATATCGTCGAACAGCAGCGCCACCATCGTGCGCACGACATCGGGGTTGGCGTCGTTGATCAGCGTTGACGAGGCCGGTGTATCGAGCACTTCCATCAGCGGCCGCAGCTTGCGGTGGCGACGTAGAAAGCTCAGCGCATACGCGATCTTGACCGCCAGCTCGCGACGCGGCGCGATCTCGTCCAGCGGCAGCCGGTCGTACCAGCGCTCCACCGTCGCCAGATGGCCTTCGGCCACCAGACGCGAACTCCACAGGTTCATCACGCCGGCAGCGAAGCTGAATTCGCCAGCCTCGACCGCATGGTGCATCGCCTCGTCGTGGAAACCGTGGGCGTGATACCAGTGCGCAGCGCGGCCGTGCAGTTCGCGCAGCGAGGCGGGGTCGCTCTCGTTGAGTTGCTCCTGCAGAAAGCCGGAGAACAGCGTGTGGTACTTGAACCAGCGCAGATCGGAATCGAGGCTGCGCAGGAACAGGCCATTGCGTTCAAGAAACAGCAGGATGCTCTGCGAGTCCTGCCAGCCCAGCAGCTCGTCGCACAAGGGCGCACTCAAGCGCGTCAGCAAGCTGGTGCGCAGCAGAAACTCGCGGATTCTCGGTGTCTGCAGGCTGACGACGTTGTCGGCCAGGTAATCGGCCAACTCGCGCGGGCGATACGCGTTGAGATTGCCGAGCGCGCCGCGCACGTTCGGACTCGCCAAGCTCAGCCGGAACAACTGCAGCGCTGCCGGCCAGCCTTCGGTCTGGCGGTGGATCTCCGCCACTTCGTCCTGCTGCACGCCGAGGTCGCGTGCTTCGGCAAAAAACTGCTCGGCTTCAGCGGTGCTGAAGCGCAGTTCGTCGGCGCGCAGCACCATCGCACGGCCATTGACCAGCAACCGCGCCAGCCCCAGGTCGGGCAGCGCGCGCGAGCCGAAGAACACCGTGATCCGATCCGGCAGACGTTCGAGCAATTCCCGAAGGAAGCCGAGGATTCCCGGGTTGCTCAGCTCCTGTAGTTCGTCGAGGAACAGCGCGGTCGGCTCGCTGCGCTGCAGCAGTCGCGCAATGGCCGCGTCGGAACGCCGTGCGCGCGATCCCGGCGCAGTGGCGCGCGACCGGCTATTGCTGTCGCTCGCCTCGCCGACGATGCCGTCGAGCAGCGCATCGAAATGGCTGGTGAAGCGCCGCATGTCGTTGTCGGCATCGTCAAAGCTCAGCCAGCCGGTCAGCCAGCCGCGCTGCTGACATTGCGTCATCACTTGCTGCAGCAACGTCGATTTGCCATGGCCCGCCGGTCCCTGGAACAGGAACACGCGCACCATCGGCTCTGCAAAAACCCGGTCGAGTATCGCGCGCCGTGACACCACGCCGCGATAGGTCGGCGGGGCATACAGCTTGTGCGTACTGATCTGGGCCGAGGGTCGTTCGCCCTCTGGTCTTCCAGTCGTCATTGGCGGCTCCTCCGCACTCGCACTGGAATATAGCGACTACGTCACAGACTGGGGAGCTTGCAGCGCGTTGAACGCGTCGATGGCGTGCGACAGCGATTGATTCAAGCCTGCGCGTGCGGCCAGTCGGGCAGCCCGGCCGACGCCGATCGTGCTCGGCGCGGCGGCGGCGATAGCGCGGGCGGCCGCGTGTCGCCGGGATCGGCTTGCGCTACGCGCTCGGGCGCAGCGCCAGCGTGTGGCGCGCTAGTAGCGCTGCGCCTGATGCCAGCGCCAAGCGCTCGCGATGATCTGCGTCAGATCGGCTTTCTGCGGCGCCCAGCCGAGCACGCTGCGCGCCTTGCTGGCGCCGGCGACCAGCACCGGCGGATCGCCGGCGCGCGCCGGGCCGACTTCGGACGGGATCGGCCGGCCGACGACGACTTCGGCCGCGCGCAGCACTTCGAGTACCGAAAACCCTTGGCCGTTGCCGAGGTTGTACAGCTGATAGGCCGGCAGGTCGGCTTTCTCCAGCGCGTTGGCGGCCAGCAGATGCGCGTCGCACAGATCGCTGACGTGAATGAAATCGCGGACGCAGTATCCGTCGCGCGTGTCGTAGTCGCTGCCGAACAGTCGCACCAGCGGCGCCTTGCCGGCCGCCACGCGCAGGATGTTCGGCAGCAGGTGCGTTTCGGGCTCGTGCGCTTCGCCGATGTCGCCGGCATCGTCGGCGCCGGCCGCATTGAAGTAGCGCAGCACCGCCGCGCGCAGGCCGTAGCTGCGGCAGGCGTCTTCGATCATCCGCTCGGCAAACAGCTTGCTCCAGCCGTAGGTGTTGATCGGCTGCGTCGGGTGGTCTTCTTCAATCCGCCGCTTGGTCGGCAGGCCGTACACGGCCGCCGTGGAACTGAACACCAGCCGGGCGCGGCCATGGCGGCGCATCGCTTCGAGCAGGTTGAACACGCCGCAGACGTTGTTGCCGTAGTACAGCGCCGGCTCGACCATCGATTCGCCGACCAGCGAGCGCGCCGCAAAATGCAGCACCAGGTCCGGCGCGAAGTCGGGCAGCGCGCGGTCAAGGTCGGCCGGGTTCAGCAGGTCGCCTTCGTAGACCTTGAGGCCCTCGACCGCGGCGCGGTGTCCGGTGGAGAAGTTGTCGAATATCGCGACGTCGTGGCCGGCGCGCTGCAGCGCGCGGACCATGTGGCTGCCGATATAGCCGGCGCCACCAATAACCAATGCTTTCACTCGTCTGTAGTCCGTTTTGGCCGGGCTCGTCCCGGCTCCGTCGATTGACCGCTGCGCAGCCTAGCAGCGGCGGCGCCGGCTCACCGGGCATGGGTCAAAGCCTCTAAACTGCCCGCCTGTTTCGCCGCCCACGCCTTGCAATGAGCCTGCCGAATTATCCCGCCGCCCCGCAGTTGCAGCAGCTGCTGGGCGAACGCTATGTCGCGGCACCCGAGCGTGTCGAGCGCTACGAGGTGCTCGAACGCGGGCCGCGCGGCCATACCGGTGCCGTGCTGCTGCCGCAGACCGAGTCCGAGGTGCAGCAGATTCTGCGGCTGTGCAACGCGCAGCGCACGCCGCTGGTGATCAGCGGCGGCCGCACCGGCCTGGTCGAAGCGCAGCGTCCGCTCGGCGAGCCGGTGCTGAGCCTGGAGCGGCTCAACCGCCCGCTGAGCCTGACGCTGGCCGATGGTCGCGAGTTTGTCTGGCCGGCCGAGGCCGCCAGCGGCGACGCCGCGCGCGACGCGCTGCTGGCCTGGTGGACGGCGCTGGGTCAGCCCGATGCCGAAGGCGCGACCGTGACCGTGCAGACCGGCCTGGCGGTCGACGCGCTGAACGACCTGCTGCGCCCGCTGAACCGGATGTTCCCGATGGAGATGGGCTCCAGCTCGGCTGCGACCGTCGGCGCTTGCGCTGCCAATGCCTCGGCCGGCTCGAACGCGGTCTGCTACGGCACCTCGGCGCACATGACCGACACCGCTTGGGGTTTTTGGGGCAACGGCGAACCGGCCGGCCCCTGCCGATCGACGCCGTGGACCGCGCCCGATCCGCAGCGCTTCGCGATCAATTCGGCGCAGATCGACCCGGCCTGGGGTCTGATCGGCTCGCAGGGCGCGTTCGGGATCATCACGCGGCTGCGGCTGCGCACCTATGCGATCCCGGCGCAGCGCGAAGCCGCGCTGATCCCGGTGGCCGACATGGTCGGTGCGATGCGCATTCTCGATGCCGCGCGCGGCCGCTTCGGCGCCGACGTCGAGGAGTTCGAGTTCATTTCGCGCTCGGCGATGGCGCTGGTGCGCGCGCTGCACGGCGAGGCGTTCCGGCTGCCGTTTGCCGGCGACGTCGACAGCC
>Ga0255239_1000054_pt1 | contig 11740 bp, 8 predicted proteins | sample ColtaT_20_FD_185447 | JGI IMG/M metagenome (GOLD analysis project Ga0255239, IMG submission 185447) | Metatranscriptome of freshwater microbial communities from Columbia River, Oregon, United States - Colum_Miss_RepB_8d (Metagenome... | ecosystem: Environmental > Aquatic > Freshwater > River...
GGAAAATCGGAAGGGTTTCGTAACATAGATTGGGTTCACCAAATGGCCAATTTTTTTTATGATTTAAACCGCAGAAATTTTTTCATACAAAAGAGACTTTTTACAATCCTCTTCTGACAACCAACCCATCTCACAAAGACGTATCAACTTGATACTGTTAAAAGTACTTGAATTAAGAAGATCTACAAAACTTTTATCATTTACTACCTGAATAACCTTCTCTTTTGACGAATTGTCTTTTATGCAGCCCAAAATAGTGGATAAAGTATGTCCCGGATTGTCTGAATTATTAACAGATTCGCAAATAATATCATAAAACTTTTCAATACTGTTATCTACAAAATATAAAATGGGGTATGAAAATGTAGCTGCATCGAAAGGGTCTTTAGTAAAAGTACTTCTAAAGTGATTTTCAATGATTAAATTCTCTTCTGCAATAGCTAATACTTGTATCAACGTATGTTTTGTTGCAGAATCTTCGGTTAATCTAATAATTTTTAAAATCCTTAAAATTTGTTTATCGGTTATTCCAAGGGGCACTTCAAATGCAATGATCTGTCTAGCCTTGGCTTGTTTTCCTTTTGGACCATTTATTTTTTCTAATTCAGTTAAGGCCGAATCAATTAATCTATCCCTAGTCTCGCTCAGATATTTTTCAAATCGCGCATTCATTTCTTTCTCTAGGTCCTTGAGAGCTTCGCGAGATGGTTTAATGCTAAAAAGGTAAGTAAATACCGGCAAGCCAATAGTAATGAATCCAATTACTATTGAAATTACCATATAAATGGTGCCAAATCCCGAAATCAATGAGTTTTGATTCGAAATAGTCTGCGCGGCTTGGTCAATTCTACTTTGCAAGATGTCAACCTTGTAATTCAAAGCAGTCACTTCATTTTTGTAAAACGCTGCTGAATCCTTATAAGCAGTATGTAGCGGTGCTTTGGCAAGGCTCTGAAAAAAAACGCAATTGCTTACAAGAGCCATAAATATATATAAGGCTGTTTTCATTTTTAAAACTAGTCAATTCATTAAGTATGATCTGTTCCGTTGAATATACAAGTAAATTCTACACAGGTAAATTCTCCAGTAATTTCTTCTCCAAACAACTTATCTGTCTCTGCATTGATAAAACCTGAATTTGAAGGGCAGAATGAGCTACTTCGTAAGCGAGTTCTAAGTCTTCTTTAAAGCAAACCACGATAAGGGAACTCTTTGAAAGGCCAGTCCTTTTGCTCAAGGGTTTCAAAAGGTCACTCTTGAGTATTCTTCTGCGAGGAAACACATACGTATTCCTAGTCTCATAACCTGTTACAGATTCTACCGCGTAGTTCAGACCAAGATTACAAAGTTTAGCTGTTAAAATATAGAATTGAACTTCTTCCTCAACTGTTTGTTTAAAGACCATAGCAATTTTCCAACGTCGAATAAATAGGCTGAATAATTAATGACTTTATAGAAAGGGGCTGCCGGTCAAGCAGCCCCTTTTGGTATCGCCTTATGTGCTTATCCCTCATTAAGCTGAGACGATACCCCCTCAAAGATTATTAAAACCGTATTACTTTTGCAATTCGATTTTCTCAATATTGTTTAGGTTGATTGGTTTAATATCGACACCAATAAAGTGTTCTTTTTTACCTGTAATTGTACTATCTTGAATGACTAGAGTGTCAAAGTAAAAGGCAATTCTTTTGCCATCCTTTTTAGTAATTCTAATGGAAGTATGATTTGTTACAGGGATAATACATTCCATTTCATCTTTGTTCAGCACCTTTATCTGTCGTAGAGAATTACCATCAATAACGCCTGGAAAGAAAAGTGGAAAAAGGACATTGACCTTCTTTTCCTTTTGAGTATCGGCAAGTTGTTTTACTAAACTTTGTGGGGTCATGTGATAGGTTGCGCAACTGGTCAGCAGTAGGGAAATAGAAATTACTAACCCCAGAACTATTGTTGTTGATCTCATCATATAATTATGAATTTATTTAAAATAAATCATTGTTTTATCACCACAAAACTGCCCAACAAGCCATTAATGCGAAGGTTGATGTGGTAATTACCGTCAGCCCGGTTACTTAAATCGACCGAGTAGACCCGCTGTGCGGTTGAGGACTGATAAACCACTCCACCATTCATGTCTATTATCTCTATCGAACAGCTTTTCACCTCATCAAAATTCTTTAAGCCTATGGTGAGGTAGCCCTGCGTGGGGTTGGGATATATGGCAATATCTTCATGCCCTATCCAAGCGTTAAAAACCCCATTTTTATCAGCATAAAGTGTCTTGGGCATCGAGCCGATTTTTGCTAGAATGTTAGTGTCGTTATTTTCAATAACTAGCAAGCTATCTAAGCCCATTGGAAGAGTTTTGACGGTAGTATCTCTTCGCACCAAACCATTCTGCAATATCACTAATTCTCTCTTAACCCTATTCGCACCGATGTATGTGTAGTGAATTTCTTTAACCGGTTCAGATTGACCATTGGCAACTCCACAAAATGCTAGAAGTAAAAGGCTAAATCCTATTTTCATATACAATCTTCTCATTTCAGTTTATATTTATAACCACGCTGTTCTTGAATGATCTTAAAGTTCGGGGGTTTATCCATTTCTAGGTATTTCTTATTATCTGATAAAACTTGGTGGCCATGAATTGCAATCAATTTTTGACGGAATAGGAAAACAAATTGGTGTTATCCGGCTAGAAATATATTCCGCACATTTTTGTGCTGCTAAATCATGGTTATTTATATGCATACGATAATGTGAGAAGTGGAGTAAAGCCTCCATTAAGAATTGGTAACAATACTCACCTTCGATAATCTTCATAAGTTTCTCAAAACAATAAAAATTATAGGCATAAAGGTTATTGTATAAGAACCGCACGTCAAAGAAAAAACCTCGTTTTTCCAATTTGGACATTTCGATCGAGACATTTCCAACTAAATAATTTTTAAAATAGTCTAACCCAGTTGTTTCATTTGACCTTACAGCTAGTGATAAAATATTCATACTGCCGTTTGGATTTAATATAAGGTATTTGTCCAAATATTTGATTAGGAGGACACCATCAATTGGGTGTGAAGATTTGAAAATGTATGCGAGGGACTTTTGCCAAATTTGGCTATCCTTTTCTTGATCAATATGTTCATAAAGTATATCACTAAAAGAGTGATTTTTTAATTCCTCGAAAAGCAATAGGATAATAATTCTAATATCGGTTTGCGAATCATTCCAAAAAAGATTTACCAAGGAATTAGTGAAAGCCTGCTTTTCATCATGGAGAAGGCCATTGTAATAAAAAACGATATGCTTTATCCAATCGTCAGTGGTGGCTTTGTACGGAAGCCCCTTCTTTATATCCAAAATAATGTCTTTAGCTGTCATTTTATTGGAATAATACCCTAATGTTACCTGTTTGTGTGCATCCATTTTTATAACCATCCTTTTTCATGAATAATAGGAATCCTGGCACTCACTTTCTCAAACAGTTCCATATTTTTATCCCGCAGCTGCTGAAGAAATACAGTCATGAAAGGGTCATTTTCGCCTTTTACTACATGTCGACGAACTATTCTTGAAAGACCATTATTTAAGATAAACTGCTTATTATCAACTATTTTTGGTTGATATTCTTTTAGATAATAATCAACCATCATAGTGGCGGCTTCCTCAGCAAAAATCTGCCCATACAAATTCAAAAATATAAAACCGGCCCCTTCGGTTTGTATGGTAGGTTTCTCTCGTTTAACAAAACATTCCTTGATGTAGGTCAGATAATTTTCTTTGGCATCGGGATATTTAAGAAGCAACAAACATTTGAGAAAAAGGTATTGAAGATCATCATCCAAGTCAGATTTGTACAGTTTATATATGTCGAATACTTCTTGGGAAAGTTGTTGAAGATTCCACAATTGAATCACATCTAATATACTACTAGCAATGTCAAACGATTTATGGCAAAGCAGGTCAATCATCAACTTTTCAAAACCTGGTTTAGATTTAAATTGCAGCAAAAACCACTTGATTTCGTCAACAGTATCTATACGTTTTCGATTGCAATCTTCCCTGATACGCTCTATTTCCTCGTAAACTTCACCTATAAATTCAACTGTTCTCATGGTAGACGGCTGATCTGATGTTACCTGTTCGTGTGCGTCCATTTTTACAACCACCCTTTTTCGTGAATAATTTGGATTCTCCGGGTCACTTTTTCAAACAATTCTTTATTCCTGTTTTGCAATTCCTGAAGAAATGCTATCATAAATGGATCATTATGCCTTTTCACGGCATGTAAGTGAACTATCCCCGTTAATGCGTTGTTTAAAATAAACTGGTTATTATCATTCACTTTACTTTGGTATTTTTCCATGTAATAGTCTGCCATCATAGTGGCAGCTTCCTCAGCAAAAATCTGTCCATATAGGTTCAAAAAGATGTAACCGGCACCTTCATTTTGTAAAGTAGGTTTTTCTCTCTTAATAAAACATTCTTTGATATAGTTCAAATAATCTTCCCGCGCTCCATTATATCTGAGAGATAGCATGCCTTTGAGAAATAGATGTTTAAGATCGCTGCTTAGTTCAAGTTTATGCTGTTTATATATTTGAAATATTTGTGAAGAAAGTTGCCGTAAATCCCAAAACTGAATTGCGGCTAGTATGTAACTTGCGATATCAAACGATTTGTAACACAACAGGTCAATCATCAACTCTTCAAACCCCGGTTTAGATTTAAATTGCAGCAGAAACCACCTGATTTCGTCAACAGTATCTAAACGTCTTCGATTGCAATCTTCATTGATTCGCTTTATTTCTTCATAAACCTCATTTATAAATTCAGCTGTTCTCATGGTAATCGGGTTACTGTAATTTTTGCTTTATCGAATCTCAAAGGCCCTTTGTACAATACTTCCCAGCCGCCACCGCCCTGTTTATTAACTCCACCGGTAACACGTCTTACTACAATTACCTTAGAAGGGTCAAAATCTACCATGGCATCCGAAGAAATTTCGATCTTAAAGTTCGGCGTTTTATCCAAAGAAAGATTACTTCTTGCCCCCGTTTTTGATAATTCGCCATTGTTGGTGAGGTAATTAATATTATCCGGTTTATCTAAAGGGCCAATGCTTTCCCATTGTTCAGCTACCGGGTCTTTATTGGTATAATGATACATTTTATCCTGCATTACCAGTTCAGATTCGTCCTGGTACGTGCCATTATAAGATGCCATTTCGGGGTCGGGGTAACTGTCGTAAGCCTGATCTGCACCTTTATACCTTGGGCTAAATGGGTTTTTGCTGTTAAAATAATTTCCTTTTGAATGGCTACTATACCATGCACCGACCGATCTTCCCCAACTGGTTCTGGCAAACAACTCTGAACCACCCCCAGCAATGGCACCAGAGACGGCTCCATAGAGAGCACCCTTTCCGCCATTTTTAAGTGCTTGTCCAATATTCCCTCCCCCTATTAAGGTATTTGAACCTCCCAACAAAAAGCCTGTTCCGGCTCCAATTACCGCACCACTAAATGCAGCTGCTCCAATGGTGCCTGCTGCAAATGGTGTTATGGCGGCTATATAAGGTGCCGCATAAAGAGCGGCCTCTCCAACGGCTGCCCCTACTAAAAAATAACCAGCACCTTGTCCGAATTGCTGCCAGAAACTACCGTGAAGATTTCCCCAGTTTGCTGCGAGGTTAATCGTTCCTCCAAGTACAATGGCAAGTATATCGTCATAAACCGCCCATTCTCCATTCGGGTCGGTGTACTTAAGGGGGTTTCCATTGGCATATAGGTAGCGATTAAAGGCTAATGTACTTGTCGCGTCACTTACATAATTATCAGGCGAGAGCATTAAACCCAATACAGGGTCGTACATCCGTCCGTTCATGTTGATGAGGCCAAAAACATCCAAATGTTCGTGGCCGGTGTAGCCTCTATCAATTAATCCTTTCCATTCCTGATTAGGTTGAACGGTGTATGCCCAAGTCCGAGCATCTCGTCGCCGACCCCAGGCATCGAAACTCATTTCTTCTACAACACTATCTGATTCATTAACAATGTCAGTTACACTACCCAAGTAATCCTGATACGTATAATAGAATTTATCCGGCTTGTTGGTTTCCTTTACTTCTATACCCAATAAGCCATCAGGGCAAAAAACATAGTGCATTTTTCGTGTGATGTTGCCTCGGGTTTCCACCTCGAAATCACCCACAAATTTCTTGCTTACTAAAAGCTGGTTATTTTTATACAGTTCACTGCTGATGCGTTCACCCTGATGTCCATAATTTATGGATAGCTTATAATCTCCTTCAGTTATGGTGCTTACACTATTAAACGCATTGTAAGTAATGTCCTGAGTAAGTTCCGGGATAGCGGGTTGATAATTCTTAACCACTTTTACGGCGTTTACTCCAAGAGTATTGTCATAACCATAGGTGCCCGCATCGCTTTTCGTGTCAATTCTACTGGCTCCGCTATTATCGTAGGTCACTGTTAAAGTAGGATTACCAACAGTATCCCGCACAGTGGTTAAGCGGTCGTTATTGTACTGGAAAGTTTCATGCAAACCGTATTTGTTTTTTCGGCTGCTCAATTGGCCGGTTGGTTTATCCCACGTATATTCCCACTTACTTAATAGTTGATTCCCTTTTTTGGTTTCACTGCTCTCCAGATACCCGTAGGTATCATATTGATATTTGGTAATTAAGTTCCCATTGTGTGAGAGGCGTTGGGTTATTTTTCCACTAGCATTGACCTGTTTAAGTTCCCAAAGCACCGTTCCGTTATCGGCCTGGATGATTTTGGACAGAAATCCTTTATCATTATAATTTTTGATAATTGCATAACCCGAAGGGTATGTATATTTTACAACTTGCCCATAACGGTCATATTCATACTTGCGTATGAAGGTTGTTCCGTTTATAATTTCCCGATCTTCCGTTAGTCGAGAATAACTATCATAGCTATACTGATTGCTATGACCATTAATCGAGACTTTGGCCAGTTTACCCTTTCCATTAGGTGCCGAATCAAAAACATATTGGTATTCTGTAACCTGATTGGTTTTGGCATCTTTCTCTTTCTTATTGGTTAGACGTCCTAAACGGTCATAGACAAAGTCGTAGGCTATATTACCACTTACATCTTTTTGGTAAATGAGTTCGCCAAAAGCATTGTATTCATTTTCAACGGTTCCAGCATCTGGATCGGTGAGTTTGGTTTGCATTCCATAGTCGTCATACTCAATAGTTACTGTCTTGTTCCCAACTACAACCTCTCTCAATTGTCCACGACTATTGTATTTCGTATAATTAATTGTTCCAATACCGTCAGAAACACTTTTTGTATTTCCATTTGTTAACGCCTCAGTGGTTTTAGAAAAAAGCGGTGTGTTTTGTGTTGTTTGTAAACCATTGTAAGTAATAGTGTTTGCACCTATACCATCAGCAACGGTACTTTGAAGTCGACCATATACATCATACGAACGAGTTGTTATTACCTTATCCTGCTCTTGTGCGTAAATATTCGTAAATGAATCCGTCTCGCCACGAGAAGAAAAGCTCTTTTCCGAATATATTTTGTCTCCATTGTACGACGAACCTTCAGCCTTAATTGGGCGAGCCAACTGATCGTAAAAAGAGGTTGATGATGGCATCCCAGGTGTTATCTCAGTACCGGAATAAACAATCGGATATTTATTTTGTACCCATGAATAATTGATACTTGTAACAATTCCGGTGGGACTGTGAGTTTCTCGTAATCTACCCCAATCATCATGCTCATATCTGGTAACAAGGCCGTTAGGATCAGTTATTGATTTTGGAACTCCCCATTTGAAATCCATATCTATCCGTGTATTATGTCCAACCGCATTGGTCTTCAGTACCACGGCTCGTCCTTTGGGGTCAAAGTTTACTGAACTCGTTCGTGAAACAAGCCCGTTTGCAGAATAGGTTTTGGATAAGTTATTGCCATAATTGTCGTAGGTCAGTTCTGTTGTAGCCGCCTTTGGCTTTCCAGAAAATTCTGTTTGTGACTTTAGTAGGCCATTATTATAATAAATGAATGTTGTGGTATCTCTAAATTGAGGTTCTGCGCCTCTCCGCTGAGATGTCGTTATCGACTGAGGCTTCGAAGGCAGCCAACTGCCAATTGCCTGATAATTATTATAAGTGATCGTTTTAATGACATCATCGACAACACTGGTTTCGGCAGTTATATTTCCATCTGAATTAATATGTCTTAGTAATGCCCTGGACAAACCGGTTAAATAATCATTCTCCTCCTCCAGAGAAACATAAGTTAAAAACCTAGTACCCCCATAATCAATTACTGTATTGGTATTTGATTTCTCATAAAAAGCGTTTATAGGTTGGTTTATGTATTTTCTGAGACTCTTTGGGGCTAAGAAGGCATACGTCAAATTAGCTTCATAGTCGGTTTGGGTCAAAACAGAACTTCCATTGGAGTTTTCATATTGAGAAGTATGTAAAAAACCCAGGAATCCCTTACCTTGCTTATGCGTAACCATATCGGAAAATTGGCAAGGAATGGATGTGTGTGATCCGGTTCCATCAGATATGGTTATGCCGGACACGATTCTTAGTGCTAGGTTATTGCTTGAAAAAGGAAAACTCAGGTTTTCGGATTTCGGAACATTCCCGAATTGTAATGAGTTTTCGTAACAAAATTCTACGGTGTTATTTAACCCATCGGCAATAGCGATTAAATCGTATGGATTAGTAGTCCGATGAATTTGAATTATTCGCCAGGCATGTGAAGTCTTGTCTTTATAAAGTACATCGGCTTTGCCGTCTCCGTTGAAATCGCCAACTGTAAAATCTCTTATATCAACGTCTGGCGACTTTACATCGAATTGGCTTAGAGAAATAGTTTTTGAAATTATCCGGATAAATTTGTCACCGTTATATGAATATATATTTATACTCCAATCCACACCTGAAAGTGGGCGAAATATTTCCATAACATCCGCAAGGCCATCGCCATTAAAATCCCCAGATAAATACTTGCAATGGGAATAGGGTAAGAAATTAAAGGGGTCGGCACCATTTGCCGATTTTACCTCATTATATCCAGTACCTGTGGCTAAATAGAAATGATTACCTGAAGACGCACTTGCAAGCAAAATATCGGTTTTCCCGTCTCCATTAAAATCTTCAATGAGCGCACCATCTCCTTGCATTGCACTCCAATCAATTCCAGGGGTATTTGTTACCGTGAAATAAGAATGGGTTATTTTATTAGATGCATCAATATCGAATTGATGTATATAATTTCCATTAATAGTTGGCCCCTCAAAAATTTCCATTCGTCCATCACCATTAATGTCAATTGGAAATAAGGATACAGCCCCTTTAGGGGTATAATCCCGCACGGTCATCAGAATGTGAAATTTAAAATCCGACCCACTTCTTAACACAAATATTTCATTATTACTTGGGTCGAAAAAAACCACATCGGTTTTTCCGTTCCCATCAATATCTGCAAGAGCCAGTTGATGGTTTTCGCCAAATTGTCTTTCAAAAATCGGGTTCCTTTCCAACGAATAATTTGTGCCATCATATTTCCCATAATAAATATGATAATACTGGTATACTGTACCTACACCATTTACGTCAACATTTAATTTAAGCTGGTCTAGTATATCATCACCATTAAAATCGAAACTGAAGGAACTAGCTACGCCAGTTGTCTTAGTTGTACCGGCAGGCCCTTTTAAATTCAATAGTTTCTGGATAATTGTTCGCTCTGGCGGCTCATAAGAGTAAAATTGGCCAATAGATTCTTCACCAACATAGACAACGTTATTGTTGTTTAAATTGGACGACCGATAGAATTTGAATTTGTCCGAACTTGAATAGTCCGATTTTCGGTCAATAGCCATCAAATCGGTAATCCCATCACCGTTAACATCACCGGGAAATACCACTTGTGCAACTCCCTGTGGATTATAAAAGTCTGACACTGAAATATCCGTTGGATTAGATGGTTCCCATTCAAATAATGTTTCATTGATTTTTCCGCCTGCTACATTTTCACGACCAATTTTGGTTAATCTGGGAAGTAATTCGGAGGTATTGTATTCAAAATAAACCCTATTGACTAAGGAATCTTCGGACAGAAACCGGATTTCCCGTAACAATCTATCTTCGGTAAACTGACCACCGGCAACATTAAATTTGAACGCAAAGGGGCTTGTATCATAGTAAAATACGACATGGTTATAAGGAAGAATATTTGCATTAGTGTTACCTGTATAACTTATTGACCCTAAGTAAGGGTAGTCGGAATCATTCTTTCTATAAGAATAGGTCATGTAATTCCCATTGACATCTTTTACTTCAGTTAAAAACCAAGCAAGAACACCACCACCTATAGTTTGCTGTTGTTTATAGATCATGGTTTGACCAGACTTTGTTTCTACTTCAAACCACTCGATGACACTTCCTGATCCTTTAGCTTTAATTCTACAAAAGGACTCCTGTTCCGTCCTGTATTCAGAATCGGGTAAGCCATTCGTTCCAGAAATATTTATTAAGCGAAGACCATCAATTGAAAAATCATCCTGTGAACCCATTGTGATGGGTGATGGCTGAAGACCCGTCGAATACCTGGTTTTGTTTGCTCGTGTTATACTTGATACCGCAGATAGCCCCCAACCTTTTCCTAAAATACCGGAAGACCCAAGGCTATTATAATCAATGGTAATTTGAGGAGACATCCCACCAGAACCCATCGGACATTGCAAAGGAATGCTATAAGAAATTCCACCGGCCGCATTCACACTGTGTGCGCCAACTAAACTGCCAATATCCCGGGTATAATCCAAATTACGAATACCAACATCTGGCATTGCACTATGGGTGTCGACCGGTAATACCAAGCCTTCATCAATCCAAGCATAGTACGAGTGGTTTTCGGAAGCCTGAAGTTGAAGGTCAGGAAGAAACTCAACTTTGTCCCTGGCTATAAATTCTCGAGCATTATCGGTCGGTGGGAGGGTTATAATCTTCCCGTATTTTATATACTGTGCTTCAACTACAACGGTAATAGATAGAAAAAGCACTAATAAACTAATTGTATTTTTTAGCATCACTATTGAGTTTATTAATTATTTTACTTTTTCCTCCAGCTGCTTAATCTTGGCATCCAAATCCTTGGTTTTATTCTCCAACTGAATTATATATAAACTCATTACTTCGTTCTTTTCTACAAGCAGCCTGACCATTTCCCCAAGATCAATACCATTCTTTTCAACCTCTTCGGCGGTTGGCATTCCAGGTAAATGCCCATTCTTTTGAATATATTTACTCAATGCCTCAATTGACATTAGCGGGTAACTCTTTTTGAAGACATAGTCGGGGAATTTTTTTGACAAAACCACATTAATTTCCTCAGCATAAGTTTTACCATTGGCTGCTACCATAAATTTTTCTTCTCCATTAATTTTAACAATTAAGGGGTGGGAGCCTGTAATGGTCGTTTGGGCAACAAACTGGGTGGCCAAAACAGAATTAGAAACTTTGGCATTGCCAATAATATCTATTGCTTCACTAGGCGTTTGTGTTCCAATACCCACTTTTATGTCCTTAGAACAGCGATCAGTCACTAATTTATTTACTCCGCGTTCCCAAGTTGCCGGCAACTGAGTTTCAGGGCAGGCTAATTCAGGTCCGAATGGTGTCCCAAGTACCTTGCCGGTAACTGGCACGATA
>Ga0255239_1000056_pt1 | contig 11322 bp, 12 predicted proteins | sample ColtaT_20_FD_185447 | JGI IMG/M metagenome (GOLD analysis project Ga0255239, IMG submission 185447) | Metatranscriptome of freshwater microbial communities from Columbia River, Oregon, United States - Colum_Miss_RepB_8d (Metagenome... | ecosystem: Environmental > Aquatic > Freshwater > River...
GACGGCTACGAAACGATACGCCGGATCCGTGAGCGCGACGCCTGGAAGAAGCTGCCGATCATCGCCGTGACCGCCAAGGCGATGACCGGCGATCGCGAGCGTTGCATCGAGGCCGGGGCCAACGATTACTGCGCCAAGCCGATCGACATCGACCAGCTGATGTCGCTGATTCGGGTCTGGGTATAGCGGCCCCAGCAGCGATGGACCTGCATGAGCGCCAGCGCATCGAGATCCAGTTGTTCCTGCAGGCCTTGCAGTTGCGCCACGGCTACGACTTCTCGGGCTATGCGCCGGCATCACTAGGCCGGCGCGTGCGGGCGCTGGCGGAGACGACGCAAGCCCGCAGCATCAGTGCGCTGACCGAACGCGTGATCCACGACGACGCGTTTCTCACCGAGGTGATCGGCCGGCTGTCGGTGCCGGTGTCCGAGATGTTCCGCAACCCGCCGGTGTTCGATCTGCTGCGTCGCGAAGTGCTGCCGCTGCTGGCCAGCTACCCGCAGATCAACATCTGGCAGGCCGGATGTGCGCGCGGCGAAGAAGCGTATTCGATGGCAATCCTGCTCAAGGAGGCAGGCTTGTATGCCCGTTCGCATATTTGGGCCACCGACATCAGCGAAAGCGCGCTGGCTCAAGCACGGGACGGGATCTATCCGCTGCGCGAAGCGCGGCTTTACTCCAACAACTATCTGCAGGCCGGTGGTACGGGGTCGCTGTCGGACTGGTACACCGCGGCTTATCAGCACATCAAACTCGATGAGTCGCTGGCCGAGCGGATCACCTTTGCTCATCACAATCTGGCTGCCGACGGCGTGTTCGGCGAGATGCATTTGATCCTGTGCCGCAATGTGCTGATTTACTTCGGTGACGAGTTGCAGCAGCGCGCGCTGCGCTTGTTTCGCGACAGCTTGGTCCGGGGCGGCTTCCTTTGCCTGGGTGACCGCGAACGGCCCAACGACACCCGCTTCACGGCCGACTTTCGTCCGCTCGCCTCGGGCGCGAGCGTGTTCCGTCGCGTCGATGGCCGTGCTTGATCCACGATGACCAACCGCCCTTTTTGCGCTCGACCGAACTCTTGGGTGATGCTGACGTCGATGATCAGGCAACAACGGGCAGGGACATGGAGGAACTGATGCCGTCGGATGCGACCGGACTGCAGCCGCTGCCGCGGCCCAAGATCTTGATCGTCGACGACACGCCGGCCAATCTGGTGGCGATGCGTCGGCTGCTGTCGAAGATCGATGCGGACTTGATATTGGCCGCATCCGGCAATGAAGCGCTGGCGGCCTGTCTCGATCACGAGTTTGCGTTGGTGCTGCTCGACGTACAGATGCCGGACATAGACGGCTTCGAGGTGGCCGGTCTGTTGTCCGGCGAGGCCCGCACTGCCGATACGCCGATCATTTTCGTGACGGCTGCGTTTTCTGACGACGTCAACCGCTTGCGCGGCTATCACTTCGGCGCGGTCGACTACATTGCCAAGCCGATCAATGACGTCATCCTGCTGGCCAAAGTCCGCGTGTTTCTCGACTTGTACCGAGGCCGCCAGGAACTGCAGCGCTTGGTCGCCGAACTTGACGCACGCAACCGGCAGCTCGAAGTCGAGATTGCCGAGCGCAAACGCGCCGAACAAGAAGTCCGCCACCGAGCGACGCACGATACGCTGACCGAGTTGCCGAACCGCGCGCTGTTCATGGACCGCGTCGAACAAGCCTTGCAACGTGCGGATCGTCAGCGAAGCCAGCTGGCATTGCTGTACTTGGATATCGACGGGTTCAAGCCGGTCAACGACACGCTGGGCCACCATGCGGGCGACCTGCTGCTGCAGCAGATTGCGCAGCGGCTCGGCAGCGCCGTCCGCAAGTCGGACACGGTGGCGCGGCTCGGCGGCGACGAATTTGCCGTGGTCGTACAGGACACGGCCGAGAGTCCTGATTCGGCCGAGCAGCTGGCCCGCAAGCTGCTCGATATCCTGGCGCTGCCGTTCGTGCTCGACTTGGGGCCGTCCGGGCCGGCGCGCGTGATCATCGGTGCCAGCATTGGTATCTCGCTGTTCCCGGATCACTGTCGCGGCGTCACCGACCGCCGCGAAGCGCTGATCCGGGCTGCCGACGGCGCGATGTATGCGGCCAAGCAGGGTGGCAAGAACCGGTTGGTCGTTGCGTCCGTGGTCAGCGTCAGCACACCCTGAGGTCTTGTGGGGCCCGACGCGCGACGCCCGGCCCGTCGGCCGGTTCCCGGTCAGCCCTGCATGTAGTCGTACTGTGTCGGCACGCTGAGCGAGGTCTCGCCGACGCGCAGCGTCGTGGCAGCGGCTTGGCTGATCTGCAGCACCACGGCCGCGACGAAGCCGTCACCCTCCGGCGCCCGGGCTGCGAGTGCCACTTCGCCGACCGCCTGAGGTTCGCTGCCGTCGTAGACCGGCGCGCCGGCTTCCGGCGCCAGCCCCTGACCACGGCAGCAGTACATGCGCCGCTTCAATTGCCCGAGGTAATGCAGCCTCGCCACGATTTCCTGGCCGGTGTAGCAGCCCTTGTCGAAGCTGATGCCGTCGAGACGGTCGAGGTTGGTCATCTGCGCGACGAAATGATCCTGCGTGGCCGGCAGCACCACCGGGACGCCGGCGACGACATCGTCGTAGCGCCACAGTGGCTCGTCGGCGCCGCTGGCGCCGATGAGCAAGCCCCGTACTGCATCGAGTCGGTCGGCGGGTCCGTATAAAGAGTAGCGAGGCAGTGATCCGAAACGTCGCATCACGCGCAGTCCGTCCGCATGGTCGGTCTGCAACGGCAGCGACGGCACCGGCAGGCCGGCAGCGGTCAACGCTGCGCTGGCACCGGGGCCGCGCAAGCCCAGCAGCGACAGCGGCGCGTCGGCGATCTGGACCTTGGACCGAAGTACGAACATCCGCAGCCGCCGGGCGATGGCCTCGGCCAGCGGACGCGGCAGTTCGATATCAACGGCGCTGGCGTCGACGTCCCGGCTCAGCGTCATCGTGGCCAGCATGCGGCCTTTGGGGCTGCTGTAGCTGCTGATCTGCGATTGACCAGGGCTGAGTTTGCGCAGGTCGTTGCCGAGCTGGCCCTGCAGGAAGGTGTCGGCGTCGGCGCCGGAGACTCGAAGCAGGGCCCAACTCGAGGACAGGTCGATCAGATGCAGGTCGGAGCGCATGACAGTGATTGAATTTTCTGGGCTTAACGATCGGTAAAGGCGATGGAAACAATGGGTTTATTGCATTGCCACTATCGATATGACTTTGTCACACTATGCCGGTTTCGCCACTCCACCACCGTTTACAGAACGCGAACAACGTGACCAGCTCAGTCGATCCTACGATGTCTTCATCGGCTCCGGTGCGCCGGGCTGCGGAGACGATCGTGCGCTTCGATCCGAAGGCCAAGCCTGCCCAGCGGCAGGCCAAACCGGAAGACAGCCTGGCCAAGCCAGCCGCTGTTGCGGGTTGGGAGTTGCCGAAACCCGTTCCAAGCCTTCATGACGGCCTTGTTCCCGTTCGCGAGATCGGCGGTCGTAAAGACGGAACTGAGCCCACTCGTTATGGCGATTGGGAAAAAAACGGTCGCTGCATCGATTTCTGATCCAGCGGCACTTTCAATTCGAAGCAGTACCCGTGGTCGCACCGCGCCAGTAAGCGCGTCACATCTTCACGTCCCAGACCTTTTTAGGGAGTCGGAATGAGCACCAGCAAGTCGGTCGACAAACGACCGCTGTCCCCCTTCATGATCGGCCCGTTCTATCGGCCGCAGCTGACGTCCATGCTGTCGATCACCCATCGCCTGACCGGCCTGGTCGTGACCCTCGGCTCCTTGTTCGTCACGGGGTGGCTGATCGCGTTGGCTGCCGGCCCCCAGTGGTATGGCCTGTTCTCCGGCGTGATGCTGGCTTGGTACGGCCAGGCGCTGCTGTTCGCGTGGAGCTGGGCGATCCTGTTCCACCTGTGCAACGGCATCCGGCATCTGGGCTGGGACTGGGGCTTCGGGCTGGACATCAAGACCGCCTACCTGACCGGCTACTCGGTGGTCGCCGCCTCGGCCGTCCTGACGATCGCCGTCTGGGTCGTTGCTTACGCCGCCTGATTCCGGAGCCCTGACATGAGCCTTCGTTCCCCGCTTTCCCGTGCCCGCGGTCTGGGCAGCGCCAAGTCCGGCGTCCATCACTTCACCGTGCAGCGCCTCAGCGCAATCGCCCTGATCCCGCTGACGCTGTGGTTCGTGTTCTCCGTGGCCCGCCTTGCTGGCGGCAGCTATGAGGCGACGTATCTGTGGGTGCAGTACCCGCCGTATGCGATCGGCCTGGTGCTGTTCCTGGCCACCGCGTTCTACCACGCCGTATTGGGCGTGCAGGTGGTCATCGAAGACTACGTCACGCCGGAAGGCTGGAAGATGGCGCTGCTGGTGCTGGTCAAGTTCGGCCTGGCGCTGCTCGGCGTCGCCAGCATCTTTTCCGTGCTCAAGGTCGCGCTCTCCTGAGCCGCGGCTGATACCCAGATCGACTAGAGACTGACATGGCACAAGCCGAAATCCCGTTCCCGAAGACTCGTCCTGGCTACGAGATCGTTCATCACGAATACGATGTGGTCGTCGTCGGCGCCGGCGGCGCCGGCTTGCGCGCGACGCTGGGCCTGGCCGAAACCGGCCTGAAGACCGCCAACCTGACCAAGGTGTTCCCGACGCGCTCGCACACGGTTGCCGCTCAGGGCGGCATCTCGGCGGCGCTCGGCAACATGGGCCAGGATGACTGGCGCTGGCACATGTACGACACCGTCAAGGGCTCCGACTGGCTCGGCGACCAGGACGCGATTCAGTACATGTGCCGCGAAGCGATCCCCGCGATCATTGAACTCGAGCACTACGGCCTGCCGTTCTCGCGCACGCCGGAAGGCAAGATTTACCAGCGTCCGTTCGGCGGTATGACGACCCACTGGGGTGAAGGCACTGCGCAGCGCACCTGCGCTGCGGCCGACCGCACCGGCCACGCGATGCTGCACACGCTCTACCAGCAGAGCCTGAAGGCCCGCGCGCAGTTCTTCATCGAATACTTCGCGCTTGACCTGATTATGGACAAGGGCGAGTGCAAGGGCGTGATCGCCTGGGACATGGCCACCGGCAAGCTGCACCGCTTCCGTGCGCAGACCGTGATCCTGGCCACCGGCGGCTACGGCCGTGCGTACTTTTCGGCCACGTCGGCGCATACCTGCACCGGCGACGGCAACGCGATGGCGCTGCGCGCCGGCGTCCCGCTGCAGGACATGGAGTTTGTGCAGTTCCACCCGACGGGCATCTACGGCTCGGGCTGCCTGATCACCGAAGGCGCACGTGGTGAGGGTGGTTACCTGACCAACTCCAAGGGCGAGCGCTTCATGGAGCGTTACGCGCCCAACCGCAAGGATCTGGCGTCGCGTGACGTGGTGTCGCGTTCGATGACGATCGAAATCCGCGAAGGCCGCGGCGTCGGCCCCGAAGGCGATCACATTCATCTGCATCTCGAACACCTCGGCGCCGATGTGCTGCACGCGCGTCTGCCGGGCATCTCCGAGACGGCGAAGATCTTCGCTGGCGTCGACGTCACCAAGGAGCCGATCCCGGTGCTGCCGACCGTCCACTACAACATGGGCGGCATTCCGACCAACTTCTACGGCGAAGTGGTCACGCTCAAGGATGGCAACCCGGATACCGTGATCCCCGGTCTGATGGCCGTCGGCGAAGCGGCTTGCGTGTCGGTGCACGGCGCCAACCGTCTCGGCTCCAACTCCTTGCTCGACCTGGTCGTGTTCGGTCGCGCTGCTGCGATCCGCGCCTCGCAGGTCGTCAAGAAGGGCGCGCCGCACAGCACGGTGTCCAACGAATCCGAAGACATGTGCCTGGATCGCCTCGACAAGCTGCGTCACGCCAAGGGCACGCGCAAGACCGCCGAGCTGCGCCTTGAAATGCAGAAGATCATGCAGACCCACGCCGCTGTGTTCCGCACGCAGGAATCGATGGACGAGGGTCTGGCCAAGATCACCAAGACCATCCACGGCTTCCGCGATGTCCAGGTGTCGGACCGTTCGCTGGTGTGGAACAGCGATCTGGTCGAGACGCTGGAACTCGACAACCTGCTGGGTCAGTCGCTGGTCACGCTGGCCTCGGCCGCCAACCGCAAGGAATCGCGTGGCGCCCATGCTCACGAAGATTTCCCCGAGCGCGACGACGTCAACTGGTTCAAGCACAGCCTGGCCTGGCGCACCGGCGAAACCGAGGTCGTGCTTGATGGCCGGCCGGTTCACATGAACACGCTCGACGACGAGATGCAGGTCGTCGCCCCGCAGAAGCGCGTTTACTAACGCGCCGTGGTCCCTGCGGTTTAACGAACAGACGCTTTACAGAAGGAGCGAGCCGAAATGGTTCAGTTGACCCTGCCGAAGAATTCGACGATCGACAAGAAGGCCGGCAAGAAGTACGCAGCCCCGGCCGGTGCCAAGAACGTCCGCAGCTTCAAGATCTATCGCTACGATCCGGACACGGGCGCCAACCCGCGTGTCGACACCTACGATCTGGATATGGACGCTTGCGGGCCGATGGTGCTCGACGCGCTGATCAAGATCAAAAACGAAGTCGATCCGACGCTGACGTTCCGCCGTTCCTGCCGCGAGGGCATCTGCGGCAGCTGCGCGATGAACATCGACGGTACCAACACGCTGGCTTGCACCAAGGGCTGCGACGAGATCAAGGGCGACGTCAAGATTTACCCGCTGCCGCACATGCCGGTGGTCAAGGACTTGGTGCCCGACCTGACCCACTTCTACGCCCAGCTCGCGTCCGTCGAGCCCTGGCTGAAGACCGACAGCCCCGCGCCGACTCGCGAGCGTCTGCAGTCCGAAGAAGATCGCGCCAAGCTCGACGGCCTGTACGAGTGCATCTTGTGCGCGTGCTGCTCGACCAGCTGCCCGAGCTACTGGTGGAACGGCGACCGCTACCTCGGCCCGGCCGTGCTGCTGCAGGCCTACCGCTGGATCATCGATTCCCGTGACGAGGCTACCGGCGAGCGTCTCGACGCGCTGGAAGATCCGTTCAAGCTGTATCGCTGCCACACGATCATGAACTGCTCCAAGACCTGCCCGAAGGGTCTGAATCCCGCAGAAGCGATCGCCAAAACCAAAAAGCTCCTCGTCGAACGACAGGGGTAAGGCGAACCCTTGATGCCATGAATGGCATCAAGGGTTCGCCGAACGCCCGGCCATGGATGGCCGGGCCGGGCTTCGATTCTCGACTGCAGTTGCGCCATGGATGGCGATCCACGATGCGCCTGTCGGTCGACCCTGCCGGGACGATTGCTGCGCCGGTTGGCGACGTTGTGCGGCACCCCGCGTGAAAAGACGGTTGTTGTTGTGCGCTGGCCCCAACGAGCAATTCGATGACCGATGAAAATCCCCGTCTGCGCTGGCTGCTTCGTCGAGGCATGAAGGAGCTCGACATCGTCGTCACGCGCTATTACGAGCATCACTTCGCGACGGCCAGCGAAACTGAGCGCGCTGCCTTTGTCAGCCTGCTGGAAACGGCAGAAGAGCCGGATATCTGGGCCTGGGTGATGGACTACGCCCCGGTTCCGCCGCAGTACGCTGATGTCATTCGCCAGTTCCGGGTCCACGTTTGACGCAACGCTGGACTTGAGGCTCACGCCATCGGCGCGAGCCCTGCGATGGCTGTATGCGGTGCACATCGTGCCGCTGATGCTGATTTCGTTCGCGATGCCGCCCGGCCTGCCGATGCTCGGCCTCGCGGCCGGGTTCGGCCTGAGTTGGTTCCATCTGCGGCGTCACGCCGCGTTCGGCTACGGGCCACGCAGCATCACGCGCTTGCTCTGGCAGGCCGATCGCGGCTGGCAGCTGTGGCAGGCCAATGGCGCCCATGCCGAGGCCGATCTCGCGGCCGACAGTTTTCTCGGCGATCGTCTGATCGTTCTCAATCTGCGCTATACCAGCGGCGGGGCAGCGGGTCGCCGCAATAGCCGTGTCTTGCTCGGTGACGAGTTGACCGCAGACGCCGAACGACGATTGCGCGCGTTGCTGCTGTTGCATCGGCGACGCGCATCCGCGGCAGGTCGCAAGCCGTAACTGACATCGATGCCATTTCAACGAGATACGACACCATGCGTGCAATTCTGGCGTTACTGCTTGCGGCGAGTCTTTCGGCCTGCGCCGGCTTGGGAGGCAACACGATGAAACCAACACCGCTGATGGATAGCGTCGATCTGCAGCGTTTTATGGGGCCTTGGTATGTGATCGCGGCGATTCCGCTGCCGCCCGAGAGCAAGGCCTACAACGCGATCGAAACCTACACGCTGCATCCGGACGGCTCGATCAAGACCGAGTTCCGGATGCGCAAGGGCAGCTTCGATGCGCCGGTCAAGATCTACCATCCGACCGGCTACGTCGTCGAAGGGACGAACAACGCCGAGTGGGGAATGCAGTTCATCTGGCCGTTCAAGGGCGAATACCGCATCGCATTCGTCGAGCCGGACTATTCGGCAACGATCGTGGCGCGCAACAAGCGTGACTATGTCTGGCTGATGGCACGCACACCGTCGATCAGCGCGGGCGACTACGCTCGCTACGAGAAGATGATCGCCGACATGGGCTACGACACTGCCAAAATCCGCAAAGTGCCGCAGCAGTGGCCTGAAGCGGCGCCCTGAGTCTTCAGCGGCCGATGATCTGTCGCAGCGCGGTTGCCAGCGCCGGGTAGCGGAACACGTAGCCGGATTCGAGTGCGAACGTCGGCAATACGCGCTGGCTGACCATAAACAGTACTGACATCTCGCCGCTGAGCTTGAGCAGCGATGCCGGTACCCGCAGCCAGCGCGGGCGCTTCAGGACGGTTGCGAGTATGTCCATCAGTTCGCGTTGCGTCACCGGTTCTGGCGACGTGGCGTTGAACGGGCCGCTCAGGGTCGGGTGATCGATCAAGTGCAGGATCAGCCCGATTTCATCGTCGATGTGGATCCAGGGCTGCCACTGCCGGCCATTGGCAAACACCGCGCCCAGGCCCAGCCGGCTCGACAGCAGCAGCGGTGCCAGCAGGCCGCCGCCGGCACCCAAGACCAGGCCCGTGCGCAGCAGGCACACGCGCACGCCGAGCATTTCGGCGCGTCGCGCTTCGGCTTCCCACTGCTGGCACAGCGTCGACAGGAATTCGTCGCGCGGTCCATCGCGCTCGTCGAGCGTGTCGTCGCCGCGCTCGCCGTAGTAGCCCACCGCCGAGCCGTTGACCAGCACCGCCGGTGGTGACGCCAGGCGCTCGAACAGGTCGATCAGCTGGGCGGTCGTCTGCACGCGGCTGTCGACGAAACGCTGTTTGCGCGCGGCACTCCAAGGCCCGCCGGCGAGCGGCTCGCCGGCCAGATTGACGACGGCGTCGATTACCGCCGATGGCGCAATCTGCGCCAGGGAGTCAACGATCTGCACGCGCGCGCCGAGCTTGCGCCGCGCCTTGGTCGCATTGCGGCTCAGTGCAACGACCGAGTCGCCGCGTGCCAGCAGTTGCGCGACCAGCGCGCTGCCGATGAAGCCGGTGGCGCCCGTGACCAGCACGGTGCGCGACGGGTTGGGCTTGCTCGTTGTGTTCATGTCAGCGGGCTCCGATGCCGAGGCGTCGGCCGGGCAGGATCGTCGGCAGTGCCTGCGGCAGCGTCTGAGGATAATCGAGCGTGTAGTGCAAGCCGCGCGATTCGTGACGCGCCAGCGCCGAGCGCACAATTAGATCGGCGCAAACGGCCAGATTGCGCAACTCGATCAAGTGGTGATCAACGCGATAGTTGCCGTAGAAATCCTGGATTTCCTGTTGCAGCAGCGAAATGCGGTTCAACGCGCGGACCAGGCGCTTGGTCGTGCGCACGATGCCGACGTAGTCCCACATGAACGTGCGCAGCTCCAGCCAGTTGTGCGACACGACCACATCTTCGTCGGAATGCGAAACGCGCGACTCGTCCCAAGGCTGTAGCGGCTGCATCGGCGGCATCGTCAGCAGACTGTCGGCGATGTTGTCCGCCACGGCTTCGCCAAACACCAGGCATTCGAGGATCGAATTGGACGCCAGGCGGTTGGCGCCGTGCAGCCCGGTGCAGGCGGTTTCGCCAGCGGCATACAAGCCTTGAACATCGGTGCGGCCGGCAAGGTCGGTCAGCACGCCGCCGCAGGTGAAATGGGCGGCCGGCACCACTGGAATCGGCTGCCGTGTGATGTCCAAGCCCAGCGACAAACAGTGGGCGTGAATGCTCGGAAAATGCTCCTCGATGAAGGCCGGGCTTTTGTGCGTGATGTCCAGATGCACGTACGACAGACCCAGGCGCTTCATTTCGTGGTCGATCGCGCGGGCCACGATGTCGCGCGGCGCCAGTTCTTCGCGAGGGTCGAAGCGCGGCATGAAGCGCTCGCCGGTCGTCGGCAGCCGCAGGACCGCCCCTTCGCCGCGCAGCGCTTCGCTGATCAGGAACGAGCGCGCGCCCTGGGCCGGAGCGGCCCCGCCGTTGGCGGCGCCACCGCTGGCGCTGCCGCCGAGACCCGGGTTGTACAGGATCGTCGGATGGAACTGCATGAATTCCATGTTGGCGACGCGGCAGCCGGCACGCCAGGCCATCGCGATGCCGTCGCCCGATGCACCAAACGGGTTGCTCGAATACAGGTACACCTGGTTGGCGCCGCCGCTGGCCAACACCACGCATTGCGCCGGCACTGCTTCGACGCGGCGGGTTCGCCGGTCGTACAAATAAGCGCCGATCACCCGCTCGCGATGCGCATCGAGGATCAGATCCAATGAAATCGAGCGCTCGCGCACGTGGATCAGCGGATTGGCGGCAGCCAAGCCCGCCAGCGTCGTTTCAACCGCGTGGCCGGTCGCATCGGCGGCATGCACGACGCGCCGATGGCTATGGCCGCCTTCGCGCGTCAGGTGCAGACGGCCGTCGCTGCCGTTTTCGCGTGTGAAGTCGACGCCCGATTCCTGCAGCCAGCGCACGACACCCGGCCCGCGCTCGACGGTGAAGCGCACGGCGGCGTCTTCGCACAGGCCGGCGCCGGCGATCAGCGTGTCGCGCACATGCGCTTCGAGCGAGTCGTCCTCGTCGAACACCGCCGAAATGCCGCCTTGGGCCCACAGCGTCGCGCCCGATTCGAGTTGGGCTTTGGATACCACCGTGCTCGCGATGCCGTGGCGCGCAAGCTTCAGTGCACAGGTAAGGCCGGCGGCACCGCTGCCGATGATCAGAACCGGCGGGCGCTCCTTGGGTTCACTCATGGTCTGGATTCGTTAGACTAATGTGCTGGCCGCC
>Ga0255239_1000064_pt1 | contig 11054 bp, 10 predicted proteins | sample ColtaT_20_FD_185447 | JGI IMG/M metagenome (GOLD analysis project Ga0255239, IMG submission 185447) | Metatranscriptome of freshwater microbial communities from Columbia River, Oregon, United States - Colum_Miss_RepB_8d (Metagenome... | ecosystem: Environmental > Aquatic > Freshwater > River...
CTCCGTAAGTACCGTGGACTCTAATCCCCCCCTTCTCAAAGAGGGCCTGCACTTCGAATTGCAGGCCCAATGCCCCACCACCGGCGCGCGCGCCGGGCTGATTCACACGCCGCACGGCACCATCGAAACCCCTGTGTTTATGCCCGTCGGCACGCAGGGAACGGTGAAAGGCCTCACGCCCGCGCAGCTGGAACACGACCTGGACGCCAAGATCATCCTGGCCAACACGTACCACCTATACCTGCGGCCCGGGCATGAACTGATCCGCGATTTCGGCGGCCTGCACGAATACGTCCGCTGGCCGCGGGCGATTCTGACCGACTCCGGCGGCTTCCAGGTTTTCTCGCAGAGCAAGATCCGCAAGGTCACCGAAGAGGGTGTGGTTTTCCATTCGCACCTGAACGGCGACAAACATTTATTCACCCCGGAATCGACCGTCGACGTCCAGCGGGCGCTCGGATCGGACATCATGATGGTGCTCGATGAGTGCCTTGAGTACCCACCCCCTTCGGAAAAGGAGGTACGGCGCTCCATGCATCGCACGATTCGCTGGGCCGAACAAGCGTTCCGCCACTACCGCAAATTCGAAACAAAGCAGGCGTTGTTTCCCATCGTGCAGGGTGCGATGAACAAAGATTTTCGCGTGGAGTGCGCGGAGAAATTGCTGGAGCTGAACGCGCCGGGATACGCGATTGGCGGGCTTTCCGTGGGGGAACCGCGGGAGGAATCGCTGGCGATGACGGAGGTAACGACGCCGTTGTTGCCGAAAGAAAAGCCGCGCTATGTGATGGGCGTGGGCAAGCCGGAAGAATTAATTGAATACGTGGCTCGCGGAGTGGATATGATGGATTGCGTCATGCCGTCACGTAACGCGCGTAACGGGTGTTTGTTTACATCTGTGGGTCGCGTCATCATTAAAAATTCGCGATATCGGGATGACCGGGGGCCTTTGGACCCCGCTTGTGGTTGCTACACGTGCCGCAATTTCTCCAAATCGTATCTGCGGCACCTGTTTTTGGCGGGAGAAATCCTGTTTGCCGTACTGGGTACTCTCCACAATATGCGGCATTACCTTGACATCATGAGACGGATCAGGCAGTCTATTTTGCTTGGGGAATTCCCACAACTTCTTAGCGCGAACCGTACCGCAACGGTAGTAGGAACCGAGTGATACTCAGCCTTTTCGTCTCATCTTCACCACTGAATTCCATCCTCGGCTTCCTGCCGATGGTGGCAATTTTCGGGATTTTCTACTTCCTGCTGTTCCTTCCGATGCAGAAGCAGAAGAAGCAAACGGCGCAAATGTTGCAGAATCTCAAAAAGGGCGATATCGTCGTCACGAGCGGTGGATTGGTCGGGATGATCGTCGACATCGGAAGCGACGACACCATTGTGATCAAGGTGAAGCCCGACAACGTGAAACTCCAAATGGCGCGCAGTGCGGTCGCGTCGCTTCAAAATCCAAACTCCGCTTCCTCGTAAAGAAATTCGAACAAGAGCAACACCCAATGAACAGTACCCTGCGTAACAAAGCAATTTTCGTGTTGGTGATCATCCTGATCTGTGTCTACGGCATCATCGGCATCCCCAAGAGTGGTGCCGAACTGACGAAGAACTGGAACGAGAACATCCGCCTCGGCCTCGACCTGAAGGGCGGCAGCCAGTTGGTTCTGCAGGTTCAGGTGCAGGACGCCTTCAAGGCGGAAGCCGACCAGACGATTGAACGGCTGAAGGTGGAGTTGCAGAAGGATGGCGTCCCGTACGGGGTGCTGGACCGCAACGATCCGCAACGGCTGGAAGATGCCGACACGATCGAGATCATCGCCAAAGGCATCGCCGTCGACAAAGTGGGCGCGTTTCGCGAAGTCGTCAACTCGCGTTTCGCCGCCTGGAATCTGAATTCGATTTCCGGGTCTGACTTCAAGCTCACCTATAAGCCGACCGAAGCGGGCGTTCTCCGCAAGGACACGGTGGAGCGCTCCATGCGCACCATCGAAAACCGCATCAACGGACTGGGCCTCGCCGAAGCGACCGTGCAGCAGCGCGGCGGTACGAAGAACGAGTCTGAAATCCTGGTGCAGATGCCGGGTGTGGACGATCCGGCCCGCATCAAGAGCATTCTGCAGGCAGCGGCCATGCTGGAAATCACCGAAGTGCGCGGCGGCCCGTTCAGCGACCGTGCGCAGGCACTGGCGCAGAATGGTGGCGTCCTGCCGCTCGGCACCCGTCTGGCGCAGGAACGCGTGAAGCAGGGTTCGCAGGGTGAGTCCTGGTGGCTGCTCGGCCGTAACGCCGTCGTCACCGGCCGCGACCTTCGCAACGCCCGTCCTTCGCAAGACGAGTTTGGTAAGTGGGAAACGTCCTTCACTCTGTCGCAGGACGCCTCTAAGCGCTTCGGCCGCTTCACCGAATCAAACATCAACAACAAGCTCGCCGTTGTGCTCGACAACAAGATTTTCAGCGTCGCCACGATTCAGAGCAAAATTGAAGACTCCGGACGCATCACCGGTATCGGTGATCAGACCTCGGCCAGCGATCTGGCTTTGACGCTGACCTCCGGTTCGCTGCCCGCCGGCATTGTCTACCTGGAAGAACGGACGGTTGGCCCGTCGCTCGGCGCCGATTCGATTCACGATGGCCTGTTGGCCGGTGTCGTGGGCGTCGGCGTGGTGATTCTGGTGATGTTGGTTTACTACAAGCGCGCCGGGGTCAACGCCACCCTCGCGCTGATCCTGAACGCCGTCATCCTGCTGGCCGCGCTCGCCTACTTCGGCGCTGTGCTGACGCTGCCGGGCATCGCCGGATTCATTCTGACGATCGGCATGGCGGTCGACTCCAACGTCCTCATCTTCGAGCGCATTCGCGAAGAGCTTCGCAACGGCAAGGGCGTGATCGCCTCCGTCGAAGCGGGCTTCGGGAAAGCGTTCCTGACGATTATCGATACGCACGTCACCACCGTGGTTTCGTGCGCCTTCCTGTTCGCCTTTGGTTCGACGGCGGTAAAAGGGTTTGCCGTCACGCTCGTCGTCGGTTTGATTGCCAACATCTTCACGGCGGTCTTCGTGTCGAAGTTCATCTTTGACTGGGAACTGTCGGGTGACAAGCAGTTGACCACGTTGAGCATCTGAGTTTTGAGTTTTGACACCGGCTGCCGGTACTGGATAAACGTCCTCCGGCCCAGTACCTGCCGGTGTTTGTGTGCAGTAAACAATTTGTGATACTTTTTCTGAGATCAGCGGGAACTAGTTGTTCGAACTTGGTGTCCAATCGTCAAGGCGACCGCTAGCAGTACTTCATGGAAATTTTCAAGAACACGAACTTCGACTTCCTGGGCAAGAAATGGCCCTTCATCATCGCCTCCCTGGTTTTGACCGCGGCGGGTATCGGCAGCCTGATTGTGAAGGGCGGCCCCCGTTACGGAATTGACTTCAAGGGCGGAACGGTGACCACCGTGCGGTTCCAGAACTCGGTGAGTGAGGATCAGATCCGGGTGGCGCTGAGCGCCAAGATTCCGGGCGAGATCGTTGTCCAACGGGACACCACCACCAATGACGTTCTGATCTCCACCGAACTGCGCGATGAAAAGGCGCTCGACGCCGCTCGGCAGCTCGTGGTCGACACGCTCTCCTCCAACTTTGGCGGCGGCGTTGCCGGCAAAATCGATCTTAGCAATGTGGGTTCGGCGAAGATTGCCGACGAACTGCGCGGGCCCGTTGCCGCCAGCATGAACGAGCAGCAGGTGCAGGACCTCTCCAAGGCCATCACCACCTTCCGCGACACGCAGAAGAGGGGGCTTCTCGGGAACATTGACAGCCTCTCAGGTGTCAATGGAGTTAGCCCGCAGGTGCTGAGCGTGTTGAAGGAAAAAGCGTACGTGGCTCCCTATCAGGTGCGCGGTTTCGATCTCGTTGGCCCCAAAGTCGGCGCGGAACTTCGCTCCCAGGCGCTCAACGCCACGCTGCTGGCCCTGGCCGGCATGCTCGTCTACATCGCCTTCCGGTTTGAATTTATCTACGGGTTGGCGGCTGTCATCGCCGTCTTCCACGACACCATCATAACCATCGGCCTTTTCTCGATCTTCGACAAGGAAATCTCGCTCACCGTTATTGCCGCACTGCTCACCCTTGTCGGTTTTTCGATGAACGATACCATCGTCGTCTTCGACCGCATCCGGGAAAACCTTCCGATGATGCGCAAGGAGAAGTTTGACACCGTTGTCAACGCCAGCATCAACCAGACGCTGAGCCGGACGTTGCTCACCTCCGGTCTGACGTTTATTACCGCCGTTTCCTTGTGGCTGTTCGGGGGCGCCGTTCTGAACGGATTCTCCTTCGCCCTGGTCGTTGGGATCATCGTCGGCACCTACTCTTCGATCTTCATTGCCAGCCCAATCCTCATCTGGTGGCGGGATTGGATGGAAGCCCGTCGTAGCAACACCCCGCCAACCGCGGGTGCCGCTCCGGTGGCTGCCGCCAAAGCCAAATCGGTCAAGTAATTTGCAGTAGTCCTGGCGGGCCTACCCGCCCCACAATTTCGTGCCGGAACTTCTTCCGGTTGAAAGGAATGCGGAAATGTTCGAACAAACTTTTGTGGATGGAACAGGCAAAACAAATAAGCCGTTCACCGTCTTGATTTCGTTCCTGATCCAATCCGGCCTGATCGCGGTTGGCGTCATTCTTCCTATGATCTTCTTCGAAGGCCTGCAGCCGACGCAGCTGGCCTCGATGTTGGTCGCTCCGCCTCCGCCTCCGCCTCCTCCTCCGCCCCCGCCGGCCGCCGCCCCTGTCAAAGTGGTGAAGGTCATTCCGCGGCAGTTTGACGCGGGCCGCCTGGTGGCACCCAAAACGATTCCGAAAGATATCGCCATGATTAAGGAAGAGGAACTGCCTCCTCCGATGTCCGGCGTGGCTGGCGTGGTTGGCGGCGTCCCTGGTGGCGTTCCCGGCGGCGTCGGTGGAGGTGTGATCGGTGGCATCATCGGGTCCGTCCCGACGGCTGCTCCGCCCCCGCCCCCTCCTCCCCCGGCTGAAAAGCCCAAGCCCGTAACCCCGAGCCGCATTCGAGTCGGCGGGAACGTGCAGGCAGCCAACATTGCCAAGATGGTGCGGCCCACGTACCCGCCGCTCGCCAAGCAAGCCCGTATCCAAGGCACCGTCCGCTTCAACGCGGTCATCGCCAAGGACGGCAGTATTCAGAATTTGCAGGTGGTCAGCGGTCACCCGCTGTTGATCCCCTCAGCTACCGAGGCGGTTCGCCAGTGGATTTACAAACCCACCCAGCTCAATGGCGAAGCGGTCGAAGTGCAAACCCAGATCGACGTGAACTTCACGTTGAGCAATTAAGCAGGCTTCGGTTTCCAAGTTTCGATTCCGGCGCCACCGGGCCGGGGTCAGCCGCCTCATCGGCGGTCAAAGCAGCTCACGCTTTCAGGCGCGTCAAAACGCCTGAAAGCGCCCAACCCGGCCGTCAATACCAGACGGCCACCACGGTCACCCGAAAGGGGACCGTCCAACTAGCCGGTCTTCCGGCATACTGATTCAATTCAACTCGCAGGAGAAAATCATGGTTCTTCAAATGCAGGTCTGGGCGCTCAACCTGATGTTAAGTGGCGCTCCAGTCTCTTTCGACCCCGCTGATATGTGGGCCCAGATGGGCTGGCTGGCCAAACTCGTCGTCATCGCCCTCTTCATCATGTCCGCATGGTCGATTGGCGTCATGATTGATCGTCTGATTGCTTTTAACGCCGCACGCACCGAATCGCGCAAATTTGCGCCTGCCGTTGCCGGCGCTCTTCGGGAAGGCAAACTTGATGAAGCCATCAAGATCGCCGACCGCTACAAGAAATCCCACTTGGCCAAGGTCGTTGTGGCCGGTCTCCAGGAATTCCAGTCCCACGGCGTTTCCACCGAACTCTCGGGCGAAACCATTGATGCTTCCCGCCGCGCTCTCGAACGCGCCGAAGCGATTGTGTCCGCTGAATTGAAGCGTGGTATCAGCTCGCTGGCCACCATCGGTTCCACCGGTCCCTTCGTCGGTCTGTTCGGTACCGTCGTCGGCATCATCAACGCGTTCAAGGGCATCGCTTCGGAAAAGTCTACCGGTCTCGGCGCCGTCGCCGGCGGTATTTCGGAAGCGCTGGTTACCACCGCTATCGGTCTGTTCGTCGCCATCCCGGCCGTCATGATGTTCAACTACTTCAACGGCCGTATGGAATCGTTCACCGTCGAAATGGGCAACTCCTCTTCCGAGTTGGTTGACTACTTCATCAAGCGGATGCAAAAGACCGGAGCGAAGCACTAAGCTTCTTCCGTTCCGCTCTCCCCTTCCGCCATTGGCGAGTTGAATCCCGTGCCCGGGCGGGGGATCTATTCCCCGCCCGCTAGCCCGGAAAAAAAGGAGAAGGTAATGTCTTCCTACCACAAAAGAAAAGTAGCTAAGTCGACTGGCCCCATGAACGAAATCAACGTCACGCCCATGGTGGACGTTATGCTCGTCATGCTCATCATCTTCATGGTTATTACGCCCATGCTCTCCAAGGGCATCAGCGTCGAACTCGTGAAAACCAAGAACCCGATTGCCATGCAGGCCGCCGACAAGGATGATGCCATTCTCATCTCCGTAACCAAAGATGGCAAGGTCTACCTCGGCTCTGACCAGTTCAACAACCTCAGTGATCTGGGCGTTAAGGTGAAAGATCGCCTCACCGCCAAACTCGACAAAACCGTCTACCTCAAGAATGATTCCCGCGCCCGCTACGAGCGCGTCGTGGAAGTCATCGACAACCTTCGCGGTTTCGGTGTGGACCAGCTCGGTTTGCTCACGGAATCGATCAAAGAAGGTAGCGCAGCTGAAGGCGCCGCCGCGCCTCCCGCCGGTATCTAGTTCTTTGACGGCACGTTTTCTTCGACCTCATTTCTAAGGAGCACTACTATGTCAATGGACATGGGCGGTTCGGGCGGTGGTCCCGCCGCCAATATCAACGTCACGCCGCTGATCGACGTGTTGCTCGTGCTGCTGATCATCTTCATGGTTATCACGCCGCTCACGCCGAAAGGCCTGGACGCACTCGTTCCGCAGCCGCCTCCTCCGAACGCGCCGCCTCCGCCTCCTAACCAGGACCGTACCGTCGTCATCATTATCGCCAAGGATAAGTCGATGATGATCAACACGGAACCGGTCACGGAAGACCGGCTTGCACCGCGTCTCATGGAAGTTTTCAAAACCCGCGCCGAACGTGTCGTCTTCGTCAAGGGCGATCCCGATCTTGAGTTCATGACGGTGGCCAAGGCGATCGACGCCGCTAAAGGCGCCGGCATTGATAAGGTCGGGCTCATGACGCCCAAGATCGAAGCCGGTCAGTAATCCGGACCAGTTTGTATTCGAAGGAGATTTCGCGTGAAACTCAACATCCAACGCGCCACAACCGCACTCGCTGCTCTGGTCCTGCTTCTCTCCACGGCCGGCTGTAACCGCCTTCGCTCCCGCGACAACCTCAACAAGGGTGTCCGTGAGTACAAGAGCGCCAAATACGCCGAAGCCGTCAAATACTTCCAGACGGCCATCGAACTCGATCCCGAATTTGCCACCGCTCGCCTCTATCTGGCCACCGCCTATATGAGTCAGTGGATCCCTGGCGCCGATTCGGAAGAGAACAACAAGTACGCCAAGGCGGCCGAAGATAACTTCAAAGCCGTGCTTGAAAAAGATCCCAACGACAAGCTCGCCATCGCCTCCATCGGCTCGATCTACTACAACCAGAAGAAGTTCGATATCGCCAAGGAATGGAACGAGCGCCTCTTGAAGGTCGACCCGCAGAATAAGGAAGCCCTCTACACCCTCGGCGTTATCGCTTGGGGCAAGGCCTACCCGGTTCGCGGCGAAGCCCGCGCCAAACTGAGCATGAAGCCCGAAGACCCGGGCCCGCTCAAGGACAAAAAGGTGCGTGAGGAAGTCAAGGCTAAGAACTATCAGATCGTTCAGGATGGTATCGTCGCTCTGCAGAAGGCTGTCGCCGTTGACGCCAACTATGACGACGCTCTTGCCTACCTCAATCTGATGCATCGCGAACTCGCCGATCTGGCCGACTCCACCGACGACTACAAGAAGGAAATCGCAATGGCCGATGACTTCGTGCAGAAGACCTTGGACGCCAAGAAGCGCAAAGCGGAAGAAGCCGAAAAGAAGGCTTCGCAAGGCATCAAGGCCGAGTCGAAGTAATCTTCGCTTCTGTCTCCTGTTTTCATGGCCGGCTGGCTCCTGTTGTGTGTACCCTGTAAGGATAGGGGTCACATACGGTGAGCCAGCCGGCCAAGTTGTCTGATCAGTCGCAAAACCTGTCCGCGAGCGGGAAGCCCCTTTCTGTCCCCGTTGAACCCGTCCTCGAACAGCTCTTCCAAACCCTCCTCGATAAGTTCGAACGCACCCACCCTGGGGAAGATTCTTCCCCTCTCACTGCCGCCTACCAGCTTGCCCTCCGCATGCACGCCGGCCAAAAACGCCAGTCCGGTGAGCCCTATCTCGTCCACCCCCTCGAAGTCGCCCACATCCTCGCCGACATGACGACGGACCGCACCTGTCTGGTCACCGGCATTCTTCACGACGTCGTCGAAGATACCGGCGTCACCATCGAAGAGGTTCGCAAGCAGTTCGGCGATGACGTCGCCGCCTGCGTCGACGGCGTCACCAAGCTTGCCAAGCTCAAGTTCTACTCGCGCGAAGAGCGCCAGGCCGAAAGCGTCCGCAAGATGCTGCTCGCCATGGTCAAGGACATCCGCGTCGTGCTGGTCAAACTGGCCGACCGGCTCCACAACATGCGTACCCTCGGCGCCCTTCCGCGCGACCGCCAGGAACGTATCGCCCAGGAAACGCTCGAAATCTACGCCCCCATCGCGCACCGCCTCGGCATGGGTAAGGTGCGTGCCGAACTCGAAGACCTCGGCTTCCAGTACACCGACCCGCAGGCCTTCGGCGAAATCCTCGACGCCATGGAGACCAAGCGGAAAGGCAACCAGGGCCTCCTCGACGAAATTCGCGCCGCCGTCGAGGTGAAGCTCCGTCGCGAAGACATTCCCGCCCGCATTGAGGCGCGCCTCAAACGCCCCTACTCCATCTGGCAAAAGCTGAAGCGGCAGAAGATCTCCATCGACCAGGTCTACGACCTGCTGGCCGTGCGGATCATCACCGACTCGGTGAAGAACTGCTACGCCGCCCTCGGCACGCTCCACGGCGATTGGCACCCCATCCCGGGCCGTATCAAGGACTTCATCGCCATTCCCCGGCCGAATCTCTATCAGTCGCTCCACACCAGCGTCATCGGCCCCGGTGGCCAGCCCTTTGAGGTCCAGATCCGCACCGAGGAGATGCATCGCATCGCCGAGGACGGCATCGCCGCCCACTGGAAGTACAAGGAAGGCCACAAGCATGCCATGGCCGACGAGCAGCAGATCGCCTGGCTCCGGCAGCTCGTCGAATGGCAGCGGGAAATGCACGACCCCGGCGAGTTCATGTCCACCCTCAAGGTCGACCTGTACCCCGAGGAAGTCTATACGTTCACGCCCAAAGGCAAGGTGATCGTCCTCCCGCGCGAAGCCACGCCCATCGATTTTGCCTACGCCATCCACACCGAAGTCGGCAATCTCTGCGTCGGCGCCAAGGTCAATGCCCGCATCGTCCCGCTCAAGTACACGCTCAAGAACGGCGATGTCGTCGACATCCTCACCCAGTCCGGCCACCTGCCCTCCAAGGACTGGCTGTCCATCGCCAAGACATCCAAAGCGCGAAATAAGATCAAGGCGGTCATCAACACCACCGAGCGCGCCAAGGCCGTCGAAATCGGCGAAAAGTACCTGGAAAAAGAGGCTCGCCGCCTCGGCGTGCAATGGAAAAAGGTGACCCGCGAACAGGTGCTATCGGTCGCCAACGAGTACGGCTTTCCGAAGATGGAAGACCTCCACGCGGCGCTCGGCTACGGCAAGTTCTCCGCCCGCCAGGTGCTCATCAAACTCGCGCCGGAACAAGTGGACGCCTACGACCGCGCCACCGCCCCGGCCGAGCCCGCCCCCACCGTCATCCGCGAGGACGACAACAAAGACCTCGTCATCAAAGTCAAGGGCATCGACGATGTCATGGTCTACCGCGCCAAGTGCTGCAACCCCATCCGCGGCGAACAGATTGTCGGCTACATCACCCGCGGCAAAGGCGTCGCCGTCCATGCCGTCAACTGCACCAACGTCCAGAACCTGATGTACGAAGTGGAGCGCAAGATCGTCGTCGAATGGGTCCGCACCACCGACGATACCTTCGCCGTCCGCCTCACCGCCTACGCCGATGACCGCCCCGGCATCTTGAGCCACCTCACCAGCGTCGTCTTCCACGAAGGCTCCAACATCAAGGCCCTCGAAGCCCAACCCGACGAGCAACGCGGCGATGGCAGCGCCATCATCACCATGCTCCTCGACGTCAAGGATAAGAAACAGCTCGAACGCGTCGTCGCCGCAGTCCGCCGCATCAGCGGCGTCCGCGACGTCGAACGGGTGAACTAAACCGAATGAGTACCGAAACCAATCCGCAAGCCGAACCGGAACACATCGCCATCAGCAAATCCAAAGGGATCGAAGTCGACTGGGTCGATGGCACCCACTCTTCGCTCCCCCTCGAACTCCTCCGCCGAGAATGTCCCTGCGCCACCTGCACCGGCGCCCACGGCACCCCGCCGCAGAAGTGGGAGCCCGATACCAATCCGCTCCGCGTCTATCAGGCCAAGCTCAAGATGGAGTCCGTCGAAGCCGTTGGCAACTACGCCATCCGCATTTTCTGGAGCGACGGTCACAACGCCGGCATCTACAGCTACAATCACCTCCGCGCGCTATCGCAAGGCGCCACCTCCTAACAATCGTGAATTCCGCCGGGAGTGCATTGACACTGCCACCCGGCAGGCTTGAAAATCGTTGAGGCGCTAACACTCTCCTGAATTTCTTCGATCTTGGGTTCTAACTCTCGCTAAGGTGGGACCCATAAGTGCCCCGCGCGGCTCCGGCCACGCGGGGCATTGTTGC
>Ga0255239_1000070_pt1 | contig 10947 bp, 8 predicted proteins | sample ColtaT_20_FD_185447 | JGI IMG/M metagenome (GOLD analysis project Ga0255239, IMG submission 185447) | Metatranscriptome of freshwater microbial communities from Columbia River, Oregon, United States - Colum_Miss_RepB_8d (Metagenome... | ecosystem: Environmental > Aquatic > Freshwater > River...
CGATGGCTGCGCACACCAGCTGGCGTGTCGGTGGCCCGGCCGATCGATACTTCGAGCCGGCCGACCGCGACGATCTGCTGGCCTTCATGGCCGGCTTGCCGGCGCGTGAGCCGCTGACCTGGGTCGGCTTGGGCAGCAATCTGCTGGTGCGTGACGGTGGTGTGCGCGGCACCGTGATCGGCCTGCACGGCGCACTTGACGGCCTGGCGGCGGCTGGTGAACACGAGATCTATGCCGAAGCCGGCGTGCACTGCGCGCGCTTGGCCAAGTATGCGCAGACGCAGCGCCGTGCCGGACTGGGCTTCATGGCCGGCATTCCGGGCACGGTCGGCGGCGCGCTGGCGATGAATGCCGGCGCTTGGGGTGGCGAAACCTGGGCTCAGGTCGTGGCGGTCGAAGTCGTCGGCCGCGACGGCCATGCGCAATGGCGCGACCCGGCTGATTTTCACGCGCGCTATCGGCACGTCGAGTTGCCGGCGGGCGTGATCGGCTTTTTGGGTGCGCGCTTCCGCGTGGGCGCCGACGAACACGGCGAGCACGAACGCGTCACCCGCGAGTGGCTGGCGCGTCGCAAGGCCACGCAGCCGGTCGGCAAGCCGACGGCAGGCAGCACGTTCCGCAATCCGCCAGGCGATCACGCTGCCCGGCTGATCGAGGCTTGCGGCTTGAAGGGCCTGCGCATCGGAGGTGCCGAAGTCTCGACGACGCACGCCAACCTCATCGTCACGGTCGGCGCAGCGCGCGCCGCCGATGTCGACGCGCTGATCGAGCAGGTGCGTGACCGCGTCCGCGCCCAGACCGGTGTCGAGTTGCAGCCGGAAGTGAAAATCATCGGAGTACCCGCATGAGCCGCGTCGACGACCCGCGCGCGTTTGGAAAAGTGGCCGTGCTGATGGGCGGCTGGTCGGCTGAGCGCCAAGTGGCGCTGTGGAGTGGCGATGCAGTGCATCGCGCGCTGCGCGCGCGCGGCGTCGACGCTCACGCTGTCGACCTGACGCCGGATCGACTGTTCCAGCTCAAGGCCGAAGGCTTCGACCGCGCGTTCAACGTGCTGCACGGCACCGGCGGCGAAGACGGCCGTGTGCAGGCGGTGCTGGAGTTGCTCGACGTGCCGGTGACCGGCAGCGGCGTGCTCGCGTCGGCACTGGCGATGGACAAGCTGCGCACCAAGCGGATCTGGCAGGTCGAAGGGCTGCCGACGCCCGGTTGGCGCGTGCTGCGCAGCGAGGCTGACGCCTTGGCGGCAGCCGACGCACTGGGCTTGCCGCTGATCGTCAAGCCGTCGGAAGAGGGCAGCAGCGTCGGCATCAGCAAGGTCAAGCAGCGCGATCAACTCGCAGCGGCGTATCAGCTGGCGCGTGGCGAGCGGGGTCGGGTGGTGATGGCCGAGCAGTTCATCGGCGGCGGTCGTTATGGCCAGGAATTCACCTGCGCGATTCTTGACGGTCGCGCGCTGCCGACGATTCGCATCGTGCCGCCCGGCGAGTTCTACGACTACGACGCCAAGTACCTGTCCGACGACACGCGTTACCACTGCCCCAGCGGCCTGCCGGCCGATCTGGAAGCGGAGATCCAGGCGCTGTGCCTGCGCGCGTTCGAAGCCCTGGGTGCCAGCGGTTGGGGTCGCGTGGATTTTCTGCTCGACGGCGACGACCGCCCCTGGCTGCTCGAAGCCAATCTGGTCCCCGGCATGACCTCGCATTCGCTGGTGCCGATGGCGGCCGCCGCCGTCGGCTTGAGCTTCGAGGATCTGTGCTGGCGGATTCTCGAAACCACGGTTCTTGTTCATTCGTCTGCTACTTCGGAGGTCGACCATGCCGGTCACCACGTTTGATCGCGCGCCGCGTGCGCTGCCGGCGATGCCGCTGGCGGCCCCGCTGAGCCTGCGCCTGTCGCCGCACCTGTTCCGCGTGGGACTGGGGCTGCTGTTGCTGGTGCTGCTGGTGGCTGCACTGCGCTGGCAGCAGCCGATGCTCAATCAGCTGCAGGTCGAGGGTCGCTTCCAGCGGGTCACGCCCGAGTCGGTGCGCCGGGTTTCGGCGATGCGGCTGGCCCAGGGTTTTTTCAGCGTTGATCTGGCGCAGATCCGGCAAGACGTCGCCGAGCTGCCTTGGGTGCAGCGTGCCCGCGTCGAGCGCGTCTGGCCGGCCGGCGTGCTGATCCGCGTCTGGGAGCGCGAGCCGTTTGCACGCTGGAACGATGCGGCACTGCTCGATACGCAGTCGGCGTCGTTCACGCCCGAGGCTGACGATCTGCAGGACCCGAAGCTGGCCACGCTGCCGCGCTTGGGCGGCACGCCCGGCAACGAGAAGCTGGTCAGCGACACCTATCGGCAGATGGCCGACGCGCTGGCGGGTTCGCCGCTGGCGCTGGCCGGCTTGCAGCTCGATGCCCGTGGTGAATGGACGGCCCAAACCCGTCGCGGCATCGAGCTGCGGCTTGGGCCCGGCAACGCGGCCGACAAGCTGCCGGTGCTGCGCGGCGCGCTGCCAGCAGCGCTCGGCGAACGGCTGGGCGAAGTCGCCTACGTCGACCTGCGCTACACCAATGGCTTTGCGATCGGCTGGGCGGCGCGCAACCGCACCGACGCGGCAGGATCGGCCGCATCGTCACCGGGGCGTGCATCGGCACGTTCCGCGACTGACAACGGAGGGCTTTAGGATGGTCAAGCGCGAAGCGCGCAATCTGCTCGTCGGTCTGGACATCGGCACGTCCAAGATCGTCTGCGTCGTCGGCGAGGTGATGCCTGAGGGCCATATCGAGATCGTCGGGCTGGGTACGCACCCGTCGCGCGGTCTCAAGCGCGGTGTCGTCGTCAACATCGACGCCACCACGCAGTCGATCCGCCGCGCCGTGGAAGAGGCCGAACTGATGGCGGGCTGCCGCGCGCAGTCGGTCTACGTCGGCATCTCCGGCACGCACATCAAGAGCCATAACTCGGTCGGCGTCGTGCCGGTACGCAATCGCGAGGTCAGCGAGAAGGACGTCGAGTCGGTCATCGAAGGCGGCCGTGCGATGGCCATTCCAGCCGACCAGAAAGTGCTGCACGTCGTGCCGCAGGAATTCGTCGTCGACGGACAGGAAGGCATCCAGGAGCCGGTCGGCATGTTCGGCGTACGGCTCGAAGCCCGCGTCCACATCGTCACCGGCTCGGTGTCGGCAGCCCAGAACCTGCAGAAATGCGTTGAAAGCTGCGGCTTGCACGTCGACAAGCTGTGCCTGAACCACCTCGCCAGCGCCTACGCGGTGCTGCAGCAGGACGAGCGCGAGCTGGGCATCGCGATGATCGACATCGGCGGCGGCACCAGCGACATCGCCGTGTTCAAGGGCGGCTCGGTGCGGCACACCGCCGTGTTGCCGGTGGCCGGCGAACAGGTCACCAACGACATCAGCGTGGCCTTCCGCACCCCGACCCAGGCCGCTGAGGACATCAAGCTCAAGTACGGCTGCGCGCTGCCGCAGCTGATTGCGTTCGACGAGGAGATCGAAGTCCCCAGCGTCGGCGAGAACCCGCCGCGGCGGCTGTCGCGGCTGACGCTGTCGGAAGTGATCCGCCCGCGCTACGAGGAGCTGTTCCGGCTGCTGCGCAAGGAGCTGCACCGCAGCGACTGGTACGACCAGATCGCCGGCGGCGTCGTGCTCACCGGCGGCGGTTGCTACCTGCCGGGCGTGCAGGAATTGGCCGAAGAGGTGTTTGAGCTGCCGGTGCGTCTGGGCCTGCCGCAGAACATCAGCGGCGTGCGCGACGTGACCCGCAACCCCGCCTATGCCAGTGCGGTCGGCCTGCTGGCCTATGGCCGCCAGTTCCAGCCGCCGCGCGAGTCACGTAGTGAAGGCGGTGCGGGCTACTGGATTGAACGTGTAAGTCAGTGGTTTAAGGGCAATTTTTAGCCCGATCAATAGAAAACTCTAGGTAAAACAGGAAGGTTGGGACGGTTCCGGCGAAGTCGCGCGAAGTGTTATTAAGTGTTGCATTCGGTGCTGCTTCTGGGCAGACTAAATAACAGCAAACACTGCATATTTGTCGATTTATCGTCACAACCTGCATTGGTTTTTTTGGATTGTTGCAAAGCGATGGAGGTTCACCATGGCAGGAAGAATGAACGAGCTGTACGAGATTGTTGACGGCCAGCCGATGGATGCCGTGATCCGCGTCATCGGGGTCGGCGGCGGTGGTTGCAACTCCGTCAACGAAATGGTCGCGGCCAAGATCGACGGCATCGAGCTGTTTGCCGCCAACACCGATCGCAAGCACCTGGAAAAGTGCAAGACGACCAATATCGTCCAGCTCGGCGCCAGCCTGACGCGTGGACTCGGCGCCGGCTCCAATCCTGAGAAGGGCCGTGCCGCTGCGCTCGAAAGCAAGGACCTGATCCGCGAGCTGCTCGAAGGTACCGACCTGCTGTTCCTGACCGCCGGCATGGGCGGCGGCACCGGCACCGGCGCTGCTCCGGTGATCGCCGAGATCGCCAAGGAAATGGGCATCCTGACCGTCGCCGTCGTGACCAAGCCCTACAGCTTCGAGTCCGGCAAGCGGATGGAAGTCGCCCGGCGTGGCATCGAAGAGCTGCAGAAGCATGTCGACTCGCTGATCGTCATCCCCAACGAAAAGCTCCAGCTGGTGCTGCCGGAAGACATGACCGTCACCGAGTGCCACAAGAAGGCCGACGAAGTGCTGATGAACGCGGTCCAGGGCATCAGCGGCCTGATCACCAACCCGGGTGAAATCAACGTCGACTTCGCCGACGTGCAGACCGTGATGAGCAATCGCGGTATGGCAATGATGGGTCTGGGCACCGCCAGCGGCGAAGGCCGTGCCGAGCGTGCGGTCGAAGCGGCGCTGTCCTGCCCGCTGCTCGACGACATCGAGCTCAACGGTGCCCGCGGCATCCTGGTCACGCTGACCCACGGCGGCTCGCTGACGCGCAAGGAACTGCAGTTGGTCAACGAGCGCGTCTCGACGATCGGCAGCGACGATGCCGACATGAAGTTCGGCGTGTCGATCGACCCGGCGATGGGCGACGAGCTGCGCGTCACCGTCGTCGCCACCGGCTTGACGATGCGTCCGGCCGCCGCGCTGCAGCCGGCGGTCCATGCGTCGCCGAAGGTCGCGCCGTTCGTGCGTCCCGACACCAGCAGCGTGCCGACGCTGACCGGCGTGCCGCAGCGCAGCCGCGCCGAGCCGACGATGGGCGGTATCGGTGGTAGCGCCGCCGCTGCCGCCAAGCCGATGCCGTCGTACCTGCAGTCGCTGGACTACAACGAAGACCTGCTCGACATCCCGACGTTCCTGCGCCAGCAGGCCGACTGACGACGCACTCGCGAGGTTGGGCGTGCAGCACCGGCGCCCAACCTACGCCGCGGTACGGCGTGCCGGGGCCGCGTGATAAGCTGCCGGCTACTATAGTTTCTGATGCGGTCGTGCCCGTTCGCTTTGCTCGAGTGCCTCCGCCTGGTCGGGAAGCATGAACAGAATGGTCAAGCAACGTACCCTGCAGAAAGCCGTGCGCGCCACCGGCATCGGTCTGCACTCCGGGCAGAAAGTCTTCATGTCGATGCTGCCGGCCGCTCCCGATACCGGCATCGTATTTCGCCGCATCGATCTGTCGCCGCCCGTCGAGGTCCGCGCCCAAGCCGACCTGATCCGCGAAACCACGCTGTCGAGCACGCTGGTTCAAGGTGAGACGCGTGTCGCCACGGTCGAGCATCTGATGTCGGCGCTGGCCGGCATGGGCATCGACAACTGCTACATCGAGCTGTCGTCGCCCGAAATTCCGATCATGGACGGCAGTTCCAGCCCGTTCGTGTACCTGATCCAGTCGGCCGGCATCCACGAGCAGGACGCGGCCAAGCGCTTCATCCGGATCAAGCAGCCGGTCCAGGTTCAGGACGGCGACAAGTTCGCCCGCTTCGAGCCGTTCGACGGCTTCCGCCTGAGCTTCTCGATCGAGTTCAAGCACCCGGTGTTCAAGACGGCCCGGCAGAGCGCGGTGGTCGATTTTTCGACGACGTCGTATGTGCGCGAAGTGTCGCGAGCGCGCACGTTCGGGTTCATGCGCGAACTTGACCAGCTTCGCGCGCACAACCTCGGCTTGGGCGCGAGCCTGGATAACGTCGTCGCCCTTGACGAATACCGCGTCATGAATCAGGAAGGGCTGCGCTTCGAAGACGAGTTCGTCCGTCACAAGATTCTCGACGCGGTCGGCGATCTGTATCTGTGCGGCCACAGCCTGATCGGCGCGTACACCGCATACAAGTCGGGCCATGCGCTGAACAACAAGCTGCTTCGCGCCTTGCTCGCCGACGAGTCAGCCTGGGAATTCGTCAGCTTCGACAGCGACCGCGCCGAGCCGCCGATCGCCTACGTCCGCGGCGCCCTCGCGCACGCTTGATGCGATAAAAGCCTTATTTAAACTTCTTTATTGAAGCAATCGTCACAAGGCACCGGGTTTTTCCCGGTTGCCTAGCGTTGTTCCCCCTGCGTATATTCGGGCCGAAGGCTTCAGCGGCCAGTCAGCTTTGGCCGCACCTTCGTCTCCAGCTTCGTGCACGGAAGTCGAAGCTGTTCGCGCATGTAGTCCAAAAGCGCTTGCTGTCGATATCGCAGTGGGACCAGAGCCGCCGCATTCGTGGCGAACAGCACCGCCGTGTCGCCCCGGATGTTGGCGAGCCGGATCGACTGGAACCAAGGCTCTGACGTCCACCGCCTTAAAGCGACATCCAGAGCGGCGATCCGCTCGGCGTGACCAATCAGGTCGCGCAAGGGACTGGCTTGCGCTCGCAACTGCGTCAGCAGGGGCCGGGCGTCGTCTTGCATGAGGGTTGAAGCTTCAATGGATATTATTGTGGTCAGCTACAAACGGGGACGAACCTGGCGCCTGAAGCTGGCGCCAGAGAATATCCTCGCATGGTTGCCCGTCGTATTGGTCGTGGCCGCGGTCTGCTCGGTGTCGTTTCTGGCGGGCTACGCCAGCCGCGGCGAGGGCTCGGTGATGCCGGCCAGCCTGGTCAAGACGTGGTCGCGCGAGGTTCAAGCCCAGAAGGCCGAGCTGGCCCAGGCTCGCACCACGGTTCAGGAAAACGCCCAGGCTTTTTCGCGCCGCATCGCGCGGCTGCAGTCCCACATCATCCGTCTCGACGCGGCCGGGCAGCGGCTCACCGAAATCGCGGGCCTTGAGGCCGGCGAATTCGACTTCAGCTCGGCACCGCCGATGGGTGGCCCGGAAATCCCGCTGGCCGCGCAAGCGTTTTCTGGCGACCCGGTGATGCAATCCCTCGACCTGTTCGAGCGTCGTCTCGCAGCGCGCGAGCGCCAAATGCAGGTTCTTGAAGATCTGCTGCTCGCCAGTCGCCTGCAGAAGCAGGTGCGGCCATCCGGCTGGCCGATCGAAAACGGTTACATCTCGTCGGTGTTCGGCGCGCGCAGCGACCCGTTCGACGGTCGCGTCGCGATGCATCAGGGCATCGACTTTGCCGGGCCCGTCGGCGCCGAAGTCGTGGCCGTCGCAGCGGGTATCGTCACCGATGCCGGCGACCGGGAGCACGAGGGCTACGGCAAGCTGGTCGAGATCAATCACGGCAACGGTTACGTGACCCGCTACGGCCACAATTCGAGCATCTCGGTCAAAGTGGGCGACCGGGTGATCAAGGGGCAGCCGATCGCCAAGATCGGGAGCACCGGCCGGTCCACCGGCCCACACGTGCATTTCGAAGTGCTGCTGAACGGCCAGGTGGTCAATCCGTCGCGCTACATCGAAGCAGCGCGCTGACACCCGCGCGCCCGGCATCGGCCCTTGAACGGCCGCACGAACGGCCCCATTGCCAGTGCATAATAGGGAGCTAGGGCAGCTGGATCGCTGTTTTGACGCCCGTTTGCTGCCCCTGCCTTCTCGCTGCCGCGTCCGCAGCCACATGGATCAAGAAACCCTATGCTGAATACCTGGCTTGCTCGCGTTTTCGGGAGCCGGAATCAACGCATCATCAGCGGCTTGCAGTCGGTGGTGAAATCGGTGGCCGCACTGGAGCCGAAAATGGCGGCCCTCAGTGACGAGGCGCTGGCGGCGCAGACCGACCGCTTGCGTGAGCGCCTGGCCAAGGGCGAGTCGCTCAACGCGATCCGTGCCGAAGCATTCGCCACCGTGCGCGAAGCCGGCAAGCGCGTCATGGGCATGCGCCACTTCGACGTACAGTTGATCGGTGGCGCCGTGCTCAACGACGGCAAGATCGCCGAAATGCGCACTGGCGAAGGCAAGACGCTGATGGCGACGCTGCCGGCGTACTTGAACGCGCTGACCGGCAAGGGCGTCCACGTGGTCACCGTCAACGACTACCTGGCCCGCCGTGACTCGGAATGGATGGGGCGCATCTTCCGCTTCCTGGGCATGAGCGTCGGTGTCGTCGTGCCGGGGCAGAGTCCTGCCGAAAAGCGGGCGGCCTACGCGGCCGACATCACCTACGCCACGAACAACGAGCTGGGCTTCGATTACCTGCGCGACAACATGGCGTTCTCGCGCGGCGACAAGGTCCAGCGCGGCCAGCATTACGCGATCATCGACGAAGTCGACTCGATCCTGATCGACGAAGCGCGCACGCCGCTGATCATCAGCGGCCCCACCGACGACGACCCCGAGCTGTACCGCAAGATCAACGCGATCATTCCGCGCTTGAAGCGGCAGCAGGACGAAGAAGGCGAGGGCGACTTCTGGGCCGACGAAAAGTCCAAGCAAGTCCATCTGTCCGAGCAGGGCCACGAGAGCGTCGAGAATGCGATGCGCGCAGCCGGCCTGCTCGGCGACGACGACAGCCTGTACGACGCGTCGAACATCGTGCTGATGCATCACTTGAACGCGCTGTTGCGCGCTCACAACCTGTATCGGCGCGACGTCGAGTACATCGTCCGCGGCGGCCAGGTCGTCATCATCGACGAGTTCACCGGGCGCATGATGGCCGGGCGCCGTTGGAGCGACGGCCTGCATCAGGCGATCGAGGCCAAGGAAGGGGTGACGATCCAGCAGGAAAACCAGACGCTGGCGTCGATCACGTTCCAGAACTACTTCCGGCTCTACGAAAAGCTGTCCGGCATGACCGGCACGGCCGATACCGAAGCCTACGAATTCCAGAACATCTACAACCTCGAAGTCGTCGTGATCCCGACCAATCGGCCGATGATCCGCGTCGATCGCGGCGACCAGGTGTTCATGACCGCCGAAGAAAAGTTCGATGCGGTGATCCACGACATCAAGGAAGCGCACGCCAAGGGTCAGCCGGTGCTGGTCGGTACGGCGAGCATCGAAACCAGCGAGCTGTTGTCGGGCTTGCTGAAGAAGGAAGGCATCGTTCACGAAGTGCTCAACGCCAAGCAGCACGAGCGCGAAGCCGACATCGTGGCGCAGGCCGGTCGCAGAGGCGCGGTCACGATCGCCACCAACATGGCCGGCCGTGGTACCGACATCGTGCTCGGTGGCTCGCTGGAAGCCACGCTGCATGCGATTCCGGCCGATGACGTCGACGCGCGCGCAGCGGCCAAGGCCGAGTGGCAGCAGCGGCACGAAGAGGTGCTCAAGTCGGGCGGTTTGCTGGTGATCGGCTCCGAGCGTCACGAATCACGGCGCATCGACAACCAGCTGCGCGGCCGTTCGGGCCGCCAGGGCGATCCGGGTGCGACGCGCTTCTATCTGTCGCTCGACGACCAGCTGATGCGCATCTTCACGCCGCAGCGGATGCGCAACATGCTCAAGAGCATGGGCATGGAGAAGGGCGAGGCGATCGAGCATCGCTGGGTGACACGCGCGATCGAAACCGCGCAGCGCAAGGTTGAAGCGCACAACTTCGACATCCGCAAAAACCTGCTCGAATACGACAACGTCGCCAACGACCAGCGCAAGGCGGTCTACGAACTGCGCGACGAGCTGATGAGCGCCGAGCGCGTCACGCCGATGATCGACGACATCCGTGGCGACGTCGTGCAGGCGGTCATCGATGCGCACATCCCGCCGCAGTCGATCGAAGACATGTGGAACGTGCCCGGCCTTGAAGAAGCGCTGCGCCGCGACTTTGCGCTGTCGCTGCCGGTCAAGGACTGGCTCGAAAACGAGAAGGACCTCGACGAGAAAGGGCTGCGCCGGCGCATCGCCGACGAGCTGGCCAAGGCCTATGCCGACAAGAAGGAACGCATCGGCGCGAACGTGCTGGAGCACTTCGAGAAGGCCGTGTCGCTGCAGGTGCTCGACAACTTCTGGCGCGAGCATCTGGCGTCGATGGACTACCTGCGCCAGGGCATCCACTTGCGCGGCTATGCGCAGAAGGATCCGAAGCAGGAGTACAAGCGCGAAGCGTTCACGATGTTCAACGACATGCTGGCGCGCTTTAAGCACGAAGTGATCTCGATGCTGGCGCGCGTGCAGATCCAGACCGAGGCCGAAGTGGCCGCGATGGAAGAGCAGCGCCGCCAGCAGGAAGCGCGTCCGCTGCAGTTCCAGCATGACGCGGCGCCCGAGGCGCTGGCCGAAGAGCCGGTCGCACCGCCGCCAACACCACCGGCTGCCGCTGCCCCGCGGCCGTTGCCGCCCGCCGCACCGGCGGCGCCGCGCCCCGAGACGTTCATCCGCGACCAGCAGAAAGTCGGCCGCAACGACCCTTGCCCCTGCGGATCGGGCAAGAAGTTCAAGAACTGCCACGGCGCGCTGGCCTGATGAGCCGGCGCTGCTGCTGACGCAGGCCGGCGCCGCTCGACGCATCGATCGCCATGCAGCTGACCTCGCTGCTGATCTATCCGGTCAAATCCTGCGCACCGCTGTATCCGCAGCAGGCTGATGTCGAACGGCGCGGGCTGGCTCATGACCGGCGCTGGCTGATCGTCGATGCCGGCGCCCGGTTCATCACCGGACGCGAACAACCGCGCATGGTGCTGATCCGCGCCGAGCCGACGCCGCAGGGCCTGCTGCTGAC
>Ga0255239_1000072_pt1 | contig 10892 bp, 9 predicted proteins | sample ColtaT_20_FD_185447 | JGI IMG/M metagenome (GOLD analysis project Ga0255239, IMG submission 185447) | Metatranscriptome of freshwater microbial communities from Columbia River, Oregon, United States - Colum_Miss_RepB_8d (Metagenome... | ecosystem: Environmental > Aquatic > Freshwater > River...
GCCGCGCCAGTGCGGCGAGCGGAACCGCACAGCGATAATGGTCGTCTTGATGATTCGATTCCGCGTCATTTTCCTTTTCTCAACTGATCTTCTGGAGCTGTCATGAGCGATCGTCTGCTGGATTTCACCCAATCGCCGCTGGGCAAGCAGATTGCCGGCTTCCTCGGCATGCCGACGCCGCCGAAGCTGCGCCGTGCCAAGGCCGGCTACGCCGCTCAGCCGTTGCAAGGCAAGACCGTGCTGCTCGGCGGCGGATCGGCCGCGCAGTTGTCGTCGGCGCTGGTGCAGGCGCTGAACCAGATGGGCGCGACGATCACCGTCAGCTCCGAGCTGCCGGGCCTGGCGCCGGTCAAAAAGGCCGCGACGGACGCCAAAGTCCCGCTGAAGACCGAAACGGTCGGCGAGGGCGCGTATGCCTACGTGTTCGATGCCAGCGGCATTGAAGGCACCGACGGCCTGCGTCAGTTGTACGACTTCCTGCAGCCGCGCATTTCCAAGCTGGCCGCCAACGGCCGCGTGCTGCTGCTGAGCCGCGCTGCCGCCGACGCCGGCTCGGTTGCCGGTTACACCGCCTCCATGGCGTTGCGCGGCTTCACCAAGTCGCTCGGCAAGGAAATCGGCAAGAAGGGGGCGACGGTCAACCTGATCGAGGTCGGCGCCGGTGCTGAGCCGACGATTGAAGGCGCGCTGCGTTTCCTGCTGACCGAGCACTCGGCGTATGTCGACGCGCAGTTCCTGGCGCTGACCAAGCCCGCCAAGGGCGCCGTGGTCGACCAGTTCGTGTCGCCGCTGTCTGGCAAGGTTGCTGTTGTCACCGGTGCGGCGCGCGGTATCGGCGCGTCGATTGCCGAGACGCTGGCACGTGAAGGCGCGACCGTGATCGGCGTTGACCGTCCGGCTGAAGAGGGCGCGCTGGGCCTGACGATGTCGCGTATCGGCGGTCGTGGCCTGGCTCTCGACGTGACGGCGCCCGACGCTGGCGAGCGCCTCGCCACCGAGGTGGGCAAGATCGACATCGTCGTGCACAACGCGGGCGTCACCCGCGACAAGATGCTGCGCAACATGCCGACCCACTGGTGGGATCAGGTGCTCGAGATCAACCTCGGCGCGATCATGCGGATCAACGAGCGCCTGTTCAAAGGTGCGCTCAACGAAGGCGCGCGCATCATCTGCATCTCGTCGATCGGCGGCATCTCCGGCAACGCGGGCCAGACCAATTACGGCGCCACCAAGGCCGGCATCATCGGCTACGTCGAAGCGCTGGCACCGCAGATGGCCAAGAACGGCGGCGCGATCAACGCCGTGGCGCCGGGCTTCATCGAGACCCAGATGACCGCCGCGATGCCGGCCGTTCCGCGCGAAGTGGGCCGTCGTCTGGCCTCGCTGAACCAGGGCGGCCAGCCGGTTGACATCGCGGAAGCTGTCACGTTCTTTGCCAGCCCCTTGGCGGCTGGCGTGAATGGGCGCACGCTACGCGTCTGTGGACAGAATTTCATGGGTGCTTGATGGAACCCGTCGCCTCAGCGCGAACGACGAAACGCTTACCGCTGGTCAAGATTGCCGAGTCCAAGTTGCCGACGCCGTTTGCGGAATTCCGCATCACGGTGTTCCGGGCAGCCGACGACAAAGAGCATGTCATTGTCTCGCTCGGTGATCTCGCCAACGGCGAACCGCCACTGGTACGCGTCCACTCGGAATGTCTGACCGGCGACGCGTTGTTCTCGCTGCGCTGCGACTGCGGCTTCCAGCTGCAGTCGGCCTTGGCCACGATTGCTGAGGCGGGCCGCGGCGCCGTGCTGTATCTGCGACAGGAAGGGCGCGGCATCGGTCTTGGCAACAAGATCCGCGCCTACGCGCTACAGGATCACGGCCGCGATACGGTGGAAGCCAATCATCAGCTTGGTTTTCCGGCTGATGCACGCGAATACGGCTTGGCCGTCGATCTTCTGCACTTCCTCGGCGTGCAGAAGATCAAGCTGATGACCAATAACCCGCTGAAGGTCGATGCCCTGGTTACGCATGGCATCGAGGTCACCGAGCGCGTGCCGGTGCAGTCCGGGCTCAATCCGCACAACGAAAGCTATCTGCGGACCAAGGCCGACAAAATGGGGCATTGGCTGACGCTGCCGTGACCGACGAGTTGCCTCCGCCGGGCGGCTCGCCGCCCGCTCGTCGCGGCGGCCTGCTGCGCGAACTGGGCTCGTTGACCGTCTCGACGTACCGGCTCACGCAGAGTCTGAGTCCTCTGCTCAAGCAACTCGGCACTGATCGCGATACCACGCGCGAGGAGTTGTCGGCGTCGATCGACGTGATCTTCGATGCGCTGTATCGGCATCCGTTGCTGCGCTCGACGGAGAAAATCACGTCCTATCTGCGGCAGCGACGGCTGATTCCGAACGAGGAATCGACCGAGGAGCTGATCCGCTTCGTCGTGGCGCAGGGCGTCGCGCGCAGCCCGGTCCAGGTGCCGGACACGATCGTCAACGAGTTTTGGCGATTCTTCGATGAACTGTTCCAGAGCCCGGAGCTCAAGGGCTTGGGCGAGTTGTCGCTCGACATGATCCGGCTGGTGGTGCGGACCTACGAGCCGCTGCTGGTCGAGATCGTCAACGTCCTGAAAGCGGGGCGGCGCTACAACGAATTTCAGGTGCGCGAGCTGATGCTGCGTGCCGCTACGGTCCGCAGCGACGTGGCCATCGTCAAGCGCCAGATCCGTGCGCTGCGCTACATCAAGCCGTTCTTCAGTACCGACGCCAAAGACTTCAAGGCCCAGGCTCAGATTATCGCCAGTATGGTCCGGGAGTTTGGGCCGTTCTTCGTCAAGATGGCGCAAGTCGCTGCGGCCAACGCCGACTTTCTTCCCGAGGAAATCGCGCGCGAGCTGGCCGTGTTTCACGAAGATGTTCCGCCGATGAGCGAGGACGAGGTCGTCGCCGCGTTCATGGAGTGTTACGGCCGTCCGCCGTACGAGCTGTACATGGACTTCGACGCGTCCCGGCCGATCAAATCCGGATCGATCGGCAGCGTCTACGTGGCCAAGAAGCCGTTCCTCGATAACGGGCTCGAAGTGCTGCGGCCGGTGGTCATCAAGGTGGGGCGGCACAACATCGATCGCGAGTTCGCGATCGGCAAGATGGTGCTGGGCCTGGCGATCATGTCGAGCCAGTACTGGGCCCCGCACAGCAAGCTCACGCCGTTCCTGCGCGCGATGCAGGAGCAGGTCGACGAGTTCGTCGCCGGCTTCATGGAAGAGCTGGACTTTGAGCAAGAAGCGCAGAATCACGCGCGCTTCTACGACCGCAGCTTGCGCAGCGGCTTGTGGAAGGTGCCGGAGCTTTACGGCCATACCCATCGCATCATCGAGATGGAGTATCTGTCCGATGCCACTGGCCTGACGCGCGCGCTGCGCCGCATGAACCGCCGTGATCGTCGTCGCTTCCAGATGCGTCTGGCCGAGCGGCTGCTGTATGCGGTGCTGTATCACGGGCTGATCTACGGCGAAATTCACGGCGATCTGCATCCGGGCAATGTCATGGTCGGATCGGATGGCGCGCTGCACTTGATCGACTGGGGCAATGTCGTAAAGCTCGACGGCAAGGTGGGTGCGGTCTGGGACTATCTGGCCGCCGCCGTGCTCGCCGACACCGAACTGCTGACCGACACGCTGATCGAAATGTCGACGCACCCCGAAGCCAACCGTGAGCGCCGCGGCGAGATTCGCGCCGCGCTCGACGAGACGCTGTCGCGCAAGGGCGTCACCCCACTGACGCGCCGCAACTTTATCGTCGAGCTTCAGCGAGGCGGACTCGACGGCTTGTACCGCCGCGGCCAGACCGTGCTGCACTTGATGGCCAACACCCAGCAGGCGGGCCTGGTCTTGCGCCGCGACTATCTGCATTTGTCGCGCGCCCTGTTCGCGGCGGCCGGCAGCATCGGCAGCCTGTACGAAAACGATCCCAAGAAGCTGCTGGCCCGCGATATGGCGATGTCGTTGGCGCGGCTACCGCTGCGCGCCAGCCAGGACTGGCTGCGGCACGAGGCGCGCGGCATCGCGGCGACGCTGGCGGGCCGGATCCCGATGCCACGCCGGCTGCGCGCGCGGCTTGAACAACCTCCCGTTGTGCCTCGCCCGGAGCCGGTGACGCCGCGCGTGCTGTTCCCGCTGCCGACCCGGCCGGGTGACGCTGCGGGCCGCGCCATGCCGGGCGAACATGACATGTCGCGGCGCGCTGCAGCGACGTCGCAGCCCCCACCCAACAAGCCGCGCCGGCCGCGGCCTAGTCGAGGCGAAGCATCCTGATGAGCGGTTTGTATACGTTGGCGCGAACGGCGCTGTTTTCGATCGACGCCGAGCGCGCCCACGATCTGACGTTGGAATTGTTCCGTCGTGCGCCTCAACTGGCGACCGCGCCATTCGCGCGAGCGGCAGTCGATGACCCGGTCGAATTACTCGGCCTCGAATTTCGCAATCGAGTCGGTCTTGCAGCTGGGCTCGATAAAAACGGTGCGTGCCTGCGCGCCTGGGACCGCCTGGGCTTCGGCTTCGTCGAAGTCGGTACGGTGACGCCGCGACCCCAGCCTGGCAATCCGAAACCCCGCATGTTCCGGCTTCCGGAACATCAGGCACTGATCAACCGGCTCGGCTTCAACAACCTCGGCGTCGACGCTTTGCTGCGCAACGTCGACGAAGCGGACTTTGGTGGCGTGCTCGGCATCAACATCGGCAAGAACGCGACCACGCCGATCGAGAATGCGGTCGATGACTACCGTTTATGCCTGCAGAAGGTCTACGCCGCCGCCGACTACGTGACGGTCAACATCTCATCGCCCAACACCAAGAATCTGCGTGACTTGCAGGATGAGTCGCGGCTGCATGCCCTGCTGTCGGATCTGGTCGCCACGGCAGCCGGGTTGGCGCAGCGCCATGGCAAGCGCGTGCCGTTGCTGGTCAAGATCGCGCCCGATGTCAGCATCGAGCAACTCGACGGAGTCGTGACCGCCGCGCGCGAGGCGGGCGTCGATGGGCTGATTGCGACCAACACCACGATTGACCGTGCTGCGGTGCAGGGCAGCGAACATGCGTCCGAGGCGGGAGGCCTGTCCGGTGCGCCGTTGCGGACCGCATCGACGGAAACGCTCAGGAGGCTGCGTCAGCGCGTTGGTTCCGACTTCGTACTGGTTGGTGTCGGTGGCGTGATGTCGGGTGCCGACGCGAGAGCCAAGCGCGAGGCGGGGGCCGATCTGGTGCAGCTCTACACCGGTTTCATTTATCGGGGTCCGTCCTTGATCGCGGAAGCGGCACGCGCACTCAAGAGCTGACCCAGGTATCGGATTGAAGGGTGCTACGGCCCGCCTTACAGTGGGCCCGTGTCTTGCAGGGGCGATCGGCGGGATTCGCGGTCGTATGGGAACAAACATTAGAAGGCCGCGATTCAGTGGCCGCAAAAAGGGATTGACCAATGAACAAGCTTGCAATCGGAATGCTGCTGTCCTGCGTGTCCGGGCTTTTATCGCCGTTGGCATGGGCTGATGAACCGGCAGCGTCAAAACCGTCGGTCAGTGCAATGGGGCTGTTTGAGTTGCCGGACAACGCGCGCGATTCCGATGACGGCGTGGGCGGCAGCCTGAGTTTTTACTTGCCGCTGACCAGCCGCACCGGCGAAGGCCTCGAGTTTGATTTCTACGGCGTCAAGCGCGATACAGACGCTGGCAGTAGCGATTCGCAGCTGGGCTTGTTCGTCAATTACACCAAGAGCTTTGGCGTCTATGGCTGGGATGGCGAAGCGGGCTTCGAGCAGTATTTGCCGCCGTTTTCGCCCTATGTTCTCGCGGGCGTGGGCGTGGTTCGCGACGTCGTTGCGACCGGTGACCACTACGCTCCGGGCTTGAACCTGGGTGCCGGCATTGCATTCCCGATTGGCGCTAGCGGCATGGCCCTGCGCACCGAAACCCGCGTCGTCGGGCAGGTCAACGACGAATCCGTGCCGGGCGAGGACTACTTGGTCGACGTGCAGTTCCGCGTCGGCTTGTCGATTCCGCTCGGTGAGGCCGCGGCATCGTCGGGCGATCCGGCGCCGGCCGAGGAGTGCGGTGTCGCCGTGGTCGATCCGATCACCGGTCGCAAAGACTGCTCGGTCGACTCGGATCGCGACGGCATTGACGACAATGCGGATCTGTGTCCCGGCACGCCGTCTGGCACACCGGTTGATCTCAATGGCTGCACCGCAACGCCGAACCCGGACGCCGACGGCGATGGCGTACCCGATGAGGCCGACACCTGCCCCGACACCCAGTCCGGCGTCACCGTCGACATGGGCGGCTGCGTGCTCCCGCAAGGCGAAGGCGCAACGCCGCCGCCGGCCGACGCCAAGCGCGTCGTGCTGAGCAATGTGCGCTTCGAGATGAACTCTGCTGACCTGACGGCGCAAGCCAAGGACGTCCTTGATCAAGCGGCTCAGGGCTTGTCCGCGGAAACGGAGATCGTGGTCGAGGTGGCCGGCCACACCGATGGCGCAGGCCGCGGCAACTACAACCTGATGCTGTCGTTGCTGCGCGCTGAAAACGTTCGCCAGTACCTGATCAGCAAGGGCATCAGTCGCTATCGCTTGTTTGTCGAGGGCTACGGCGAAACCCGCCCGGTTGGTCCGAACGATACGGCCGAAGGGCGCGCTGCCAATCGCCGCGTTGACCTGGACAAGCTCGACGTCAAGGTCATCGAGAGCAAGTAAGGCCACGGTACCGGCCGCGGCCTGGTGTCGCGGCCGGTACTGTTGATGCCGTCTTATCTCAGGTGGCGGCCCGGCTGGCGCGACTGACGCGCCGATACGTCCGACATGCTTTCGCGCCGCACCAACAAGTGCGCGCGAAAGCTGTCGTCGGTCGCGGTATAGTCCTGATTTCCAAGCCGCACCGTCCCACCCTGACCGTTGTAGTCGGGTAGATAGAGGTAGTAAGCGTCTTCGATCTGGTCATTGCCCAGCCAGGCCGAGCGGTTCGCGTTTGACACGAAGTACAGATAACTACCGCGTTCGAAGCTGACCGCCATCCAGTTGGAGCCGCTGGCCAGTACCACACCGGGCGTGCCGCCATCGATGACGATCTGTTCGATGTCGCGGGCCGAACGGCTGACCAGACGACCATCGCGGACCCCCGTTTCGCCGCCACTGCGGCTGCGCACCAGCCGGATCGTGTCTGACACGTAGTACTGCAGTTGCCGTTTGTGCGCGCCGCTCAAACGGTATTCGGCCGACAGCCCGTCGGTGAATGGCAGTCGCTCCGCATACCGTTGACCGGCGCAGCCTGCCAGCAAGCCCATGCCAGGCAGCAGCAGCGGGATCAGCCAATTTCGGGTGTGGCGAAGGACGCGCATGGGACGTGGTGTTGGATCAAACAAGGCGCGAGTGTAGCGGCAGGCCACGGTTGCGTTCCCGTGTTTAAATGCACTATGCACTTCCCATCATTGGCTCCCGAACCGGCTCCGGCATCGCCCTGCATTGGCGTTTGCCTGTTGAACGAGGCCGAAATCTGTACTGGTTGCGGTCGCTCGATCGGCGAAATCGTGGAATGGTCGGCCGCGGCACCGCAGCGCCAGCAGCAGATCTGCGCCGCCGCCGCGCAGCGCCTGTCTATAATCCAGTCAATCCCCGCGCCCGGAGTGGTATCGCGATGAGCCGCCTGTTGAGCAGCCTTGGTTTGCTGTCTTATGTGTTGCTGGCGGCGCTGGCGCTGTTGTGGTGGGCGCCCAACTTCTTCGCGGTCAACCTTCATCGGTGGCCGGATCTGGACTATCGCTACGTCGCCGCCACCGGCGTGCCGTATGCGCTGCTGTTGATTTCGGTCGCCGCGCGTCAGTCGTTGATGCCGCGATTCTCGGTGCAGCTGGTGTTCCAGGTGGTGCTGGCCGGCCTGGCACTGTTCCTCGGCATCATCGCCTTTGACTACCTGCCGCAAGCCGTCTTCTTCTGCGCAATGCACTTGCTGCTGTGCGCGGCCTCGCTGCTATGGAATCTGGTTCAGTACCGCCGCGAATTGATGGCTTGGAACAAGCGTCAGGCTGCGCTACGGGCCTGAGTCACCGGCTAGATCTGCAGGTCGGTGAAGTCGCGCGCCGGCGGAGCACCAGCCCAGGTTCGCTCGAACGCCAGCAGTTGTTCGCGCGCCAGCCCCGGGGCGTCGGCGTAGTACGACGCTTCCAGTTCGCCAGCGTCAGGCCGTATCAGCAGACGCCGTTGGTCGACGATGACGTAGTCACCGCTGTCGATGGCGGTTTCCGGCTTTCGAAACTCGATGCGGCTCGACAGCGTCCGCGACAGTTCGACCAAGCGGTGAGCGCCGCGCATCGCCGAGCGCGTGTCGATCACCAGCCCGCGCAGCCGGCCGCGCCGGTGTTCGAGCAGGAACCGGCGCAGCACGTCGATCAGCGCTGCATCGCCATAGATCCGTCGGTCCAGATCATGGCTGCAGATCACCACCTCTTGGCGCGCGCTGCGCGCCATTTCAACGATGCGCTCGGCAAACTCCAAGTGCCCGAGCACAGACTCGGGCGTGGGAACGGCGCTGTTGGGCGGGACCTCGCCGCTCATGTGCGCAGCTTGGCTTGCTCGGCAGCGTTACCGACGTAGGCGGCGGGCGTCATCGACAACAGCCGCTGCTTGTCGGCTTCGGGGATCTGCAGTTGCAGCACGAACGCGCGCAAATCGTCGCGACCGACGCGCTGGCCTCGTGTCAGCCGCTTGAGTTGCTCGTAGGGTTCCGGCAGGCCGTAGCGGCGCATCACCGTCTGGATCGCTTCGCCCAGCACTTCCCAATTGTCGTCAAGATCGCGGCCGAGCTTCCAGGCATCGGCTTCAAGCTTCTTCATGCCTTTTTCGATGGCCTGATAAGCGATCAGCGAATGGGCTGCACCGACGCCGAGATTGCGCAGCACCGTCGAGTCGGTCAGGTCGCGCTGCCAGCGCGAGATCGGCAGCTTCTCGGCCAGATGCTGGAGGATCGCGTTGGCGATGCCGAGGTTGCCTTCGCCATTCTCGAAGTCGATCGGGTTGACCTTGTGCGGCATCGTCGAGCTGCCGACTTCGCCTTCGACCGTCTTCTGACGGAAGTAGCCGACCGAGATGTAACCCCAGACATCGCGGCAGAAATCGATCAGGATCGTGTTGAGCCGCGTGATCGCGTGGAAGTACTCGGCGATGTAGTCGTGCGGCTCGATCTGCGTCGTCGCAGGCGACAGCTGCAGACCCAAGCGGGTCACGAACCCGGCGGCCAGTGCCGGCCAGTCGACGTCCGGGTAGGCGGCCAGATGCGCGCTGTAGTTACCGACCGCGCCATTGGCCTTGCCCAGCAGCGGAACGGCGGCCAACTGGTCACGTTGGCGACGCAGACGCTGAACGAACACAGCCATTTCCTTGCCGAGCGTCGTCGGAGAGGCCGGCTGGCCGTGCGTGCGCGCCAGCATCGGCTGTTCGGCGAGCCGCTGTGCGCTGGCCCCGATCAGCCGGATCAGGTCGTCGATGGCCGGCAGCAGCACATCGCGGCGCGCGTCGGCCAGCATCATGCCGTGGGCCAAGTTGTTCATGTCCTCGGACGTGCAAGCGAAGTGGATGAACTCCTTCATCGCCGCCAGTTCGGGGTGGTGGCCGATCTTCTCCTTCAGGAAGTATTCGACCGCCTTGACGTCATGATTGGTGGTCTGTTCGATCACCTTGACGCGCTGGGCGTCCTCAATGTTGAAGCCCTGCAGGATCTTGTCGAGCCGCTCGTTGGCGCTGTCCGACAGCGCCGGGACCTCCGGAATGCCGGGGTGTTCGGCCAGCGCTTGCAGCCAGCGCACTTCGGCGATCACGCGGTAGCGCATCAGCCCATACTCGCTGAAGATCGGGCGGAGGCGAACGGTTTTTTCGGCGTAACGGCCGTCAACCGGTGAAATCGCGGACAGAGAGGTCAGATTCATTGCATGAGCGGCAGCAGGAGACAGGAACGCATTCTAGCCGACGCGGTCCGCGATCAGGCTGCGGCAGCGGCAATTCACGCTGTAGGAGCAAGGATTGATCATGGCCAGCAAGCAGCAGTCACCGGCGGTATCGGGCGGGGCAGGCGCATTCCGCACCGAGCACGACAGCATGGGTCCGCTGCAGGTGCCGGCCGATGCGCTCTGGGGGGCACAGACGCAGCGGGCGATCGACAACTTCCCGGTGTCGGGTCTGGGGCTGCCGCGCGGCATCGTCCGCGCGCTGGGCTTGATCAAGGCCACGGCGGCCGAGGTCAACCAAGGACTCAAGCTGCTCGACGCGCCGCGCGCCGGCGCGATCGTGACCGCCGCGTTGGCGGTTGCCGACGGTGATCACGATGCGCAGTTCCCGATCGACGTCTTCCAGACCGGCTCGGGTACGTCGAGCAACATGAACGCCAACGAGGTGATCGCGCACCTGGCGTCGCGCGCGCTGGGTACCGACGTGCACCCAAACGATCACGTCAACATGGGCCAGAGCTCCAACGACGTGTTTCCGACCGCGATCCACGTCGCCGCGAGTCTGGCCATCGTCGAGCAGTTGCTGCCGTCGCTGCGGCAGCTGAGCAAAACGATCCGGCGCAAGGGACGGCAACTCAAAGACATCACCAAGACCGGGCGCACGCATCTGATGGATGCGATGCCGCTGCGCTTCGATCAGGAGTTGTCCGGCTGGGCACAGCAGATCGACAACGGCATCGCCCGCGTCGAGTCGGCTCTGCCGCGATTGCAGGCGCTGGCGCAAGGCGGGACGGCGGTCGGTACCGGCATCAACGCCGAGCCGCGCTTTGGTAAGCGCTTCGCCAAGGCGCTGGCGCGGCGCACCGGCATCGCATTCACCCCGTCACCGAATTACTTCGAAAGCCTGTCCTCGCAGGACGCGGAC
>Ga0255239_1000073_pt1 | contig 10854 bp, 9 predicted proteins | sample ColtaT_20_FD_185447 | JGI IMG/M metagenome (GOLD analysis project Ga0255239, IMG submission 185447) | Metatranscriptome of freshwater microbial communities from Columbia River, Oregon, United States - Colum_Miss_RepB_8d (Metagenome... | ecosystem: Environmental > Aquatic > Freshwater > River...
AATTCCGGCCCGGTATCCGGATTGCTGCTCAGGCTGAAGCAAACACCCTGCTCGGTGTGGCGCGGCGCGACCATCTGCGCAACCAGGTTGCAGCCCTGGCCAAACACGTCGCGCGCAGCAAACGTGTAGTTGGTGCTGATGTAGTCACGCTGCGCTTGCAGATCGTTGAGCCGGCTGCCCGGCGCGATGAAGAACTCGACGATGCGCACGTTCGGCGGCAAGCGTCCCGCGGTCTGGTCGACGGCATACTGCAGCACCGGCACGCCGTCGAACACACGATCCAGAAACGGCGTCAGCAACGCGGCTTCCAGCCCCTTGGGCTGCGGCCGTTCCAACGACAGCGCGGTCAGCACCGTCAGCTGCAGCGTCGCGTCGCGCTGAGCACGCTGGTACAGCGCATTGATCAGCTCCACCGGCTTGCCCAAGCCCAGCGGTACGCCGATGCGGATGTCCTTGCCGAGCTCGGCGATGATCCGATCGACCGCCTCGTCCAAGCCGCAGCGCAGCGGCGCCGGCATCAGGGCTTCTTGCTGACCGACAGGCCGGCGAACGACTGCGACACCGGCATCAGTGAGATCGTATTGACGTTCATATGCGGCGGGCAGGACGCGATCCAGTAGACCGTATCGGCGATGTCTTCCGGGCGCAGCGCATTGGCGTTTTCGTAGAGCTTGGCGGCGCGCTCATCGTCGCCGTGAAAGCGCACGTTGGAAAACTCCGTGCCGCCGCAGAGGCCGGGTTCGACGTTCGATACCCGCACCAAGGTGCCGGCAAGATCGGCGCGAAGGTTCAGCGAAAACTGCTGGACGAACGCCTTGGTCGCGCCGTACACATTGCCGCCAGCGTAGGGCCATTCGCCGGCCGTCGAGCCGATGTTGACGATGTGCCCGCGATTGCGCTCGACCATGCCCGGCAATACAACGCGCGTCACCGTCATCAAGCCCTTGCAGTTGGTGTCGACCATCGTCTCCCAATCGTCGAGCGAAGCGCGGTGCGCCGGCTCCAAGCCCAGCGCAAGGCCGGCGTTGTTGACCAGCAGATCGATCGACGACCACGGCGGTGGCAGCGAACCGATCGCGCGCTCGACCGATGCACGGTCGCGCACATCGAGTTCCAACGGATAGGCGGCATCGCCCAACTCGGCGGCCAGCGCGTCGAGCCGCTCACGGCGGCGCGCCGCGATGATCACGCGAGCGCCGCTGGCCGCGAAACGACGGGCGATCGCCGTGCCGAAGCCGGCGCTGGCACCGGTGACGAGCACGATCATCGCGGGCTCCGCTGCGCGAGGGCGCTACGCGCGCGCGCAATCGCAGCACGCACTTGGTCGGGCGCGGTGCCGCCATAGGTTTTGCGCGCCGAGACCGAGGCTTCCAACGTGATGTGCTGATGTACGTCGGCTTCGATCGCCGATGAGAAGCGACGCAGTTCGTCGAGGCTCAGCTCGGCCAGATCACGCTGATGCTGCGCCGCATAACCGACCACGGCGCCGACGACGTGGTGCGCGTCGCGGAATGGCAGGCCCTTGCCGACCAGGTAGTCAGCCAGATCGGTGGCCGTCGAAAACCCCTTGGCGGCAGCGGCGCGGCAGGCGTCGCGGCGCACGACGATATGCGGCACCATTTCGGCATAGACGCGCAGGCAGATCGTCACCGTGTCGATCGCGTCGAACAACGGCTCCTTGTCTTCCTGGTTGTCGCGGTTGTACGCCAGCGGCTGGCCCTTCATCAGCACCAGCAGCGCGTTCAGATCACCGATCACGCGACCGGTCTTGCCGCGCACCAGTTCGGGCACATCGGGGTTTTTCTTCTGCGGCATGATCGAGCTGCCGGTGCAGAAGCGGTCGGGCAGCGACACGAAGCCGAACATCGGCGTCGACCAGATGATCAGCTCCTCGCTCCAGCGCGACAGGTGCACCAGGATCATCGCCGCGGCCGCGCAGAACTCGATGGCGAAATCGCGATCCGACACAGCGTCCAGCGAATTCTCGCTGACCGCGGCAAAGCCCAGCTGCTCGGCGACGTAGTGACGATCCAGTGGATAGACGGTGCCGGCGAGCGCGGCGCTGCCCAGCGGCAGCACGTTGAGCCGCGCGCGCGCATCGACCAGCCGCGAGCGATCGCGCAGGATCTGTTCGCGCCAGGCCAGCATGTGATGCCCGAACGTCACCGGCTGCGCGATCTGCAAGTGCGTGAAGCCCGGCATCACGCTGTTGGCCTCGGCCTCGGCCAGGCCGAGCAGGCCGTCGGCCAGCGTGTCGATCAGCGGCAGCAGCCGGTCGATCGCATCGCGCGTGTACAGCCGGATGTCGGTAGCGACCTGGTCGTTGCGCGAGCGGCCGGTGTGCAGCCGCTTGCCGGCGTCGCCGATGATTTCGGTCAGCCGCGCCTCGATGTTCATGTGCACGTCTTCGAGCTCGGTCTTCCACACGAAGGCGCCGCGCTCGATCTCGTCGCGGACTTGTTCAAGACCGGCAGTGATCGCATCGGCATCGGCGGTGCTGAGCACGCCGACGCGCGCCAGCATCCTGGCATGCGCGGTGCTTTGGGCGATGTCCTGGCGGTACAGACGCTGGTCGAAGCTGACCGATTCGCTGAATGCGGCCACCAGCTCGGAGGTCGATTCGCTGAAGCGGCCGCTCCACATGCGGTTCTTGTTGTCGGGCTGGCTCATGCGGTTTCGGGAAGAAAAGACGGATTACGGCGTCGGGCCGGGCAGTATAGCGGCCGACCAGCGGCGGCCTTCGCCAACCCGATGGAGCCAGCGCGGGGACGATCTCCGTAAGCTGCGGCTTACAATACGCAGGTCGTCCGCTTGCGGACCGTGTTCACAGTCCACCGCCGGAACCATGCTCCAAGTTCAGTCCAATCCGGCGACCCGCGTTCGCCTGATTCCCAATTTCTGCACGCTGCCAGTGGCCTTGTCGCTGGCGCTGGCCATGGAACTGGTGGCGCTGTGCTTCACGCTCAGCGCCAGTGTGCGCACCGGCGGCTTCATCCAGCGCCTCGGCTTGCTGTCGCTGTATCTGCAGTGGATCGGTCTGTGCAGTGCGGCCAGCCTGTGCTGGCTGCGACGCTTCCTCAGCATCGCGCGGCCGGGCCTGGTGTTCTTCGTCTGCTGGGCGGCGCTGGTGATTGCGGTGATGGTGTTGTCGAATCTGGCCTGGATGGTCGGCACCAACCCGCGCTGGGGCGTGCTGGACCCCAATGAACCGCGGCTGTGGTTCGTGATGCGCCACAGCGCGATCGCGGCGATCGTCGCCGTGCTGCTGTTGCGCTACTTCTGGACGCGCCACCAGTGGCGGGAACAGGTCCGCGCCGAATCCGAAAGCCGTTATCAGGCGCTGAACGCGCGCATCCGGCCGCATTTTCTGTTCAACGCGCTCAACAGCCTGGCCGCACTGATCAGCGTGCGCCCGGCTGAAGCCGAGGGTCTGGTCGAAGACTTGGCCGACGTGTTCCGCGCCAGCCTCGAAAAGCAGGGCCAGATGGCGCCGCTGGTCGACGAAATCAGCATCTGCAACGCCTACCTGCGGATCGAGAAGGCCCGGCTCGACGAGCGCCTGCAAGTCGACTGGGACGTGCCCGAAGACCTGCTCAACCACCCGGTGCCGTCGCTGATCATTCAGCCGCTGGTCGAGAATGCGGTGCATCACGGGGTGTCCAAACGCCGCGACGGCGGCACGATCCAGGTCAGCGTGCGCCGCGACCGTAACGAAATCATCATCGAAGTCAGCAATCCGCTGGCACCGCAGGACGAGGTCCGCGTCGGTGGTTCACACAGCGGCAACCAAGTGGCCGTCGACAACATTGCGAGTCGCCTCGGGCTCATTTACGGTGAGCGTGGGCGGGTCGAACTTGGCATCGACGACGGGCTATACAAGGCAAGGCTGTTTCTGCCGACATAGCGCCACCGGCGAGCCGGCTCCCCCAGTGTCCAGGCCGTTGCACAGGGAGGAGTTGCGCGATGAGAGTGGTGATCGTGGATGACGAACCGTTGGCGCGCGAGCGCCTGCGCCGTCTGCTGTCGGAGTTTCCGGGTTACGAGATCGTCGGCGAAGCCGGTGACGGTGAAACCGCGCTGGAGGTCGTCGACAACGAAGAGCCCGACCTGGTGCTGCTCGACATCCGCATGGGCGGCGTCGATGGCCTGCAGGTCGCCCGCCAGCTGGCGGAATACGATCCGCCGCCGGCGATCATCTTCACGACCGCCTATTCAGAACACGCGCTGTCGGCCTTCGACGCCAACGCCGACGCCTATCTGCTCAAGCCGATCCGTGTCGAAAAGCTCAAGGAAGCGCTGCTGCGCGCACGCCGCCCGACCCGCGCACAGAAGTCGCCCGCCACCGTGCCGGCCGCCGGCGAGCGCCCCAAGCGCGAACACATCCTGGCCACGACGCGCGAAGGCCTGGTGCGGATTCCGGTCGACGACATCGTCTACTTCCTGGCCGACCAGAAGTACACGACGGTCTGCCATCTGCACGGCGAAGTGCTGATCGAAGAATCGCTCAAGACGCTCGAAGACGACTTTGCGCCCTGGTTCCTGCGCATCCATCGCAAGGCGCTGGTGGCGACGCGCTTCATCGCCAGCCTAGAGCGCGAGCGCGGCGGCGAGCAGCACCACTGGCTGAAGATGAAGCACGCCAGCAAACCGTTGCCGGTGTCGCGCCGTCGTTTGGCCGAAGTGCGGCGCTTTCTCACCGACGGCTGAGGCGCCCGGCGCGCGCGCCGACGGGGGTCGTCGGCGCGCAAACCGTCACGCGGGCGCAAGTTTGCCTAATATGTCGCTCCTTGCCCGTAGCAGATGGGCGACATGACCCCGAGGAGTTTGTCCCATGCTGGACCCCATCATCGCCGCCGATGACGACAAGGCCGACGCGGTGACGCCCAAGCGCCCCAACGCGCTCGAAGAGCGCCTGTTCCAGGCGCGCACGATCCTGATCTACGGCGGCATCAACCAGAAGCTCGCCGAAGCGGTCACCAGCCGGCTGCTGGCGATGCAGGCCGAGTCGCTGGACCCGATCACGATCTTCATCAACAGCCAGGGCGGACACGTCGAATCCGGCGACACGATCTACGACATGATCAAGTTCGTGAAGCCCGAAATCCGGATGATCGGCACCGGCTGGTGCGCCAGCGCCGGCTCGCTGATCTACAGCGCCGCCAAGCCCGAAAACCGCTACGCGCTGACCAATACGCGCTTCCTGCTGCACCAGCCGTCTGGCGGCATGGGCGGCACGGCGTCGGACATCGCCATCGCGGCCAAGGAAATCGTGCGGATGCGCCAGCGTCTGAACGAGATCTACGCCAAGGAAACCGGTCAGAGCGTCGAGCGCATCGCCGCCGACACGCAACGCGATCATTGGATGAGCGCCCAGGAAGCCAAGGAATACGGCCTCGTCGGCAAGATCATCAGCAGCGCCGCCGAAGTCGTCTGAGCATGGCGGCGACGGCGACCCGCGTCCGCATCGCCACGCGCGAGTCGCCGCTCGCGCTGTGGCAGGCGCACCACGTGCAGCGTCGCTTGCAGGACCTGCACCCGGCGCTGAGCGTCGAACTGGTGCCGATGACCACGCGTGGCGACCAGCTGCTCGGCAGCCCGCTGTCGGCCGTCGGCGGCAAGGGCTTGTTCGTCAAAGAGCTAGAACAAGCGATGCTCGAACGGCGCGCCGACATCGCCGTGCATTCGATGAAGGATGTGCCCGCGCAACAGCCCGAGGGGCTGGTGCTGAGCGCGTTCCTGGCCGGTGAAGACCCGCGCGACGCGTTCGTGTCCAACCGCTACCGCTCGATCGCCGAGCTGCCGCAAGGTGCGCACGTCGGCACGTCGAGCCTGCGCCGTCAGACCCAGCTGCGCGGGCTGCGGCCCGATCTGCGGATCTCGCCGCTGCGCGGCAACGTCGGCACCCGGCTGCGCAAGCTCGACGACGGCGAGTACGACGCGATCCTGCTGGCCGCCGCTGGCCTGCTGCGGCTCGGGCTTGCGGCGCGGATCGGCGAATTCCTCGACGTCGAACGCTTTATCCCGGCGATCGGCCAGGGCGTGATCGGCATCGAGTGCCGCGAGGACGACCACGCGACGCGCGACTTGCTGGCGCCGCTGCACGATCCGGCGACGACCCAGCGTCTGCGAGCCGAGCGTGCGCTGAATTCGCGCCTCGGCGGCGCCTGCCAGGTACCGGTGGCCGGCCATGCACGGATTGCGGCTGACGGCACGCTGCACTTGCAGGCGCTGGTCGGCGACCCCGACGGCACTCAACAGGTGCGTGACGAAATCCGCGGCCCGGCCGACCAGGCCGAAGCGCTCGGCGTGGCCTTGGCGCAGCGACTGCTGGCCGACGGCGCCAGCACGATCCTGCAACGGCTGGGAGTGCTCGCATGAGAGCCCGCGCCGACGCGCTGCCATTGTCCGGCCTGCGCATCATCGTCACCCGGCCCGACCTGCAGGCCGGCACGCTGTGCCTGCTGCTTGAGGCCCAAGGCGCGCAAGCGGCGCGGCTGCCGCTGTATGCCGTCGAGGCCAGCGGCGACGATGCGGCCACACGCGCCACGCTCGACGCACACCGCGATGACGCCGGCTGGATCTTCACCAGCGCCAACGCGGTGCGCTATGCCGCGGAAATCGACATCGCCGACGCGCGCTGGCCGCCGCTGTATGCGATCGGCGCCGCCACGGCTGCGGCACTGGATGCTGCCGGCCATCCCGGTGCCGCGGTCCCCGAGGAGCCGGCGTCCAGCGAAACGCTGCTGGCCCTCGAAGGCCTGCAGCAGATCGACGGTCAGCGTTTCCTGCTGATCACCGGCGAAAACGGCCGCGAGCTGATCGCGCCGACGCTGCAGGCGCGCGGCGCGACGGTCGACACGCTGACGCTGTATCGGCGCCGGCCGGTCGAGCACGAACCCGAGCGCATCGAGTCCGAGCTGGCGATCGCCGATGCGATCGTCATCACCAGCGGCCAGACGCTGGACCGGCTTTGGGCACTGACGCCGGAGCCGATGCGCCCGCTGCTGCTGGCGCTGCAATTGATCGTGCCCAGCGCGCGCATCCGCGAGCAGGCGCTGGCGCTCGGCTTTGCCGACCCGCTGCTGCCCGAGGCGGTCAGCGACGAGGCGATCGTCCGTTGCCTGTGCCAATGGCAGGCGCAGCGAAAACCGGATTCCGACATGACCACGCCCGATCCGATCGCCATCGGCACCAAGATGGTCCGCGAACCCGGCGCGGCCGGCGATGCCGCCGACGCGTCCCGCTCCGCGACCCGCGACAGCCCACCGCCACCGCCCGCTGTCGCGGCGCCCTCGCGCAGCAGCGGCATCGTCGCCTGGCTGCTGGTCGTGCTGCTGGCCGGTGCACTCGGCTACGGCGGCTGGCTGCTGTGGGACCTGCGCCAAAACCAGGGCGCGTTGCTGCAAGCCCAGGATCACGCGCTGCGTCGCTTGATGCGGATGACCTCCGAGCTGGAAAACCAGGGCTCGCAGACCGCGACGCGTCAGTCGGACCTCGCCCGCGTGATGCAGCGCGCCAGCAGTGATCTGGCGGCGTTGCAGGGCCGCATCGACAACAGCGAGCAGCTGATGGGCCGCATCACCGAAGAGCTGCAAGGCGGCCGGACGCGCTTTGCACTGGCTTCGGTCGAGCAACTGCTGCTGTTGGCCAGTGACCGACTGCTGCTGCAGCAGGACGTGCGCTCGGCGCTGCTGGCGCTGCAGATCGCCGATCAGCGTCTGGGCACGATGAACGATCCCCGCCTGTTCCGGGTACGCGAGGCGATTGCCCGCGAGCGCGCCGCGCTGCAAGCGTTGCCGCGCCCCGACCTGACCTCGGCCTCGCTAACGCTGTCGAGCTTGATCGACCGCGCGGCGACGCTGCCGCTGCGGGCGCGGATCGAGCCGCGCGTGTTCGGCGGCGGCCTGCGCGGCGGCAACAGCGCGGCACAAGACACGGCCACGATCGATACCGCCTGGTATCAGCGCATCGGCGATGCGATCCGCACCGCGCTGGCCAATCTGTTCGTCGTCCGTCGCGACGATAAGGCCGGCAACCTGCGCCTGCTGCCGCCCGAAGATGAAGCGGTGATCGTCCACGTGCTGATTCTCAAGCTCGAATCGGCGCGCGTGGCGCTGCTGCGCGGCGAGACCGCGAGCCTGCGCGAATCGCTGGGATCGGCGGCCGACTGGCTGCGGCGCTTCTTCCGCGATGGCGATCCGGGCGTCGAAGCGTCGCTGGCGGAAATCGAGCGCTTGCAGAGCCTGGAGCTGTCGGCCCCGGCACCCGACCTGAGCGAGTCGCTGACGCTGCTGCGTCAGGCGATCGAATCGGCGCCGCCGTGATCCGCTCCTGGCTGCTGCTGATCGTGGCGCTGGCGGTCGGCGCTGCCATCGCCTGGCTGCTGCGTGCCGACGGCGGCTACGTGCTGATGAACTACGGTCCCTGGATCGTCGAAACCTCGCTGCTGGGTTTGTTCGCCACGCTGCTGATCGGGCTCGCCGCCGTGGTCTGGAGCCTGCGGCTGCTGCTGGCCGGCGTGCGCCTGCCCGGCGCGATCAAGCGGCTGCTCGACCGCCGCCGCCAGGAGCGCGCCCGCGACACGTTCGAAGAAGGCTTGCTGCGGCTGCTGGAAGGCAACTGGCAGCGTGCCGAGATCGAGTTGGTACGGCGCGCGGCCGACCATCATGCCTCGCACTTGAACTACTTGGGCGCTGCCCGCGCCGCGCAGCGTCTCGGCGCCCCCGAGCGTCGCGACCACTATCTGCAACTGGCGGCCAATGCCAGCAGCGGCCACGACTTTGCCGTGTTGCTGACCCAAGCCGAGCTACAGCTGGAACGGGCCGAATACGCGCCGGCGCGCGACACCGCGCTGCACCTGCGCGAAAAAGACCCGCAGCACCCCTATGCAATCGACCTGCTGGCCCGTGCATTCGAAGGCCTCGGCGACTGGCAGGCCCTGCGCGGCCTGCTGGTCGAGACCGCCAAGACGGCGGCACTGACCACGGAACGACGTCAGGCCCTGCTCGATCGCACCACGGCCGAACTGATCACCCAGGCCGAAGCGACGGCGCAGCTCGACCGGCTCAAGGCTTTATGGGACGCCAGCGAGCCGGCGCAGCGACAGCAGCCGGCGCTGCGCCTGCGCTACGCCCGCGCATTGCACCGGCTCAATGCCGACGCCGATGCCGCCGCGCTGGTCGGCGAGGCATTGCGCCAGCAGTGGGATGGCGAGCTGGTGACGCTCTATGGCCATTTGCACGGCAGCGACGGCGTAACCCGGCTGGCGTCGATCGAACAATGGCTGACCCAGTACGGCGAGCGCCTCGAACTGCTGGTCACCGCCGGCCAGGCCTGCCTGCAAAACAAGCTCTGGGGCAAGGCGCGCAGCTATCTGGAATCGGCGGCGCGCATCCAGCCGGCGCCGGCCACTTATCTGGCGCTGGCCCAACTGGCCGAGCAGACCCAGAACTTGGACGAGGCGGCGCGCTACTACCGGCTCGGCCTCGAACGCGTAGCGGACCCGGTCTGATGCGCGCGCCGCGCCTGTCGATATTGGCAGCCGCGGTGATCGGCGGCTTGTCGGCCGTGGCCAACGCAAGCGAGCGCAGCCCGCTGCCGGCCGCCCGTGAAGTACCCGAGCAAGTGCGCTCGCTGGTGCAGCGCTTCGTCGACCAGGTCGACGCGCTGCCGGGTTATCAGGTGGTGATGACCAAGCAGCAGCGCATCGGCGGCACGCTGTCGCCGGCCGAAACCTTGCTGCTCAAGCAGACCCGCAGTCCCGACTGCCGCTACATGAAATGGATCGCTGAGCCGAATCAGGGCCGCGAAGTGATCCTGTGCAGCGATCGTTACGAGGGCAAGATCAAGGTCCACGAAGGCGGGCTGCTCGGCATCGCCACGCTGTCGCTGGACCCGGATGGATCGCTGGCGCGCCAAGGCAATCTGCGGCCGATCCGTCAGGCCGGCGTCTACAACATGGCGGCGATGCTCAAGGCCGACATCCAGCGCCGCGCGGCCAGCGGCACGATCGACGCCCCCGACACCACCGAGCGCGACGTCGACGGCCAGGCCTCGCTGTGTCTGCACCGCGACGGCATCGGCCGTGAAGAGCAGAACGCACCGTATCCGATCGGTGCCGCCGAGCTGTGCTTCGACAAGGCGCTGGCGATGCCGACCGAAGTGCGTTTCTGGCACCAGAATGGCCAGTTGATGGAGCACTACCGCTTCCGCCAGTGGAACCTCACGCCAGGGCTCGGCGCAAAAGACTTCGACATCGACAACCCCGACTACGATTTCTGAGCGGCTGCATCAGAAATCGAGCTTGAGCGCCGCGTACAGCTCGCGGCCGCGATCCTGGCGTACCGCACCGAAGTTTCCGGGCGCCACCGGCTCGTCGGTGACCTGGGCCAGCACGCGTTCCTTGCTCAGGTTGGCAGCGAACAGCGACAGGCTCCAAGCGCCGTCGCGGGCACCGACCGAAGCCCGCGCATTGAACATCAGCGTCTCGGGCTGCAGCGTGTTCGGGTCCAGATCGACGTCCAGATAGCGCTGCGAGGTGTACAGCGCTTCGACCTGCAGCTGCACGCCCCAGGCTGGAGACGTCCCCGGCAAGCTCACTTGCGGGATCAGGCTGGCCGACCAGCGCGGCGCCGACGCCAGCGTGCGGCCGGACAGATCGACCGAGTCGACGTCGGCCGTGGCCGGCGCCGGGCCGTTCGGATAGCGACGATAGTAGGCGTCGGTATAGCCGGCGTTGCCGCGCACCGAGGTGCCTGGGAACGGCGACAACCAGCGGAAGTCGGCCTCGAAACCCTGGCTGCGGGCGGAAGCCGCGTTCTGGATATTGAAACTGCTGCCGTCGAACACCGACAC
>Ga0255239_1000077_pt1 | contig 10756 bp, 4 predicted proteins | sample ColtaT_20_FD_185447 | JGI IMG/M metagenome (GOLD analysis project Ga0255239, IMG submission 185447) | Metatranscriptome of freshwater microbial communities from Columbia River, Oregon, United States - Colum_Miss_RepB_8d (Metagenome... | ecosystem: Environmental > Aquatic > Freshwater > River...
CGTGGCGTTATTGGCAGGCGCCGTCGTGGCGAACAGTGGCGTGGCTGGCGGCGGCGGCGCTGTTGGGCGTGCTGGCGAAGTTGTCATTGATTATCCTGGCCGGCATCGGCCCGGTGATTGTATTAGCTCGGCAGTGGCGCCGGTTTCCGCAGCATTTCGTGCTTTTTGTCGCCATCCTCTACCTGGGCCTGTGTACCGCCTATCAATGGAACTTGCGCCTACTGCACCCGGTGGAAGTGCTGGACCGATGGGCCGACCCCAAGGTGCCTTGGCTGTTCACCGCCGTCGGCCAGATTTTCCAATGGCTGCCCGTGCCGACGTACTTCTGGCAGGGCTGCGTGGGACTCTTCTGGAGTTCGGCGGACCGTCCGCCTATCTATCTACTGGGCACGGTGCGGCATACGGCCGACCCGTTATATTTCTTGATCGCGCTGGCCGTCAAGGTGCCGGTGGGGTTTCAGATTCTCTTCCTCGCCGCAGCCGTCTACACGATCCGCAAACGCGACGCGCTGTCGGTGTTCCTGCTGCTGCCGCCGGCATTATACATTGCCCTCGCGAGCCTTTCCGGGCACCAGCTGGGCATCCGGCTCATCCTGCCCGCCCTGCCGTTCGCGGCGCTGATGGCGGCGCGCGCCGCGGTGGAACACCGGCGATTGGTTCTATTGGCGGTACTTCTCGGCGCCGGTGAATCGCTGTTCTACTATCCGCACGGCATTGCGTTCTTCAACACACTGGCCGGCGGCCCGGCCAATGGCTTGCGCTATCTGGCGGACAGCAATCTGGACTGGGGTCAGGATTTGCCGGCCCTCCGCGAATGGGCTACGAAGAACAACGTCAAGGGGTTCCGGCTTGCCTACTTCGGCGCCGATACGCCGTGGCGCCATTTCACCGATAAAGAGATCGTATCCACTCCCCCGCCCTGGAACGAGGAGTTGGCGAAGGGGCAGAAGATACTGCAACCCGAACCGGCCATCTACGCCATCAGCGCCACGCTGCTGCCGGGCCACTTTTTCAAGAGCCCCTACGAGGACTACTACAAGCTGTTCCGCGACCGCGTACCCAGCGCCCGCGCCGGGTACACGATCTACATCTACGATTTGCGAACGAAGCCGTAGCGCGGCTTACTTGTTGCCTTTGCTCAAGCGGCGATAGTAGTCGGCCACCTGCTCGGCGTAGCCGGCGGGAATGCGCTCTCCGGCGCCGCTGCGCACGTTGCCGGATTGCTGCTCTTCCACCTGCCGCCGGAGCTTCAATTCCAGCTGCTCCAACTGCGGCAGGAACTGCGCCCGAATCCGCTCCACCAGCTCCGGGTTGCCGGTAAATTTGCCCGGGTCCAGACGCTGCATCTCGCGGATCATCTGCTCAATTTCCTTCTGCATTTCGGGCGATTCGCCGGCCGCGCCGCGCAGTTCGCTCAACGCCCGCATGCCGTCCTGCCAGGTGCGATTGGCGCCGCCGGCCATGCTGTTGAACTCGCGCGTGCCGTCATTGGTGGCGTCGCCGCCCTCCCTCCAGCCGCGCTGCCCGGGGCTCTGTTGACGGCCGTTGCCGCCCATTTGCTGGCCGCCGCCCATTTGGCCACCCTGGCCTTGCTGACCGTTTTGGCCTTGCTGGCCTTGCTGACCTTGTTGACCCTGTTGGCCACCCTGCCCTTGTTGCCCCTGCTGACCTTGTTGGCCTTGACCTTGCTGTCCATTCTGCGCCTGCTGTTGGCCCTGGCCCTGTTGCCCCTGCCCTTGCTGCCCTTGCTGGCCCTGTTGCCCGCGCTGCCCATTCTGCCCGCGCTGGCCCTGCACCATCTGCTGCAACTGCTCGCGCAACTTCTCCACACCCGCTAAATTGCGCTCATTCTTCCCGCCGTCCTGCGCGTTCGGATCCATCGACTGCTGCGCGCCCTCAATCGCCTTGCGCAGCTTCTCCATATCGTTCGCCAACGACTGCTCGCGCGAACCCAGATATGGCGCCAACCCCTGCCGGTAGTAGTTGCCCAGCATTTTGTTGCGCAGCGTCACCTGGTCCTGCTGCATCTGGCCCACGGCCTCACGCAGCTTTGACGAGGTCTGCCGCTGCGAACCCTGCATCTGCCGGCTGGCGTCCTGCAGATCCCGCTCCAGCCGCTCGCTAGCCGCCGTCATGCGCTCTTTCTCTTTGGCCATCTGCTGCTGGACATCCATCTTCTGCCCACGCATCGCCGCCGGGTCTTGCCCTTGCTGGCCGGACTTCGGCCCGAACTCCTGATTCACCCGATTTGCAAAATCCCGCTGCTGTTCGGCCAACTGTTTCGCACGTTCCGCCAAGTCGCCCATCTTGTTCGACGACTGATCCTGCCGCATGCCGCGCAACGCATTCTGCGCTTCGTTCAACCGCTCCGCCGCCCGCTGGGCATCGGCCGACTGCTGACCGGATTGGCCCTGTTGGCCTTGCTGATTGGCCCGCTGCATGTCCTTCGTCGCCTGCTCCAGGCGCTCCAAGGCCTGCTGTAAACGCGGGTCCTGACGCTGCTGTTGCTGGCCGGCCATCTGGCGCAACCGGTCGCGCGAACCAGACTGCTGGCCTTGTTGACCTTGCTGACCTTGTTGACCTTGCTGACCTTGCTGTCCTTGTTGGCCCTGCTGACCCTGTTGACCTTGTTGGCCCTGCTGACCTTGCTGTCCTTGCTGGCTCTGCTGACCCTGTTGACCTTGTTGGCCCTGCTGACCTTGCTGTCCTTGCTGGCTCTGCTGACCCTGCTGCTGCGCCAACTCCTGCATCTTCTTCTTCAGCTCTTCGGCTTCCCTCCGCAACTGCTCCTGCTGCCACTTCTGCTGGAAGCTCTGCTTGTTCTGCCGCTGCTGCTGGGCCAATTCCTGCTGCCGCCGCGCCAACTCCTTCAGCCGCTGCATGGCCTCGTCCACCTGCTTCTCACGGCTCTCGCCACCGCCCGCCTGCTGCTGGCCGGTCTCGTACTGGTTCTTCTCCGTGTCCAGTTCCAGGTCGAACAAATTGTCCAAATCGCGCGACGCGCCGCCCCCGCCACCACCGCCGCCGCCCTGCGACCCAAACGCGACCTGAATCTGCTTCTGCAAGCTCTCGGCGCGCATTAAATGCTGCAGCGCCTTCTGCTCGTGCGGCAACGAATCCTTAAACTTCTCGCCCTTCAAGTTCTCGGCCGCCGATCCCATCGCCGATGACGCCGCCTCCATCTCCTTCGTGAAGTTCTTGAACTCCTCGTTCGAACCGGACAGCTCGCGCCGCGTCATGCGCTCGGCCAGCGACTTGGCCTGATCCTTCAACTTCGCCTGCATCTCCGACAGGAACTTCGCGTTCTCCGCCATCGACTTCTTGTCCGCGAACCGGTTCCGCAGTTGATTCCAGGTGGCCGCGATGATCTCCTTCTGCCGCGCCGAAATCTTGCCCTGGTCTTCCTGTTCGCCACCGCCACCACCGCCGCCGCCCTGCTGCGATTGCGAATACTCGAGCTCCCACGGCATCGCTTCCACGAACACCATATCGGTCTGCACCGTGTTGCGCGCGTCGCGGCCGACGGCGTACATCGACACCACATCGCCCGGCTGCATCTTGAACTCTTCCAGCGTCAACAGCGTCTTGCCATTTGCCTGCTTCACGTTCTGCCCCGGCAGCATCTGCACGGTCTTCTCTTCACCGCCGTTCACCGAATATCGCAGCGTCAACTCGCGCAAGCCGAAGTCGTCGGACGCCTCCACCTCAATCGGCACTTCCTCCAACGGATTCACCTTCGCATCGCGCCCCGGCCGGCGGATCTTGATCACCGGATCCCCGTCCTCCTGCGCCTCAATAAAGTAGTCATCCGTCAGGCGCACGTTCTCGTTCAGCTCGCGCCCCGCCACGTGATAAACCCCGCTCTTATCGACCTTGATATCGACAATCGCCTTGTTCGGCGCAATCATCTGCAGCGACTTCGTCTCCTCGCCATTAATGACGATCAGCCCGTTCTGCAACGCTTTATCGAACTCAATTTCCAACTTCGCCGTCGAGCCCGTCACCGCGCGCACGTCGCCGCCATGCTCCTCCGTCGTCGACGGCATGCCGAGTTGCGGCGGGTACACGTAGGTCACCTTGATGTTCTTCACGCCCGGCAGATCCACCGCCGTCAGCGTGTAGCTCTTGGATTTCACCGGCCCCGACTGCACGTAATACTCCACCGTATCCGGCAGCCCGGCGAACACAAATTCGTACCCGGTGCCCTGCGGCATCATCGGCGATTGTTCCCATTCGCTCGCCCCGCGGTACCGCGCGAAGATCTTCACCACGCCCGTCTGCATGCCCACCAGATTGGCGGTCACGGTCACATCGCTGCGCTTGCGGACAGCCTTGTTCCCCGGCTGCACCTGAATGTCGTAGAAGGACCCAGCCTCAATCTTCGGCGGCCCGAACCACAGCAGGTTCGCGCCGTAGCCCCAATAGCCCGGACCGCGCTGCAACAGCCACACCATCGAGCCCACGCCCACAATCGCCAGCGCGCCAAACATCATCAGCGTGCGGGCGGGCACGATGGCCGCCGTGCCGCCAGACATGGCAACAGGCAACGCGTCGGCCGCGATCAGTTCCAAGAACGGATCGGCATCGTTGCGATGCTCCACCACCGTCAGCAGCCGGTCACCAAACGGCAACGCCTGCTCCGCCCGGCTCGCCGCGCGGCGCCGGTTCACCTTTAAAAGCGGAATGATAATGCCGAAGGTCAACGCCAGCGCCAGCACCACGAAAAGCACGAAACGGGCAATGATCACGGGCCTGTCGGCAAACGCCGTCGAGTTCGTGTACAGCACCAGCAGCGCCGTTGCAATCAGGGCGCAGAAAGCCGCCACGGCCACGCCGCGCGTCCACGCCGCCAGACGCATCTTGCGCTCCAGCTGCATCAAATACCCGTCGAGACTCTCCAGTGCACTCATGCGGCCTCCCTACCAACCAACTCCGGCTCAGACGTTTCGCCCACTCCGGATCCGTACAGGTAACGTGACGCCAGGACCCCTTCGGCCAGCGTCAATAACAGGACAAACAGCAGCAGCCACCACCACGGGCTGACGCGCTCGGTGCGTTCCCCGCTTGCGTTCACACGTTGCGTTTCCGACGGCTCGCCCGTGGCCTTCCACAGCCCCACCGTCTCGTCTTCCATCCGCGCAAAATCGCTCTCGCGCCGGTCGGCGTTCACCGCCACCAGGCTCGACCGGCCGTTTCCGCGCCGGATCTCGTAGTAGCCCTCGGCGCCGGGCGCAAACGACGTCGCCTTCGCGGCCTGCTCCAGCGTCAACGCGCGGTCTCCCTTCGGATCGAGTACTTCCACGCCAATCGCGCGATCATTCGCCGCCCGTAGTTCCACCCCCTCGCCCACGGCCACAATGCCGGTCGATTCCTGCTGGCGCGATAGATACTGCGCCGCGCGCTCCACGAACGGGATGAACGCCGGGTGCAAGGGCAGATTGCTGCCCAGGTTGTCGAGCGGCGACGTCAGCACCAGCACGCGCCCCTCGCCCACGGACTGCTCCAGAATCACCGGAACGCCGTCGGCCGTCTTCGCCAACACCTTGGTCCCCGCGCCCGGCTCCACGTTCACCACCTGATAAAACTTCACCGATTCGAGTCCCGTCGCTCGCTCGATCACCGGATGCAACGGCTCCTTCGAGGCCACCGTTTGGAACATCTCCCGCGACCGCGATGCGATCCCCGAGCCCTTTACCGTCAGCCCGGCCACGGGCAGTTTCGACAACGCGCCCGTAAACGGCCCAGCCGCGACCCACAGTGCCCCGCCCTTCTGCACGTAGTCTTTCAACGACGCCTCCAGCGCGGGCGACAGCGCCCCCGGATCGGCCAGCACCACAAAGGAAACGTTGGTCAGGTTCGGCGAGGACGTCGTTTCATAGGACGCCGCGTCGATCGTATACGCGTTCGGCACCGCGGCATCGAGCGCCGCCTTCACATACAGCGAACTGCGCGGATCGCGCGCCGCGTGCAGGAAGAGGATCTTCCGCGGGTCGGACCGCTCAATTGCAAACCGGTACGTGTCGTCATTCGGAAACGCGTCCGCCGCGCCGTCAATCCGGATCTCCCCGCGATGGAAACCGTAGCCCGTGTCCACCCCCGTGAACTCCACCGACGCGCGGCCGTTCTCGGGCACCTCAACGGTCTTCGTGCTCAGCACTTTCCCATCGGCCACCAGCGAGATCGACTTCGCTGCCTTCGGCGTTTGCAGCCCGGCGATCGTCGCCCGCACCCGCGCCTTGGCGGTATCGAAAATGCGCCCCGGCGGCGTCACCGATTCCACCGCGAAGTTCGCTTGTTCCTTCGGTGCCACGTCGTGAATCTCGAGCTTCGCATCAGCGGGCAGTTGCAAATCGGCAAACCGCGCCGGCATCCCGGACTTCTGCAGATCGGTATAAACATGTACATCGAGCGGCATGCGGTGCGCCTCCGCCAGCCCGCGCAACACGCGCGCCAGCTCCGCGTACGCTGTCCGTTCATCACCCGGCACAATGGCGTTCACGTTGTTGCGGAACGTCCCGGCGTCTTCCGCCTTCTGCCCCACTTCGCGAGCCCCGGACCCAAACGCCACCACAATGCCCGGCTCCGCCGGATTGACTTTCCCAGCCAATCCCAACGCCTGTTGCCGTGCCGCGTCCATCGCCCCGCCGCGCCGCATGGAGAACGAATTGTCAATCGCTGCCACCGTCATCCGCTTCCCCGCCCCGGCCGCGATCGTGCGCTCCCAATAGGGTTGCGAAAACGCGAGAATCAGGAACAACAGCGCCAGCAGCCGCATCGCCAGCAGCGCGTAGTAACGGAGCTTCCGCTGCTTGGTCGACGTCGTCGTCCGCTTCTCCCAGAACATCAGCGAGCTCACCGGCACCGGCGTAGTCTTGTGCTGGCGCAACAGATGCAGCCAGTACGGCAACCCGGCCAGCGCCGCGGCGCCAAGGAAGAGAGGCGCTAGAAATCCCATTACGACCTCCCCTGCCGGATCATCAGAAACTCGCGCAACGCCGAATCAAGCGGCGTATCGGTGGTGTGCAAATGGTACGTCAGCCCAGCCGATTGCGCCTTCTGCCGCAGCGCCGCCACGTGGGCATCAATTTTGGCGCGATACTCCTGCACGGCGTACTCGGGCGACGTTTCCAACTCCTGCCCCGTCTCGGAATCGATCAGCAGCACCGGCCCATCGAACTTCGGCCGGACCTCTTGCGGATCCAAAATATGGAACAGCACTACGTCGTTGCCCCGGTACCGCAACGGCTCGATGGTCTTGATCACCGTCTCCGGATCTTCGTAGAAATCGCTCACCACCACAGCCATCCCGCGCGTGTTGCGCAGCGTGGAAAGGAAGTGGAAGAACGGCTTGGCGAAATCCGTCCGGTTGCCCGGCACGGCATTTTCAATCGCGTACATCGTCCGCCGGAACTGGCCCGCGCGCGACGACGGCGTCACGTACTCCCGCACCTCATCGTCGAAAACAATTACGCCGGCCGCGTCGCGCTGCTGATGCGCCATGTAGGCCAGGCTCGCGCACAGGTACTTGGCGTAGTCCATCTTCGTCACGCTGTGCGACGTGTAGGACATGGATTTCGACCCGTCCAGCAACAGCGTCAACCGCGAGTTCGTCTCACCCTTGAACCGCTTGATGTAGGTACGTTCCGTCCGCGCGTAGACGTTCCAATCCACGAAGCGCAGATCGTCGCCCTCGTTGTACATGCGGTACTCGGCGAACTCCTGCGAGAAGCCGAACTTCGGCGACCGGTGGAGCCCGGAGATAAACCCATCGACAACCGTCTTGGCCACCAGCTCGAGGTTCGAGATGGAGGCAAGAACGTGGGGATCGAGGTAGCGCTGGTCCATTCCGGTTAGTCCCGCGGAACAGCGATCGAATCAATCATCTTGCGCAGCACGGAATCGGCAGTTACTTTGTCCGATTCGGCGTGGAAGTTCAGCAGCACGCGGTGGCGAAGCACCGGCACCGACATCGACGCCACGTCTTCAAACGACACGTGGTAGCGCTTCTGCATCAACGCCCGCGCCTTGGCCGCCAGGATGATGTTCTGAATGCCGCGCACGCTGGCGCCGAAGTTCAGATACTTCTTCACGATCTCCGGCGCCGAAGGGTCGGTCGGCCGGGTCGCGCGTACGATCGATACCGCGTACTTCGCCACGCTCTCGGCCACCGGCACCATGCGCACCAAATGCTGCATGTCCAAAATTTCCTGCGCGTTGGTGACGGTTTCGGCCTTGGCGATGTGCGTCGTCGTCGTCAACCCCAGCACCTGCATCTCCTCGTCGAACGGCAGGTAGTCCAGCAGCACGTTGAACAGAAAACGATCAAGCTGCGCTTCCGGCAACGGATAGGTGCCTTCCAGTTCAATCGGGTTCTGCGTCGCGAGCACGAAGAAGGGCGGGGCCAGTTTATAGATATTCCCGCGCACCGTGCAGCTCTTCTCCTGCATGGCCTCGAGCAGCGCGGCCTGCGTCTTCGGCGGCGTCCGGTTGATTTCGTCGGCCAGCAGCACGTTGGTGAAAATCGGTCCCTGGACGAACGTCCATTGGCGGCGCCCGGTGGTGTTATCTTCCTCGATGATGTCGGTGCCGGTGATGTCAGTCGGCATCAGATCGGGCGTGAACTGGATGCGTTTGAACTCCAGGCCCAGCGTGTCGGAAAGCGTCTTCACCAGCAGCGTCTTCGCCGTGCCGGGCATGCCGGTGATCAGGCAGTGGCCGCCGACAAACAGGGCGACCAGCACTTGATTGACCACTTCCTCCTGGCCGACGATAACCCGGCGCACCTGCTCGACGATCTTCGCCTGTGTTTCCTGGAAACGGGTCACGCGTGCCCGCAGATCGGCGGTGTCCAGCGTGTTCGCAGTAGAGGTCGACATGTTTATTTTGAGAGCTCCAAGAGTAATTTCTGGGCCGGACGGAAGCTGGGCGCGGCTTCCAAGGCGAGTATGACATTGTCACGAGCTTGGTCGTTCAAACCGGCGGCTCGTTGCGCCTTGGCTAAATTGTAGTAACTTCCGGCCACATCCACGGGCTTCGATCCGACCACGGCCGTAAACTCCCGGATCGCCTTGTCCTTCTCGCCCACTTCCAACCACAGCTCGCCCTGCCGCCGGTGATACTCATCGTCCTGCACCGGGTAGATGTAGTTGATCCGTTCCAACGTCTCCGCCGCCTGCCGCTTCCGGCCGGCTTCTTCCAACAACGACGCCAATTTCTTCAACGTCTCCGGCTGGCGCCCGCCCACCTTGGCCCACGCTTCCAGAATCGAAATGGCCTTTGCTTTGTCGCCCTTCTTCTCGGAAGCCTCGGCCAGCAGTTCATACGCAGACCCCGATTCCACATAGTCCGGATAGGCGCGCACAATCGGCTCGGCGGTCGTGATGACCTCATCCCACTTCTTCGCCTTCACCAGTTCATTGGCCACTGCAATATTCTTCCGCCAGGCTTCAAATCCTTTCACCTGTTCGCCAACTTGCTTGTCCAGCCACACCATGAACTCTTTATCAAACGCCTCGGTCTTCATCCCCAGGTGCGCTTCCATCACCTCCACCGTCGGCTTCCCCGTGGCGAAGTCCTTCAACATCTCCACCAGCTTCTGCCAGCCCCACTTCTCGTTGATGTAGTCGCAAATCTTGCCCGCCTGGAAGTAGCTCACCGTCACCTGCGCCGGATAGGACGGCCGCACAAACCCGCGGTCCAGCGTTGCCACCGGCAACAGTTTCTTGTCCTTAATCGCGCGAATGGTCGACGGGTCCAACCGGTCGCCCCACTCCTTATTCACCGCCGTCTCTTCATGTACGGCGAGGCCTTCGGTAAACCACCGCGGCACGCGATGCTTGGTCACGGCCAGCGCATACACGTGGCTCAACTCATGCCACAACGTCGACGCCCAATGGAACGAACCCGGCTTCCGGCCCGACGGCGAATCCATCGCGACGACATTCCCAAACGTCACGCCCAAAGCCCCCAGCCCCGGCAGCCCCATCGTGCGCACCGCGAAATCCTCGTGGTCCGGATACACTTCCAACTGCACCGGCGCCGTCAGTTTCAACTGGTACTTCTTCTCAAACACCGCCGACGCCCGTTCTAATTCCGCCTCAAAATACGGCCGCAACAGATCGGCTTCCTTTTTGTGCACGCGCAAAATCAGCATGCCCTTTTTGAAGGTCACGAAGTTCTTGTAGCTGTCCATCAGCGTCAACGTGTTGGTCACCTGCGCCGTGCGCCAGTTGGCGTTGTAGCACTCCTCCAGAAGCTTCCGGGATTCCACTTCCTCGCCCAGCCGCATCAGGTTCACACCGAGTTCCGACTTCGCCGCCAGCAGATCCGGGTTCTTCGCGAGCGCCGTGCGATAGAGCTTGATCCCCTCTTCATACCGGCGATTGATGATGAACATCGCCGCCGCCATCGCGTAGCCTTCGCCGTAGTTCGGGTTGATCTTTTCGAGCTTCGCCACCCACTCTGTGCCGGGCCGGTCGTTCAACCACTCCACCGTCGCTCGCACGATCAGCGCATCGAGCGCCTCCGGCGAAATCGCCAACGCCTTATCGGCCTCGGCAATCGCCTTCTTCTCGTCGTACTCCTCCAACGCAAACCGCGCGAGCATCTCGCGCGCCTCGAACAGCTTCGGGTCCTTCGCCAAAGCTTTCTCAGCCAGCTCCACGGCTTTGCTTTCAAAACTGTTCGACGCTAAATACGCCGTCCCGATCAACGCCGGCGCAAAATCTTCCTGCAACGCCAGCGCCTCTTCATACAG
>Ga0255239_1000080_pt1 | contig 10726 bp, 7 predicted proteins | sample ColtaT_20_FD_185447 | JGI IMG/M metagenome (GOLD analysis project Ga0255239, IMG submission 185447) | Metatranscriptome of freshwater microbial communities from Columbia River, Oregon, United States - Colum_Miss_RepB_8d (Metagenome... | ecosystem: Environmental > Aquatic > Freshwater > River...
GCAGCACGCCGGACTTCAGCTGCGACGCTTGGCCCGTTGGGCAGGCCTGCCCGTCAACATCCACCCAGGCAAAGGACTCAGCTACGTCAGTACGGGCCAGTCCCGGCAGGTATCGGGGGTCACCGCCGCTTGCATGACGATCCATCGCAAGCTTTACCAGGAACTCGGCGGCCTCGATGAAGGATTCATCCTGGGCGATTTCGAAGACAGCGATATGTGCTTCCGGGCCAGCGCCAAGGGCCACAAGATCTACTGCGCGGACGTGCCGATGTATCACTTGGAACGCCAGTCACAATCGTTAGCCGGAGACAGCTGGAAGCACAAAGTGACGCTATACAACTGTTGGCGACACTCCAAACGGCTTCCCGCCAACGCCGTGACATCAAAATGAAGCGCAAAGTGCTGGTGGTTGCGCACGGCCACCCCGATTTGTCCAAGGGCGGGGCCGAAATCGCGGCCTACACGCTGTTTCAAGAACTGAATCGTCGCGACGACTGCGAAGCGTGGTTTTTGGCCGCCAATGGAATCGCCGGCCTGCAGCACACCGGCACGCCGTTCTCGGCACGACCGCGCGAGCGCGAGATGCTATTTGCCGGCGGCACCGATTACTTTCTGTTCTCGGCCAACAATCTGTCGCATCTGACGCAGGACTTCGCCGAGCTGTTGCGGCATATCCAACCAGACGTCGTCCACTTTCACCACTACGCCGTGGTCGGCATCGAAATGCTGCGTGTGGTGCGCAACACCCTGCCCAACGCGGTGATCGTGCTGACGCTGCACGAGTTCCTTGCGATCTGCAATCGCAACGGCCAGATGCTCAAGAGCAACGGCAGCCTGTGCCGCAACGCCGAGGCAGACCCGGCTGAATGCCATGCCTGCATGCCCGGTCGATCACCGCAGGATTACTTCCTGCGGCGGCAATACATTCGATCGTTTTTTGCACTCGTTGATCAGTTCGTAGCGCCGAGCCAGTTCCTGAAGGAGCGCTACGTCACCTGGGGCTTGCCTAGCGACCGGATCAGCGTGGTCGAAAATGGCCAACCGTCTCGCGCTGCCGATATCGCAGCCGTCGACGTTGATTCGGCCCGTGGACACCGTTTTGCGTTCTTCGGGCAGATTACGCCGTACAAGGGCGTTGATGTGCTCCTGCAGGCCTTTAGCCAGCTATCGAAGGCGGAGCAAAAGCGGGCTCGTCTCGATATCTTCGGCGGCGGCCAAGACATGTTCGAAAAAGACTTTCAGGAGCGGATCGAGCAACAACTGGAGTCCGCCCACCGCAACGTACGTTACCGCGGCCGCTATGCTCCAGAGGATTTTGGTCGGTTGGTCGCGTCAACCGACTGGGTGATCGTGCCATCGGTCTGGTGGGAGAATTCACCGCTGGTGATCCAAGAGGCGCGGCAGTACGGTCGTCCTGTCATCTGTGGCGACATTGGCGGCATGGCCGAAAAGGTGCGACACGAAATCGACGGGCTGCATTTCCAGGCAGGAAGCGCATCGGCATTGGCCGAAACGATGCAGCGGTGCCTGCACGAGCCTGATCTTTGGGTCCGTTTGCAACGCGGTATCGAGCCGCCGCCTTCAATCGAGGCCACGGCCGAAGAGCTGACTCGTCTCTATGCGCGATCGCACCACCGCGCGTAGACAAGCAGCACGCAATACGTCACGAGAACGATAAGAATGAGTGGAAGCAAAGGGGTTATGGGCCAGTTTCTAAAGTCACTGCGCCCGAAGCTGGATGAGCCGACGAGCGCGCCGGCGGGCGAACGCGTCAGCACGCCGCCGGAGGTGTCGGCCGAGGCGGTGGGCGCCGCCGCGCCGTACGAACCTTACAGCCCACCGCCCTTGCAGCCGGAGCCCGTCCCGTTTGAGCCAAGCGCAGCGGTACCGGCCGACGATGCCGCTGTCGACCTTCCGGCTGCCGCTGACCCCGTGGCCGCGCCGCCGACGCTGCAGTGCTACGTCGATTCGCTGGTCGTGATTCACAAACCGGCCGGCCTCTTGGTCAGCGGCTGGACCGCCGACGGCAGCGGCGATTCAACCCACGTCGAGCTAAAGTCCGAAGGGCGCCTGGTCGCTAGCAGTGCCTGGGTGTTCCGTTATCCGCGACCCGATGTCGCCACCTATCTCGGTGCCTCAGGCGACGTTCCAACCGCCCACGGCTTCGCCTGCTTTCTGCCGGCGACGGACATCCCCGACGACGCCAATGCCGTGCTGCATCTGCGCAGCGGTGAAACCGAGTTTGCCGTTGAAGTCGCGATCGGCGGCGGCAACCGAGACGCGTACGCGATCAGCGCGTTACAGGGCGTGTGGTATGCAGCCAGCAGCGCGCTGCTGAAGCACTTCGGCAGCCTGCCCGCCGAAATCATGACCGCGGTCGTCGGCCCGATGCCGGCCAACCTCAGGCTGCATGTCGACAACTGCATTCCCGCAGGGGACCGTGGTGTCGTCATCAACGGCTGGTGCGCGACGCTGAACAAGGCCCCGCTCGAGGTGTATTTCGTTGACGAGTTGACGCTAGAGGCGATCCGCGTTGACCAGACCTGGGAACGCACGCTGCGCGCCGACGTTGCCGACGCGCTCAAAGACCAGGGGCCGATCAACCGGCACTGCGGCTTCGTCTGCGCGGCGCCAATCGCCGGCGCCGAGAGCCTCGGCAACCTGGCGCTCTACTTTGTATCAGGCGACAGCATCGGCCGCTGGCCACTGCTGCCGTCGGCGCCGCTGAAGGCGCGGCCGAACACGGAATTGCTGCTGGGCCTGTTCAACAAAACCCAGATGCACATGGACAACATGCTGCGTCAGCTGGGGCCCGCAATTGAAGCAGCGCTGCCGCTTAAAATCACTGCGCCCGACATGCAGGGTGATATCCGCTGGTTTGGCAACGCACCCAAGCACCCGAAAGCCTCGGTCATCGTTCCGGTTTGGCGCAAAGCCGATCTGCTGCGATACCAGCTGGCGGCACTGTCCACCATCAGTGCCGACAAGCGTCCGGAAATCATCATCGCCATCGATGATCCCGCGCTGGAAGAAAGCATCGTCGGCAGCGGCGATGACTGGCTGGCCCGTTTCGGGATGCCGTTCGCCATCTACAGCTGCGGCTACAACCTTGGCTTCGTGGAACAGCTCAAGAGCGCGGCGAGCGTGGCGCGTGGCGACGTGCTGGTACTGATGCATTCCGACGTGCTGCCCGACCAGGCCGATTGGCTTGAGCAGCTGCTGGCCGTGTTTGATCGGCAGCCACGCTGCGGCGTCGTCGGGCCCAAGCTGCTCTATGAAGATGGCTCGATCCACAGCGAGGGACTGCTCCGCTTGCGGGTCGCGCCGTGGCAGCAGATGGTCGACCTAGAGCGCGTCAACAACGGGCATCCGAATGCAGCGCGCCCCACTGCCCTGCGCCGCGTGGACGCGGTGCCATCCGCCTGCTTGCTGGTCAAGCGCCGCCTGTTCGAGGTGCTCGGCGGATTCGACAACCGTTATCTGTTGGAAGACGAGTTCGCCGTGGCCGATTTTTGTGCGCGTGCCGAGCAGATTGGTTACGTCACGCTACTGCAGCCATCGGTGGCGATGCGCCACCTCGAAGGCCATAGCTGGGATGCCTATGTGGCCGAGGAGCCGTTCTTGGCCGACATCAATTGGAGACACAAGGTGCATTTGTACAACTGCTGGCGTCACGCTCAACGCTTGGCCCAAGCCGGCGGGCGCGTGGCATGAGCAAGCGCGTATTGGTGGTGAGCCACGCGCACCCTGACTTTTCCAAAGGCGGCGCCGAAGTGGCGGCTTACAACTTATTCAAGGCCGTGCCCGACATCAAGGGCTGGGACGCGCACTTCCTGGCGCGCCACGGCATCCCGGCACTGCAGCGCGGCAATGCGATCTCGATATCGCATAACGGCGGCAACGAAACACTGTTCGCGAACGAAACCGATCACTTCTACTTCAACCTCACGCAGCCGGAACGCACGATGCCGTGGTTCCGCAGCTTCCTCAAAGGCGTGAAGCCTGACGTGGTGCACTTCCACCACTACTGGCAGGTCGGCTTGGAGCTGCTGGGCGAGGTGAAACGCCATTCGCCGAAGACAGCAGTGGTGGTCACGCTGCATGAGTTTCTCGCCGTGTGCTCGCAGCATGGGCAGATGCTGAAGACCAACGGCCAGCTGTGCCGCAAGTCGAGCGATGCCGAATGCCACGCCTGCCTGCCGGGCCGGCCGCCGCGCGATTACTTCTTGCGCAAGCGCTATCTGCAGACGTTCTTCCATTACGTGGATCACTTCGTGTCGCCAAGTGAGTTTCTGCGTGAGCGCTACATCGAGTGGGGCATCCCGGCTGAAAAGATATCGGTGATTGAAAATGGCTTGCCGATGCACGGCACGGTGACCGACGTCGCGACACCGGCTGCAACGGCTTCCGAAGAAGAGTCCCGCGTAATGCGGTTTGGCTATTTCGGCCAAGTCAACCCGTTCAAGGGCATTGATCTGCTGCTGTCGGCCGCCGCGCTGCTGCCGAAAGCGATCCAGAAAAAGGTCAGTATCGAAGTACACGGGGGCGGCCTCGAGCACCAGCCCGAGGAATTCCGCTACAAGGTCGAAAAGCTGCTCGCTGACGCACCCAAGTGCGTGCGCTACTACGGGCCGTACTCGCAAGACGATTTGCCCAGCATCATGGGCAATGTCGATTGGGTCGTGATGCCGTCGATCTGGTGGGAAAACTCACCCGTGGTGATCCAGGAATCGTACAAGTTCAAGCGCCCGCTGATCGTCGGCGACATCGGCGGCATGGCCGAGAAAGTGAAGCACGAAGAAACCGGCCTGCACTTCCGCGCGCGCAACGCATTTGACCTGGCGCGTGTGATCCAGCGTGCCGTCACCGAGCCAGGCTTGTGGGACCGGCTGCACGCCGGCATCAAGCCGCCGCTATCCAGCACCGACTGCGCCGACATCCACACGACGCTGTACAACCAGATTCTCGACCGCCTGCAATCGCAGGCCGCAGCCTGAGCCCGAACCATGTCGCTGACCCCGCTGTTTGAAGGCCGTATTGACGACTACATCGCTGAAAACAGCGATGTGGCCAATGCCCTGTGGTACTTCATCCACATTCCCAAGACCGCTGGCAGCTCGTTCCGTCAGGAGTTGGCCACGCGGCTCAAGCCCGAGGCGAACATTGTGGTGGACCGTACCGCGTCGGACCTACCGCATCGCGAGCGGCTGCTCGCCGCCGTGAAGGGCTTCCTCGCCGACCCGCAGTACAAAAACGCCCGGTTTGCATCCGGGCATGTGCCGCATGTGGTAGCGCGCCCGATCTTCACGCAGCGCAAGCCGCTGCGCCTGGTCACGATGCTGCGCGACCCGGTCGAGCGCGTGATATCGGACTTCCGCTACCAGCGCACTGAAGCCCACACCGGCCGCGAAGAGTCGCTGCGCCGCTTCCCGACGTTTGAATCGTACGTGCGCGAAGTGGGCACGCAGAACAAGATGTACAAATTTCTGCGCGAGTCTCCGCAGCAGGACGTAGCCGGGACGATTGCCTGGCTGGAGCAGAACTTTGCGTTCGTCGGCGTCACCGAAGACTACAACTGGTCGTTGTCGCTTCTGTTCCGCCTGCTGGGTATCAAGGAAAAGCCGTCGGTCTATACCCGCAAGACGGTCGATAACGCCGACAACCAGATTGAGGACCTCGAAAAGCTACGGCCTCTGATCATGGAGAGCAACAAGCTCGACATGCAGATCTACCGCCACTTTCGGCAGAGACTCAATGGCGCCAAGCGCGCCATGCGCGGCGCAAGCCCCGCACCCAAAGTTGCCGGCTGAGCCGACGACACCAACACCGCGCCAATACGGCGGAGTATCAATACGTGAGCATGCGCAAACTGTTCGATGGCGACATCGAAGGCTACTTCAACGACAACGCCGACTTCGACAAGGCGTTCTGGTTCTTTGTCCACATTCCCAAAACGGCCGGATCGAGCTTCCGCAGCGAGCTGGCAGCGGCGCTGCGCCCGAACGCGAACATCACGCTGAACTACGCGCTCGACGGTGAAAGCTTCGAGAGTTGGCGCAAAAACGCCGTCAAGCGCTTCCTGGCCGAACACGAAACCAAGCAGCACCGCTTCGCGTCAGGGCACATCATGAACGGCCTGCTCGGCGACCTGCGCGCCGTAGAACCCAACACGCGCATGGTGACGATGCTGCGCCACCCGGCCGACCGCCTGATCTCGGACTTCCGCTACGCGCGCACGCCGATGCACCCGCCGTATCAGGAGTTCATCAAGCGCTACCCGACCATTCAGGACTACATCGCCGCGCCTGAGTCAGCCGACAAGATGGCCGTGTTCCTCGAGTCCACGCCCAACCAGCCGGCAAAGGATCTGATCGCCGAGCTCGAGCAAACCTTCAGCTTTGTCGGCCTGACCGAAATGTACCCGCTAACGCGGCGCACGCTGTTCAGCCTGCTGAACATCAACGCCGGCCCGGTCGAACACAAGCGCAAGACCGAAGATACCGCCGACAACCGCGTCGAAGTCACCGCAGAGCTGCGTGAGCAGATCATCAAAGCGAACCCCCGCGACATGGCGTTGTACCGCCACTTCCGGGCCGGTTGGGTCGCTCAGCGCGAGAAGCTAGTTGAGCACTTGAAGCAGCGCGCCATCGTGACCGCTAAGGCCGAAACCAAGGCCCGCAGGCACGAAGCACTGGCCGCTTACAACGCCGCCAAAGACAGCGGCAACAAGGCCTAGCGCTGCAACCGCGGGAGCGGGACGGGTAGTCGCGGCTGCTGGGGCCGACACCGCACTACCCCACCCGCGCAACCGGCGCATTGCCGGCGGCCGGACCCTCAGCGGCCGCCCTGACCCGACGCCCAGGGCAGCTCCTCAACGCGGCGCAACTCGCCTCGCTACGGCCGCTGATCGTCCCGCGGCAAGAACGGCGGCAGGTCCGCTTCAATCGCCTGCCGCAGCGATTCCAACCGATCTGAAAAGTGACGGTAAATCTTTACGTCCAGCGCGTTAGCCGCTTCGATCTCCTCACGCAGCACCGCCGTACCGTCCACTTGATTATCTGTGTTGTCTTCCGTTTTGCGCGCATAGATGGTCGGCGCCTCCATGCGCCCGAGCAGCGCAAACAACGCTCGGCACGAGAATTCGTACGCTTCTTGCGTACCGACAAACGTGAACTCACGTTCGACTTCGTCGATCACCTCGTCAACCGGCTGACCTGGATATCGGCTGAGGTAGTGATGCATTTTGTTTTGTTCCGGCTTGCAAGCGAGGTAGCTAGCAAAGTCCGGAAATGCTTCGATAAATTGGCGATACGGAGGATGCGCCGGCGTCCGCTGATATCGGTAGTCGGAGATGAGGCGCGCTACGGGATCACGCAGCATCGTGATGAGCTTTACGTCGGGCCGAACATGCCGAAGTCGCTCAATGTGGGATCGGTATAGATGACCGGACGCGAATCGAGGCCAAGCGCCATTGGCTGGGTCCAAAAACTTGCGCATCGCACGGTCAAGAAGTGCGTCATGCGTCACGGTAGGATCATCATAGGTGATGAAAATGTTGACGTCGGGTTGCAGCCGGCTTGCAAGCTCCTCACGGAAGGACGAGCCAGCGGTCTTAGGGACATGAAGGAAGAACCATAGCGAGTCGGGTCGATCTCGCCCCGCGTCTATGTAGGCGGCGGTGGTCAAGCCCGCCTGCATCTGTAATGTCATCTATCTGGCTCGAAAACAGCGAAAAGAGTGAATTCCCGCTCCACTTTACCGCCCAAAGTCGGGACAAACCAAGATTGTTTAGATCAGTGGATAGAAGAGTACGAGAGCGCACCTAGTTTCGGATGCAATATTTCCGGCTCGATCTATAATTCGAATAGCCTTAGACGCTCAAGATGCCGCTTCGAATGGCATCGCCGTTGCTTAGCGCACGGCACGTCAAGCACAAAAGGGAAAGTCCGCCGCGGCTGCGGTGTGACTTGCTTCAAATGGAGCGGGAATGCAAATGGATCTGTCGGATTTGACTGTCGCCGCGGCGACGCGTGCCCCTCAAAGCCATAAAAGTGCCGGCGTTCGTGAAACAACAGGTGTAGCAAAGACAGTATTCCAAGAGCAGGCGCAGGCATTGAATGCACTCGCGACGAATATCGGCGACGAGTTTTCCCGAGCAGTCGAGATCATCAGGAGCATTAAAGGCCGAGTGGTGATATCCGGCATGGGCAAGTCCGGAATCATCGGCCGAAAGATCGCGGCAACACTCGCATCCACTGGTACACCCAGCTTTTTCGTCCATCCAGGTGAGGCGTACCACGGCGACCTCGGCATGATAACGCCGGACGACTTAGCCCTGCTGCTCTCGTACAGCGGTGAGACGGATGAAGTTATCAAACTGATTCCATTTCTAAAGCACTTCTCGATTCCTATAGTTTCAATTTGCGGCCGGGCAGAATCGAAGCTTGCGCGCAATTCCGATGTTTTTTTAGGCATAGGCGTTTCGCGCGAAACTTGCCCAATTAATCTTGCGCCAACCACATCCACGACAGCGACGTTGGTCATGGGTGATGCAATCGCAGTTGCGCTGATGCGTTTGAAGAATTTTCAACCTCACCAGTTCGCAGTTTTTCATCCGGGGGGAAGCCTAGGGCGGCGACTTCTAACGCGCGTAAGAGACGTCATGCATTGCGACTTCCCAACGAGTGAAGTCAGCGACAACATTCGAAGCGTAATTGACGCCATTACGCGCGGACAACTGGGGATTACCGTTGTAATGGAAGACGGCAATCTCCGGGGCGTCATAACCGACGGTGACCTGCGTCGCGCCTTATACGCAAGTGATGATTTTCGACACTTGACTGCATCAGAAATAATGACTCAGACGCCTCTTCGAATAGCACCGGAGACGATGTTTGCTGAAGCAGAGCAGATAATGACAACAGCCAAAGTGAGTGCGCTTCTTGTCATGCAGCCGCACGAAGCCAAAGTCATGGGCATCGTCAAGATATTTGACGCCCCATAATTCACGTCCTGTCGGGATGACGTGCGCTATCTATCAGCCTCTGCGCCGATCGATATTGGAATACAGTCAACCACACTTCACCGTGACAATCGACTACTCCAGGCAGGAGCGAGCGCTTTATCTAATTAGCTAAGCGTCTCGTTATCTCCGGGCAGGCAATCGCAGCCGCTCCACACCGAAAACCAAGTAGAAATCCCATCAGATATGCGTATTAAGGGCAACGTAACCCAGGTGAGCCGCGGCATCGTTCAGGGGTGGGCAGCCGACCTCGATAACTTATCGAGCACTCTAACCGTTGAAGTTCTGATCGACGGAATCTCAATCGGCGAGGCTGTTGCTGATCAGTATCGACGCGACTTGGACACGCGCCTGTCATCCGGCAATCACGCCTTCAGATTGGGGATCCCACCCGAATTCTTTGACGACCGAACACATGACGTCTGGGCCAGAAGTCTGGGCACGGACGAGCTTCTGGGGCGAACACTCTCGGGCATTCACCTGTCGAGCAGTGACAGGCCAGATATCGACTGCTTTGTACTGGAATGTGATGGACGCTACGTGCGCGGCGTCGCGCGAAATCGAGCATCGCAAGACCCGTTAAAGGTACAACTTATGTTGGGCGATTCGGTCGTCGCCACGCGACTGGCAAATCAGCCGAATGGTTCGGACACCATAGGCGCGTTCACCATTGACCTGCTGAAGTGCTGGTCACCAGCTTTTGTGACGATGCCGCTGACTTGCAGGACAGCCGATTTCGGACTTGCTCTCGGCGGCACCGTCATCGCGCCACTTCAGGATCGATTGGCATTGACACCGCCGCAGTGCGAGAACCGTCGGGTGTCATCGACAGTGACCTTGCCCGCCTGTGTCCCCGATAGCCAACCGTTGGTCGTGCTCGTGGACGGACAGCCGTTGGATAACGTCACTTGGGACAAGAGCGCCCGACCGAATTCAGGCGTGATCGAAAGATTCTTTTGCGCTGAGATTCCAGATGGCGTTGGAACATCGTCAATCCTCAGCATTCGCTTCACCGGCACGCAACTTGATCTCGTGACAGCGCCACTGGCCCTAAATAGCCGAAAGTTGCTTTCGGTAAATGGAGTAGTCAATGGAGACTTAAGCCGTATCCATGCAAATGGCCCAGCAGGGTTGACACGACGACTGCTCGAAGTGGCTCCAAGCTGGATGCTCTGGATCAAGGACACCGATCAAACCATATCGACGTCGATCGAGACGCTACCGGGTAGCGTAGGCAACGCGTTGGCCGTGACCACGGAGGTTGTGACCTTCGCTAGGCTCGAACTGGAAATTGATCCAACCGTTGTCGCGTACGGGGGCACCTCACTGCTGCAATTCTCGGCACAACAGCGGGTGCCCGCAGCGAACAAGGACCGTCGCCCCTCGTTTCGGCGAATCGCACTGTATCGTCGATCAAACCTGACAGGAGCTGGCGCGCATAACCACGAAGGCGACGAGCAACTCGTCGTCATATCAAAGAGACTGGATATCGGCAGTGAGCCCCGACTTTATAACTTGCGGATCCCCGCACTCGCGGCGATGGCGACCCCGGATCGACTCAAGCACGACGATCAGGTCATCTGCAAGTTTGAGTTCGACTCGCCACTCAACCTGCTCATATCGTCAGTGAGTGTCATCGCTGAAAAGCAGGAACCGACAACCGCAGCCGAATCTGAAAGCGCGCGAAAAGCGAGCCAACTGTAC
>Ga0255239_1000088_pt1 | contig 10505 bp, 6 predicted proteins | sample ColtaT_20_FD_185447 | JGI IMG/M metagenome (GOLD analysis project Ga0255239, IMG submission 185447) | Metatranscriptome of freshwater microbial communities from Columbia River, Oregon, United States - Colum_Miss_RepB_8d (Metagenome... | ecosystem: Environmental > Aquatic > Freshwater > River...
ACAAAAGCTTGTGCGTAGGCCAGCGCAGGCCAATGCCGAGGCGACGGCACCGACAGCACCAGCGGCCGCTGGCGATGACTGGCGCGCAAGCCCTGGGCAATCTGGTTCAAGTGCGTGCGCAGCGCGGCATCGCCGAGCAAGATCTTCAACGGGGACAGCAGCCGCGTCTTGGTGGCGATGGCGGCGCGCAGATCGGTGTGGTGTTCGAGCCAGGCGGCGATGATGGTAGCGACCGGCAGCACGATCACGTCGCTGCGGATCAGGCCCTGCACTTTGTTCAGATACGCCAGCGCCGATGCCGCATCCGTCCATGGTGGAGTGCCACCGCAGAGCAGCTGCGCGGCGTAGTCCTGCGCCTCGATCCACAGCAGTTGGGCGCCGTTGCCAGCGTCGTAGCATTGCAGCAGGCGGCTCATTGGACCTCCCTGTGCCCGGCTCGCCGAAGCATGGCGCTGCCGCTCATGTTGTCTCTCCTGCTCGCATGATCGTTTTCGCCCGTTCTATGTCCGACGGGCTGATGACATCGGCTACGAGACTACGACTGCGTCGATCGTGATTCCGCTACCCGTGCGGGTAGTCGCATCGTGATCGTCGAATCAATCACTACCGCCAATGCGCATCAAGGCGGCGTTGGTCAGATAGCGGTCGTAGATGACCGCATCGTTGACCATCGTCTTGTGACCGGCGATCTCGCGCACCTGCTCGAGACGCGTCATGCGGCCGGTCTGAATATCGAATGCATGGACGTGAGCCCACGACCAATAGGGGTGAGCGCCATCGTTGAATGACTTGCCGCCGGATTCATACAAACCGTAGGCACCATCGAACGAGCGATACGGCTCGCCGCGACGGTCGTACGACACCATCGCGATAGGCAACTGCGTGCGCGCATCGATCCACACGCGCTTCTTGCTGACTGGCGCACGTGGAAACTTCACGGGCTCGGCTTCGATCACCACGGCTTCTGGCACGAACTCGACCTGCGTGTCCCAGAACGTCTTGCCTTTGGGCCCGCCGTGGGTCTTGTGCTCCCAGTTCGGATGCTCGGCATTCCAGCCGCCCGACACACCCGACAGCGCCGGTCCGCGCGAGACCACGCGGTAATTGCCCCAGGTGTACAGCGGATCACCCGCCGCCCACGCGTCCGACAGATACAGCGTCGAGCCGGGAATCAGCGGCTCGAAGCGCTGGTCGGTCGGGAACTGCCGAATGCGCTTGAACGCCGACACATAGCCGTACAGCTCGGGGAATGTGTTCTGGTCGTAGTCCCAGATGTTCAGGAACGACGTGCCCTTGATGCTGTCGGGTCGCGTAAAAAAGACCGACTGATAGCGCAGCTTGTTTTCACGCCCCGGCAGATACGGCTTGGGATTCATCGACACCCGACCGATCGGCGACAGCTCGGCCCAACCGCAGTCGTAGTTGAACTGCACATCGCCATCAGCCGACAGATCGTACTCGCGGATCGCGTACATGCACGCATCGTGACGACCCCAGGTCATCGTCAGGCCGGCGTACAGCTCCAGTGCCGAAGTGGCGTTGGGGAACGGTGTGCCGCCGATCCAGGGCTTGCCTTGCAGCGTGACGATGTTGCCGCGTTCGTCGAAGCGCGCCTGCCCGGCGTTCTTCAACGTCGCTTCCATGTATTCCCAGGGACTGAGCCGCATGATGTCGCGCGTGGTCGGCACGATCTTCAAGCGCCGGCCCATGGTCTTGATCTGCTGGTACTTGATCGGCTCCAGCAGCTCCTTGACCAGGTCGACGTTGTCGGCCGTGATCTCGTCGCCGGTGTTGATGCGCCCCTTGGTATAGCCCTCGATCGACAGCAGCTCGTCGGGATAGGCCTTGGACGGATCGCCGGTATTGGCGATCGCATCCCAGACCGGCATCAGCACACCGCCGCCGAACACACCGGCAGCGACACTCTTCAGAAAGTGGCGCCGACCATAGTCATGATCGAAGCGGCGGATGTGCATGCCGGTTTACCTCGTGCGGTACAGAGAGATCAGACTCAGAACTGGTAGGCGACGCGCAGCGTCAGTTCGTCGGCAAAGCTCGCCGTCGACAGCAGCGTGTCATTCGGATTGCCGTTCAGATCGCCGTTGATGTACGAGTAGAACGCTTCGACGGTGATCGATCCACGCGGCTTCCACTTGACGCCCGGCTGCACCAGGATGCTGCCGCGCGGGTCGTACAGCACCGCGAAGGCAGCACGGTAGATGTCGTTCGGGAACGGCTGCTGTGCAGCGAGCACGACGTAGTTCGCGCTGCCGACGCCGTCGGGCGTCGACGTGCGGCTGCCGCCGTAGCCGCGCAGCGAGCGACCGAACAGGTCGTCGGCATTGCGGTGCATCGCCTGGAACACGAAGTACGTGGCCGGGAAGCTCTGGCTGAAGCGCTGGTACTTCTCCATCACCAGTGCGGTAACCGAGGCGTCGTGATTCTCGAAGTTCTGACCCAGGTCGATGCCGGTGAACACGCGGTCCGGCGTGTACGAGGTTTCGAGGTTGATGATCAACTGATCCAGCGGCGAACCCGGCTCGGCTTCGACGACGTAGCTGACACCCAGGCCAAACACCGTCTCCTGGAAGTACTTGCGTTCGATGTGGCCGCGCAAACTACCACCCGAGGCGATGAAGAACGTGTCGAGCTGGTTATGCGCCTGGTCGAAGGTATTGACCTCGGACGCCAGCAGATTGGTCGTGGCCGGCGCAAAGTCATTGATTGCCGCATTCAGGCCGGCAACGCCATCAAGCCGCACCATCGCCGCGTATTCGAACCATTCCTCGGCCGAGTAGACGCCGCCGGGCGATGCCTCGAACGGGGTGTTGGCCAGCGTCTGGCCGGACTCGAAACCGTTGAGCGTGTGCACCGTCAGACCCAGCGGATTGTTGGTCGGCAGATCCTTGTCGACGTTCGACTTGGTCCAGCGGAACACGCCATCCGGGTTGTAGCGACGTACCGCCATGCCCTGGAAGCCCCACTGACCGTAGTTGGCCTTCAAGCGCAGGCCGTAGCTGAACTTGTCGTCGAAGTCGCCGTAGCGATCCTGGACGGTGAACTGCGCCGGGATGATGTTGTACTGGGTGTTCGGGTTACCGAAGATCGTCGGCTGGAACTTGGCGACGTAGGCGTCGGCCAAGATCTCGTCGGTGATCTGATAACCCGCACGGATCGACAACTGCGGAACGCGCTTGTCGGCGTACTCTTCCTGCGCGTAGTCGAGTACCGAGTGGCGGCGCAAGTCCAGGCCGTTGGCCACGTCGAAGACGCGGAAGAACAGCGCCTGTCCCCATGCAATCTGCTGGTTGCCGACGCGCAGGTTCAGCGGGCCGCGGTTGTAGTCGAAGAACAACGACGGCAGATAGACCAGATAGTTTTCGCCAGCCAGTTCGAGCGGATTGGCGTGGCGCTTGCCTTCGGGCCGGAACTCGAAGTAGTTCGGGCTGTTGCCGCGATACAGCTTGCGGTCGCCACCGGTGATGCCGCCGCGATCAAAGTCGACACTGTTGGCATTGAAGTCGTCATAGCCCGGATCGTAGATCGCGCGCATGCGGCCGATCAGCGACAAGTCATTGCTCAGACGGATGCCGGTTTCCACTTCACCACGAAGGATGTGGTAGTTCGACCAGTTGTTCGACGTCTCGATACCGGTGCGCTGCGTGGTGTCGGCCAGTAGCGGATTGGGCACTGCAAAGCTCAGTGCCGGCGAGCCGGGCACCGGCACGCCGGGCAAACGCGCTACGGTCTGGTTGTTGTAGATGTTGCCGGTCTGATTGAAAGGATTCTCGTCTCCGGTCTGGAATGCGTTCTCGACCCGGATGAAGCCGCCGATGCTGACGTCGACGCCACCGAGAAAGCCATCGAAGAAACTGCCATCACCTTCGGCCTGTGCCGATGCGGTGCCGCTGGCGACCAGCATCGCCGCCGTCGCCAGCCCGGTCTTGAGCCAGCGTCCTGCTTTCGATCCGTCCATTGATTCTCCCCTTCTACGTTGATCCGCGGGCGCGGGGCAGCGCGGATGTTGTTGTCTAACTCGCACGGTTCCATCTTCGTCGCGGCGGGTTCGATGACCTGCCGTCGTCACTCGTTTTGCTGCTGATGCTGCTGCGGCAACGGCTTGCGTCGCCGCAACCAAACTACGGCGCCTGAAGGCGCACGATGCGGCCGGTATGGCCCACCGCGAGCAACGCGCCGCCACCCGCGGGGCTGCCGATTCCGGCATACCAGGCCGACTGCGCATCGCCTGCCGTGATGTGCGTCCAGCTACGGCCATCGTCGCGACTGCTGACCATGTCGCGCATGCCGCTGGCGATCACGCTGCCGTCGGCTGCCGACTGAACGCCCAGCAGAATCGCGTCGCTGCCCGTGGTCAACGCAGACCAAGTGCTGCCGCCGTCGGCGGTCCGCAGCGCGGCGCCGCTCTGGCCCACGGCATAGCCGACGCCGTCGTCACGGATGTCGATCGCGAAGATCGACGCATCGCCCTTGTGTAGCAGCTGCCAGGCGGTCTGCCCGGCCGGCAGGCGCAGAATCAAGCCGAACTCACCGGCGATGATCACCGCGCCACTGGCATCAACCTGGACGGCATACAGATGGGGCTGCGCGCCGTCTTCGGTGTACGCGGTCCAGTCCGGTGCGACGGCCGTCCACGTGGCGCCGCCGTCCTGCGACTTGAGCACGGTGCCGAACGAACCGACGATCGCGGCGACACCCCGCGTGTTCATGCTGACCGAAAACAGTCGCTCCTCGGTACCGCTGGCGATCGTCTTCCACGCCTTGTTCGCATCGCGCTTCAGAATCAGGCCCATCTGGCCGACAGCCAGCGCCTCGCTGCCCTGCACGTCGACGCCGAGCAAGCTCAGCTGCGTCGGTGACGGCGCCACCGGCTTCCAAGTCTTGCCGCCATCGGCGGTATCGAGAATGGCGCCGGCCGCACCGACGGCAATGCCCTGGCTCTGGCTGAAGGCCACCGAGAACAGCGCATCGTGTGCCTTGCCGCTGACGACGGGCTCCATCGTCATCGTCGCGCCGGCTGCATGCGCCGTCATCGACGTTGCTGACAGCCACACGGCTGCAGCGAACGCGGTCAGACCACGCTTGAATGTTTGCTTGTACTTCATGGTTCCCTCACAACAACGACTGACTCCATGCGATGCCGCTGGTCACGCGTGCATCGTGTTGCCGCAGCAGCGGTGGCATCCGTCGCCGTCGATGACGCGACGACGGCGGATGCCTCCACTCACTGCGCTTGCAGCGCAGCTGCGATCAGCTTTGACCGAGGCGCTGGATCGCCTGGTTGGTCAGGTACTTGTTGTAGACATCGACACCTTGCGTAGAGAACTGGCTCTTGTAGCCGCCCGTGGTGTTCTCGGTGTGCATGATGCGTGTCATGCGATTGGACTGGATGTCATGGCTGTGGATGTACGTCCACGACCACGCCGGCTTGCCGCTCTCGTCCTTCATCGCGACATTGCCCTTGCTGTACTGCGACCAGCCCGCCTCGAATGACTTCCAGATTTCGCCGCGGCGGTCGTAGGTGATGTAGGCGATGAATTGCTGGTTGCGCGCATCGATCCAGACGCGCTTCTTGCCGACCGGCGCACGCGGATAACCCGTGGGTTCGGCTTCGAGCACGATGCAGTCCGGGCACAGCGACATCGTCGTATCCCAGAACGTCTTGCCCTTGGGTCCGCCGTGCACGCCGGGCTCCCAGTTCTTCTTGTCACCCGCCCAGCCGTCGCTGACCGAACCGAGCATCGGCTGACGACCGATGATCTTGTAGTTGCCCCAAGTCAGCATCGGGTCACCAGCGGCCCATGCGTCCGACAGGAACCAGGTGATGCCCGGCAGCAGCGGCTCGAAGCGCTGGTTGGTCGGGAACTGACGCACGCGCTTGAACTGCGGCAGGTAGCCGTAGAGGTCGGGATACTTCTTCTGGTCGTAGTACCAAGTGCTCAGGAACGAGCTGCCGGCGGTGTCGCTCGGGCCAGTGAACCAGACCGACTGAATGCGCAGCAGATCCTTGCGGTTCTGGAACGTCGTGCCGTCGACACGTGCCTGCGCCTGCAGTTCGGCCCAGACGAAGTCGTACTGATAAGCCTGATCGCCGTCGGGCTGCATGTCCCACTGACGGATCGCATACTGGCAGTAGTCGCTACGACCCCACGACAGCGTCAGGTTGCTGATCGCTTCTTCGCCGGTCTTGGCGTCGGGGAACGGCAAGCCGCCGAGCCAGGCGCCACCGTCCGGTGCATAGATATTGCCATCCGGGCCAAACTTGGCCTTGCCCTTGTTCTTCAGCGACGACTCGAGGAATGCCGACGGGAACAGCACCGACGTGTCCTTCGGCGGCGCGATGATGCCGATCTTGCGGCCCATCTCCTTGACCTGCCGATAGGTGATCGGATCGAGCAGATCCTTGACCACGTCAACATTGGCGGCGGTCAGCGTGTCACCCGGCTTGATCTTGCCCTTGGTCAGCACTTCGATCGACAGCAGCTCGTCGGGATACACCTTGCCCAGATCGGCGCCGTTGGCGATCGCCGGCCACAGCGGTGCAAGCACGCCGGCACCGACACCGAGCGCTGCATTCTTCATCAGCGTGCGGCGACCGTAGTCGACGTCGAATTTACGGATATGCATTTTGATTCTCCTCTCGTGACAAGCTGGTTTTCCGTCGCTTGTTTTCCGGTGCAGCGACATCACTACGCCGATGGGCCGCCGCTACTTTCTACGGTGATAAAACATTTTCGGCTGCAGGTTTTCCAGATAACCGCCGCTTCACTTGGCCACGGCCAGTTCGGCATGACGATTGGCGATGAACGATTCGCGCTGCGCGGTGTAGGCCGACAGGTCAACCCCTTCACCCACCAGCAGATCATTGCGGCGCACGAACGTCGGCTTGATCAGCCAGACCAGCAGCGGCAGCACCACCAGCGCCAACACCATGTTGATCAGCATGATCAGCACCAGCAGCAAGCCCATGTCGGCCATGAACTTCAGTTCCGACAGGAAGTACCACGGCAGGATGCCGATCAGCATGATGGAAGCAGTGAACATGATCGCCTTGCCGGTGGTCGTCAGCGATGCGGTGATCGCAGCACCCCAGTCGTTATCCTGCGCATGGAATTCCTCGCAGATCCGCGACAACAGGTAGATGCCGTAGTCGATACCGACGCCGACACCGATCGCCGCGACCATCAGCGAGTTGATGTCCAGACCGATGCCGATCATGTGCATCGCGGCGTTGAGCACGAAGTTCGACAGATTGACCGGGATCAGCAGAATCAAGCCGGCCACCAGCGAGCGATACGCCAGGCTGCACCCGATCAGAATCACCAGATTCAGCAGGCCGATGATCGCCCAGTGGTAGCGTTCGACAACCAGATTGGTGGCCTGCTGCAGCGCGATCGTGCCCGTGCCGAGACGCACACGGAACGCATCGTGATCGATGCCGACACGGTCAACGGCAGCGCGAGCGGCAGCGAGCGCACCGTCGACGGTTTCCTGCTTGTTGTCCTTGTACCAGAGCGACACCGTCGAGTTCTGCATGTTGAAGTCGATCACATGCGAAAACGCCTTGGTGCTGCTGCCCAGCGTGACGGCGATCGCCGCGGCGTTGACCGCCGGATTGGTCGGGTCCAGCGGCAGCCACTTCGGATTGCCACCGGCGAACAAGCGGTTGCCTTCCATCAGGTAGTCACCGAATGACAGCGTCGCACGCGGTGGTGCCTCGCCGTTCTCCAGTTCGCTCTGCAGCTTGAACATCGTCATGACCGTGTCGGCCTGGCGCGCGACACGCGCCGGATCACGCGGATTCTTGGCTTCGAGCACGATCTCCAGCGTGTTGACACCGGGGAAATGGCTGTTGATCTGGCGGATCGCTTCGTTGAACTCGGAATCCGGCCACAACAGATTGCTGCCCTCGACCGGGTTGCCGATCTTGATCTGCAAGGCCTGGTAAACCGCAATGCTGCCGACGACGGCAAACACCACCGTCGTGATCCGCGCCGGCTTGCCATAGCTCAGGTACGAGATTGAGCGCAGCAAACCCTGGAACTTCTTCTGGAACGGCGACTCGCGGCCATCACCGCCGACCAGTCGGTCGACGTTCTTCGGCGCCGGCAGCGCCGCCAGCAGCAGCGAGATCAGCACGACGCCGGTCGGGATCAGCCAGATGCACCAGAAGCCGCAGAACAGCGCGAAGCGCTCCATCGCCGGAATCGGCGCAATCGCGATCAGGAACACGCCGACGATGTCGGTGAAGATGCCGAGTACCGACGGCGCCATCATCACGCCCATCGTGATTTCGGCAGCCTTGGAGCGGTCTTTGACGTGCGCGTAGATCTCGTAATAGCGCTCGGTGAACTGTACGCAATGCGAAAAGCTGCGCGCCACCAACAGCAGCGGCACGATCATCAGCAGTGGCTCAATCGGCGACTTCAGCCAGCCGGTCAAGCCAAAGCCCCAGACGGCGGCGACGGCGCTGGTGACGATCGGCGTGACGACGCCGACCACGTTGCGCATGTACAGCACCAGCGACAGGATCAGCGCACTGAGCGTGACCGCGAAGATGATGTACATCTGCGACTGGTAGCGATACACCCAGCCGGTCAGCGCCGGCTGGCCAGCGAGATAGACATCATGATCGGCATCGCGTGCTTTCTCGACCAAGCCCTGCACGTAGTCGAAGGCCACGCCGTAGTCGAGGCGCTGCTCGATGAACGTCGCGTTGATCAGCGTCGCCGCGTTGTCACCCGAGATCAGGAAGGTGCGCGAATTCGGCGACTTGTCGACGCGACCGCGAAAGTCGGCCAGTTCTTCCGGTGTCTGCGGTACGCGATTCTCCATCAGCGGCCGCATGTCGATACCGAACGGCGTGGCTTCGGCGTAGCGCGCTTTTTCGGTGGCGATCGACAGGATCTGATCGTGATCGACGCCCGGCGCAAGGTCGATGTCACGCGTCAGCTGCCACACCTTCTGCAAGGTGTCCGCGTTGTAGATGTCGCCATCCTTGCGCTTGACCATGATGGTCATCGTCAACGGATTGCCGAAATTCGGATGATCCTTGAACACCTGCACGAAGGGATCGTCCTTCGGCAGCAGGTCCGAGAAGATCGTCTTCAGCTCGACGTTGCGAAGCCCGACGGCGAAGAACGCGGTAATCGCGACAAACACCGCCCAGGAGATCTTCTGGTGTCCGATGATCCAGATCGCGATCCTTTGACGCAAAGAGAACATATTCTTCCTCGAAGCGGCTTCGCCGCTCGCTGCCCAATGGTGATTAAAGAAGGATCAGCCGCAACGGAGACGCACGTGGCGACGTGTTGGCGAGCAAGCCGCATTAATCGCAGGCAAGCCGGGCCCGACGGCCATGACATCGACTGTTTTCAATCATCCTCCGCACGCCTTCTGATGAAGGCTATTGAGTTGCCCGTTCGATACCCGCCGTATGACGGGGGTCGAGTCGACGCTCTTCTAGTAGTGGAAGCATTACAAGCTCGCTTCGTAAATCCGACGCCACCCTAAAGGGTAGTTAGCCTTGCCCGTCGGTTTTTGCAGCGCAGCAATCAGAAGCACCAAGCGATTCGATGGCGCGCGGAGCTGCACGAATAGCAGCGCATCGTGACCGAGACTCGGCATCGGAGCGGTGTCTGTGTTCGAATGAATGAGTACATTCATTCACTAACGGAATCGCGATGCTGTTCATGCTGATATTCAACGAGATGCCGCGCGACTTCGCGCGGCGTGAAGCGCCGGCCGAAGCGCCCACCTACTGGCGCGACTGGAACGCGTATATCAACGCGATGGTGCAAGCGGGTATCGTCGTCGGCGGCAATTTGTTGCAGGCACCGTCGACCGGCGCAACGGTCGGCGTTGCCGACGGACGCCCGCAACGACGCTATGGCGCGGCCGATACCGAGAGCCCGGCGATCGGCGGCTGTTTCATCATCAATGTGACGACGCTGGGCGAGGCGCTCGACTGGGCGGCGCGCAGCCCCAATGTCGGCGATGGCAGCTGCGGCCACACCGAAGTGCGTCCGCTGCTGCCACCACCGCCTCGTCCCGCTTAGCGCCCGCGGCGCGCGTTCAACCGAAGTACTGCTTCCACTTCATCTTGATCAGCAGCTTGATGAAGTCCCAAGCGGCGCCGAGTTGTTCGCCGATGCTCGGCTTGTAGCGCGAGCGCTCGCGGATGTAGTGGCGAATCGCCGTCAGGTCGTCGTCGCTGAGTTCTTCGAAGCGCGGCATGCCGCGCGCTTCGAGCCCGCCGCCCTGCACCACGGCCTTGAACGCATCGGCCGACAGCGGGATCGGTGAGGCGCGCAGGTCGGGTGCGTAGCCGCCGGCCACAGCGGACACGCCGTGGCAGATCACGCAGGACGAGTACAGCTCGCGACCCTTGGCGACCATGGCCGGGTCGAGTTGCATCGCCGGATCATCGATCGGCTTGGCAAAGCTGGGCGCCGCGGTCGGCGGCAGCGTTGCCTCGCCATCGAGTA
>Ga0255239_1000100_pt1 | contig 10224 bp, 5 predicted proteins | sample ColtaT_20_FD_185447 | JGI IMG/M metagenome (GOLD analysis project Ga0255239, IMG submission 185447) | Metatranscriptome of freshwater microbial communities from Columbia River, Oregon, United States - Colum_Miss_RepB_8d (Metagenome... | ecosystem: Environmental > Aquatic > Freshwater > River...
TATCGTGCCAGTTACCGGCAAGGTACTTGGGACACCATTCGGACCTGAATTAGCCTGCCCTGAAACTCAGTTGCCGGCAACTTGGGAACGCGGAGTAAATAAATTAGTGACTGATCGCTGTTCCAAAGACATTAAAGTGGGTATTGGTTTGCAAAGCCCAAGTGAAATGCTACATGTAGACGGTAACGGAAGGTTCTCAGGTGGAGTTTTTGCGGGCCGTAAAACCGGGGTTAATGGCGTAAGCAATGAGTTTATGAGAAATATGCTTGTTGGAGGAACTCCTTCAAGCCTGAATAACAATTACCTGGAGATGGGTTACGATGGTTCACATGTTTATCTGGATGCTAAGACCCCCTCATCTGATGGGTTATTAATTAACTATAATAACGGTGCCAATGTTACTATAGGGAAATTGGCCAGTAAACTCATTGTTAATGGGAACATCTTAGTCCGAGGAAATGAGGGTTTTGGCAGCATTGGTCATGCCGCAACGCTGAACTTGGGGAATCAAGACCATTATATCCACGCTATATTCGATAAAGGAATTAGTCTTAGCACGGCCAATACCGCTGACGGATTGGTTTTAGACCAAAATGGAAGAGTGGGTATCAATACTGGCTTTGATAACATTGGGGCGAAACTACATATCAATGCTAAGACAGGCGAAGATGCATTTTTAATCTCATTACCGTCTGGTAAAAGTTTTATGGTGGACGATATTGGCAAGACTTATGCTACAGAAGTAAACGTGGTGCTTGCAAACGCTTTTCCAGACTATGTTTTCAAAAAAGATTACCAGTTAATGTCGATCACCGAATTGGACAACTACATCCAGAATAATGGTCACTTACCTGGAATGCCTACCGCAGATGAAGTAGCAAAAAATGGGATTGACCTTGGTGAACTCGTAAGAAAACTGGTTGAGAAAAACGAGGAGTTGGTATTGCTATTAATTGACATGGAAAAGAAATTTAAGGTTCTTGAACAAAAGATCACAGATAACAAGTAATACTAAATTCTGTTTCCATGAAAAATCGTAAGCATATTCTTTCTGGTCTGCTGCTATTAATTTGTACAAGCATGTTTGGTCAAACCGAAATCGGGAAAGAAATTACAAAATCAGTTAGCGACAATACAACGCCGCCAGCCACATTAAAGGAGTACATTGGCCGAGACCGTATATATTTTAAACCAGGATATACATTTTCTGCTCAACCCGATAATACTATGAAGGCACGAATTGATGAAAGTCAGTTGTTTGATGCGGATGATGAAAGTTTTACTGACCTGTCTTCTAGGGTTCTTGATTTCTCGAAACAGATAGGATATATACCAGGGTCTTTTTCTGTCGGAAATAGTGGTGATGCTAATTATTCGATTCCAATACCCTTGCCGATAGGAACTAATGGTATGACACCTCAACTATTGATTGGATATAACAGCAATACTGGGGATGGAAATATGGGCTTTGGCTTTAATTTAAGTAGCGGTTCAGCTATAACATTGGTGCCAAAAAACATTTATAGTGATGGTCAGGTTGGATCAATAGAACTTGATGGCAATGACCCAATGATGTTGGATGGTAATCGACTGATACTTTATAGCGGAACTTATGGTACACCTGGCAGTGAGTACCGAACCGAGGCAGAAACCTACAACCGGATTCTCGCATATGGTTCCGGTAATCAAATAGAGTATTTTGAGGTGCAGACAAAAGATGGTAAAGTTTTGAGTTACGGAAACACCCAAAACTCACAATTAATTCCAAATGGGTCAACCAACAAACCAATTGCTTGGATGTTAACCCATGTTGAAGATGCGCTAGGTTATTCCATAGATTATGAATATCTACTAAACCAAAATTACCCGTACATAAAAAGCATTAATTATACCAGACATTCTCAATATATACCAACAGCGTACAACCGTATAGATTTTTTATACGAGAATAATTTAGGTGGTTTTGCCAATTTGGTAGCCGGCAATAGTTTTACAAAGAAATTGTTGATTCGCAAGTTGAAAATATTTTCAAGTAATACTTTTTTAAGTGAATATGATTTCGTGTATAATTTTTCCGAAGTTCATCCTAGATTAGTTGAAATTAATTTTTCCAATGCACAGGGTGAAAAAATTAATCCCACGGTCATTAATTGGACAACCCCTCCGAATGTATCGGATGAACAATATGTAGGTCTTTATCAGGAATACTTGGATTATGGGGACTTTGATGGTGATGGCAGAATGGATGTATATACTTTACGCAAGGCAACTTCGTCAAATCCATATAACCAATATGATACCTATTCATTTTATCATACTCAAACCAATGCCTCAACCAAAAATACCGAAATGGTTTATGCTGGGGATGCTTTAATTGGGCAGATTGCTTTTGAAATTCCTACGGAAACGAATTTTGGTAAAGTCAAGTATCAATCCTACAACACCGGAGCAAGAACACCTACCGTGGGGTTTGATTACAATGGAGATGGGAAAACAGATTTTCTAAGGTTAGACATAGACCAGATCAATAATAATTATATTTATCGTTTGGCCTTTAATCAAGGTAGTGCCAATCAGGTTTCATGGTCTCATCACAGGAGTATTTATGTGCATGAGAATCACAAATTACAGGTTGGTGATTTTGATGGCGATGGTAAAATTGACTTATTGATCTTAGAGCCTCATGGCACTAGCTGTACTTTCAATTTGTACAGATACCAAAAACCAGATATTGTTTACGTTAGCAATACTTACAGGCCTTTACAGGAAGAGGTTATTGATATAAACGGTGATGAAAAAAGTGAATTTTTAATATTACAGGATAATGGTGATGCGGAATTATACTCATATGATGGTTCTACATTTAATTCGAAGGTCATAGGCCATGATATGTGGGACTTGAACAATATGCCGGCAAAAGTACTTGGTGATTTTAATGGTGATGGAAAGACCGACTTCTTCGGTCTTGAAAAGAAGAATGGATCAAATATAGGTTGGATAATGTTGTTGGCAAATGGTGTGAGTTTTGATATTAAAAGGTTTGCTATGCATGCTCTTGGAGGTGTATACAGTGGTATGGATCCCCAAAGTTGGTTACAATTGGGTGCCGGCGATTTTAATGGTGATGGGATAACCGACATATTTAAGACCACTAGCTGGATGGATTATTATACGGTGTCCTCATTCACTGGAGAAAGTTTCAAGGTAAAATCGGTTCATGTGCCTTTTCGTTTTGATGTAAATTATACCCAGTCATATTATGTTTTTGGGGACTTTACAGATGATGGTAAATCAGATATTTTGTATTATCATACGGGTGAATGGCAGCTATTAACATGGAATAAGGAGGAGGTAGAGTTTCGGGTTTCAGGAATAGCAGATGGAATGAATAATTTCGTTAAAATTTTCTACGAAACTGCTAATTCATCCTATAATGTAACTAAGTCGAGCGTAATAAACAATGACATTCTTTCCAATAACGCGGCCTTTCCTATAGTGGTTCAGGTTGAAATGTCGAGTGGGTTGGATGGGTTGAGTCTGAAAAACATTCAGCAATATAATTACAGTAACCTTTATATACATAAACAGGGTAAGGGATTGCTCGGATTTTTATCTAGAACAATTCGTGATATAAATAATGTGAGATGGTCAATAACAGAAATAACCAATGAGTTGAATACCGACTACTATTTTATGCTACCGAGCGGGGTAAAAAAGCGAAAAAATGTACTTAACCCGGTTTTTTATGAACAAACCAGTGCAAATACCATAACATCACTCGGCGGAAAACGATACGCAATTAGCACAAGTACAAGCACCACTAATGATTATTTAACTGGGACTAATTCCACCACCTCGCAAATTTTAGACAATAAAGGCAACCCAAGTAGTGTGGTTCAAACAACTGGTGATATAACCACTACAACCAACTACTCCGATTACGTAAAAGCGGGGAATGCCTGGATTGAAAATACTGCACAAACCATTACCACCACCACGGTAAAAACAGGCGAAACTCCGGTAACCACTACTACCAACCTTAATTTCGACTTGACCACAGGATTGTTAACTTCTAAAACAGAGAATGCACAACTCCCTAATCCCGTTACTACGTTTAATTACTATTATCCCAGTGGAGCGGCAAAAAACACCAAGGTACAAACCACTGAAAATGGACAAACCATAGAGCGATTTTCGAATGTCGTGGAATATGACCCAACCTATCGTTATGTAGTTAAAACCATTACACCTTTTGGTTTTAGCAACTCTACGGTGTACAATTATTCTACTGGCTTGTCGTTGGAACAAACTAATGTATACGGCCATGTATCGAAAACCAAATATGATAATTGGGGCAGGATTATCGAAACCGAAAGTCCACATGGAATAAAGACCAATACTGATTATAACTGGTGTACCTCTGGTTGTCCTCAATACGGGCTATATAAAACCACTACACGGGGTGATGATGCAGAAACAATTACAACGTATTTCGACAAGCTTGGCAGGAGTGTCTATACTGAAACTGTGAATTTCTCAGGCAATACCATATCTGGTTACACGAACTACAATTCGCTAGGAGAGGTCAAAGAAAGTTCAAATATGTATGCCAGTAATAACGAAAAGGTGATTTCTTATCAAAGTTCAGACGGATATGGTCGCCCAATTAGTTCGGGTATTACAGGTTTGGCAGGGGTTACCAAAACATATAATGGGTTAACTACTTCAGTTACTACCCCGTTGGCAACCGCTAGTAGCGAAATAGGGACTAATGGTTTACCCGTAAGTTCCAATGATGGTTTGGGGCAAATAGATTACCCGGCTTATAACTCCTTAGGCCAACCTAAACAGCTTAATGTTCCTGGTAAAACCATAACTATTGAATACGACGACTACCATAGACGGAAATCGCTTACAGACCCCGATGCAGGCAAAACAGAATATACCTACAATGGTTTTGGTGAACCTGCCACTCAAAAGGACGCTAAAGGGAATCTTACATTTAATATTATTTATGACAATCTGGGCCGGGTAAAGGAAAAAACGGAGAAAGATGCGGTTACCAATGTGGAAACCACATACAAATACACGTTTTACGATAACCCAACCGATAAAGGTAAGGGCCAAATTGCTACCGTTTCTGTTCCGGGACATTCGTCTTCGTATTTTTATGATGATTTTGGCCGGTTAATAGAAGAGACCGATAACATTGGCACCAAAGTGTATAGCCACAAGTATGAATATGACAAGTTTGATAGGGTGACCAAACATACCTTTCCAGGCGGATTGGCAATAGCTAACACATACAACAATAAAGGGTACTTAACCGAAATTCGTATAGCGGATAACGGTGAATTATTGTGGCAATTAAACCAGGTAAATTCCAATGGTAAAATAACGCAACGCACGGCGGGTAATGGTGCTACCACAACATATACCTATGATGTATATGGTTTTTTGGAAGATGTCATTACTCAAAAGGGTACTAACGTCATTAGTCATTGGGATTACAATTGGGATAAGCCCAAAGGACGACTAACCGGAAGAAGTAATCTAAAATACACTAAACTCTCGGAAACATTCAGCTATAACAAGGACAGGTTGGAAAATGTGTATAATTTCAGTGGAAATGTATCTGTTGGGGTAAGTTATGATGGAGCAGGAGCCAGTCAAATTATCAGTAAAACTGATGTAGGTAGCTACGATTATCAAAATGGGAATGTGCCACCCAATGCCGTGAAAAAAATAACTCCATCCAGTAACAGCATAGTGCCAACCCTTACACAGCAGATTACTTACAATGAATTTAATAAAGTAAGTAGTGTTAAAGAGGGAAGCTATGAGTTGCAGCTTGCATACGGCCACCATAAACAGCGGATAAACAGTAAATTTTACGAAAACGGCGTATTACAAGTAGAAAAAACCTATTTAGGTGATGTAGAAGTGGAAACCCGGTTAGGGGGTGTTACAAGAGAGGTCTTTTATATTAGCGCACCTGATGGTTTAGCAGCCATTATTATAAAGCAGGGAGGAATATACAGTAACTACTATCCCTATACCGACCATTTGGGCAGCATTACAGAAATATGCGAACAAAGCAGTAATAAAGTAATAGAAATGAGCTTTGATGCTTGGGGAAGGCGCAGAGACCCAAAGACCTGGGCATACCTGCCCGATGCCAACAAGCCCTGGACAGGACTGATAGACCGAGGCTATACCGGGCATGAACATATTGATGCCTTTGGCCTGATTAATATGAATGGAAGGATGTACGACCCCGCTTTAGGTTTAATGCTCTCTCCCGATAATTATGTGAGTGATGCCACCAGTACGATTGCTTACAACAGGTATCTCTACGCCAATGGCAACCCCTTAAAATATACAGACCCGAGTGGAAACATAGCTTTAATTGATGATGCCATTGTAGCAGTAACCGGTTTTGCCATCGGTTATCTTTCTCATGGCTTTTCTACTGGTGACTGGAGCAGCAATGCAGCCTGGAAAGCCGGAGCCATTGGTGCTGGGGTAGGTTTGCTGAGTTACTATACTGCCGGAGGGTTTGCTTTGGCTGCCGGAGGTTCAATTGGAACCGGAGCCACTTTTGCCGGTAATATGGCATTGAATGCAGGAATAAACGCTTTCGTGCCACAGACAAATATTAATTTAGGTGAAGGATATTCTTTAAATGTATCACCGACACTTGCCTTTGGGGGGGCAATGGGAGGAGGAATGAGTGCTACCTTCTCCAAACAAAGTGGTAATTTTAATTTTTCTGTAGGAGTTGGCATGATGGGTTATTCTAAAGCAACCGGAACTGGAAGCCCAGGGGCTGAATTCAGGTATTCCAATCAGGTATCATGGGACGATGGAACAACAGGTTTTTCGTTCTCAAATAATAACTTTATGGGATCAGGAACCTCGCAAATGACTGGTGCTATGGGTTTCAGGTATAAAGACTTTGGTTTTCGATACGAAAATGATGGATTCCCGTTTACAGGGTTACTTGGCGACGGTGGAGATAGGTATCGAACAGCCGCCGCACAGGTATCATGGGGAGATTTTAGCCTGAACATGAACCTCTTTACTGGGAATTTTAGGACAGCCACAGATAAAGGAAATACCTATGAATCAAGAAGAAATGGAAAGTGCAAATACCAATATGATTATTATGTTGGAGGAAATGTTGATAAATATAGGCTAGGGTCTTTGGCTTTAGGCTATAAAGGTGCTCAAATTGGTATTAATTCAGAGCGAGTTAGACATGGCTTCCAAAACGTTTTTGCTCATGACATTTGCCGACCTCAACCCGCATTTTTGATGTTAAATCGTGATGTTAATTCATATATGCAATATAGATCACCAAATAAATTTAGTTTATGGTAAGAACCGGTTTAATAGTTAGCATTTCTATACTTTGTTACAATTGTTCACTTGGCCAAAAAATGAAAGTTGACTACGAGGGTTTTTCGAGTGAAATTAGAAATAGGGCTGTAAAAGAAATCCCTTCAAACTATCATTTTAATGGTTATTTCAAAGCTATAAACCAATACGGCGATACTTTGAATTGGTATTTTTTTAATGATGGAACTTTTTACAGTTATGGACATAAGAGTCCCACGAAAGATAACTGTCCGATTATTGAGCCATATTGTACCGAAGTACCATACGGTTGGGGGTTTTTTAAAATAAGTGAAAAGAGTGAGGTGTATGTAGAATACATATGGCCTCATTTAAAAGGACTAAAATTCCCTGTTTCTAAAATGTACGGCTATTTACAAAGCGACTCTACAATTGTAATAACAAAAAGGTTTGACCCCAATATGAGGGAGATGGAGGAGTTGAACTGGCAATTAAATTTAATACCATGTGAAAATATGCCAAGCTCGGAAAATATGGTTAAGAAGGGTTTAAAAAATTATTTGGAGAATAAGGAAATATCAAACTCCAAATAAATTTAGTTTATGGTAAACAGATTTTTAATTTTCTTCTTTAGTCTTTTTGCCTGGCTTGGCTGTTCCAGTCAGAAATTGGTAGTAGACTATAAAGGATTTACTATTGAACCGGGACAAAAAGTTACAAACGAAGCGTTTGGCCCCTATAAGTTTGGAGGCTATTTTGAAGGATATAATGAATACGGTGACACTATACAATGGTATTTTTTTCAAGACGGTACCTTTTTTGATAGTCCAATCAAAAAACGTGGAACTGATGGGAGTTGCCCAATAATTGATGATGTACGCTCATCGAAACCGTATGGTTGGGGATTTTATCAACTAAATGATAAAAATGAACTTTATGTTGAATTTGTCTGGGATCACTTAAAAGGTTTAAAATTCCCCATTGCTAAAATGTATGGCTATTTAAATAAAGATGGAACAATGTTAATTACCAAACGATATGATCCTAATATGAGGGAGATGGGGAAGTTGAACTGGATATTTTCTTTTAAGCCCTGTAATAATATGCCGAGTTCTATGAATGTGGTTACAAAAGGTCTAACTGATTATAAAATGAACGTTGGAAAGTAGAAATTTTGTAGTGTCCGTTTCTCCAAATACCTGAAGAAATTATCCCCTAACATCGAATATGATTGGAAAGTGTTTAATAATTAGTGTTTCCATACTTTGTTGCAAACGGTTATTAATTGAAAAATGCGTAAAATGAAAAAATCCCTTATCCTGTTTCTTCTGGCAATTAGCGGTTTTTGCGAATATTCATTTGCAACAAATCCGGCAGAAGTTAATTCACCTAATTTTTACCGAAGAAAAAGCGACAATGGTCATTTTCGTTTTGACCTTTCTTATGGCTTAGGTCGCCGATTTACTTCTATTTCTGCCGTAAACGACGCTCAACTGGCCAGCTACCTGGATAGATTAAAATGGGGGCAGAATTGTTCGTTTACGGCAACTTATTTTTTTGAAGACAAGGGCTTGGGTGTTATCGTAGATAATTTTTCATCAAAGAATAGCACGCAGGTTAGGGTAAATTATCCAGATGGCACATCAGAAGTTGGTATCATGAGCGATAATATTAACATTACCTTTTATGGATTAACCTACTCAATCAGAAGGTTTAACCAAGCAGAAACCGGCATGTTTATAGTCACTATGGGTGGAGGTTATATGCAATTTCGCAATAACGGGCGGCTAATTAACCCCATAGTCATAAAGGGTGAATCTTTTGGTGGCACACTCAATTTTGGTTATGATATAAAGGTTGCTCCAAAATGGTGGATTGGGATAAAAGCGGGAGCCATAAGCGGTGCATTAAAACACGTTACTGCAAATGGACAAGTAGTGAAAACCTTATTTGGTAAACCTGAAAACCTCACTCGCGGATCGCTCTCTTTGGGAATCAGGCTATGTTTATAATTGAATTTGAAGGAGAAGCGAATTAAAAATACCAAACTATTATGAAAACAAACACGATTTTAACCCTGCTTTTTATTGTCTTGGCAGGAAGCACCATTGCCCAAGACAAAATTGAGTTTACCTACGATGCTGCGGGTAACCGAACAAATCGCCAGTTAGTTCCCGGACTTGTTAAAAAAGACACCACCATAAAAACGCTACCAGTGAGCATGGATAGTTTGCTTATTACAAGCATGGATACACCAGAGGACACAAGTGTCAAACCAGATGCTTCCCCTAACAAAGAACAGGAAAAGGTTTTTAAAACCTGGATAGGTGAACAAAATATTGCCATCTATCCTAATCCGACACAGGGTTACTTAACCGTAGGCTTAAAGAATTTTGATGAGGTGAAAAGCTGTTCGATAGAGATAATCGACATGAACGGTAGTGTGGTTTACCAGTCCACTTCGCCACAACGGGTCTACTCAGTCGATTTGAGTAACCGGGCTAACGGTAATTACTACATCAACCTTCGGGTAAATGGACTGTTGGGAAGTTTTGTGGTGGTGAAGCAGTAATCAATTTCAAAATAACCCGCATCAAATCAAGGAAATCGGTCGGGAGGGTTTTGGAAAATTTACTTCTGGTCTATTTTCATTGACAAGCTATGCCGTATGTTATTATTGAATCAATTAATCTCAAAATAATAGGTAGAAAAGCCAATCGCAAACGTAATGGGGGTTTTAATAATCTTTGAGGGGGTCTCGTCTCAGCTTAATGAGGGATAAGCACATAAGGCGATACCAAAAGGGGCTGCTTGACCGGCAGCCCCTTTCTATAAAGTCATTAATTATTCAGCCTATTTATTCGA
>Ga0255239_1000111_pt1 | contig 9770 bp, 7 predicted proteins | sample ColtaT_20_FD_185447 | JGI IMG/M metagenome (GOLD analysis project Ga0255239, IMG submission 185447) | Metatranscriptome of freshwater microbial communities from Columbia River, Oregon, United States - Colum_Miss_RepB_8d (Metagenome... | ecosystem: Environmental > Aquatic > Freshwater > River...
ACGTCTAGCGCGTCTGCCAATCCAACCCCGTGTTCACGAGTGGAGCACCACGAGCGAAGCGGAACACTTATCCCGTGCGACCGTCGCATTCATACCGGTCAACGCTCAAAACTTCAGCATCTGCAAGTCGATGAACCGCGCCGTTACCGCCCTGGCTTCCGGCACCCAAATCATCTCGCCAGGCTACCCGCTCTACTCAACGCTCGATCTGTCTACCGTAACGGATATGACTTTCTAGATGACCTTGACGCTAGGCATTTCCGCTCAGGCCAGAGCACCCTGAATGAGCTGAACCATGCCCTCACCGAGTACGCCAGCGCGCGAAGCGAAGCCAAAGGACTCGCTAGCTGGCTGGTGAGGTTACAAGCGACACCCAAAGCTGTCACGGAGAAAGCGCCATTTGCAGTACTTCACGGCGTTAGAACATCGGCTGATTGTCACAAGTTGGCTCAACGCCTCGGGGGACTCTCTATTGCGTCGCCGTTTACTACTGCAGCCCTCAATTTCGACGTCTGTTTCAACACGTTGCCGGAACACAACACCTGCGTCTTACTTTCTGACAAAGCCTTGTTGCTTTTGTCTCCCGACACGGCACGCAACAGTTCCAGAGTTGTTACAACTCTAGGACGATCGGTCACGAAGCTAGACATCCAGACTCTATACCCAGCTGAGGTAGAGACGATCTGCCAATCACTGTTGTCATCAGGTAGAGCAGCGCACCTCATTCACTATCAACGCTCTATGGCCGCGGCACTCACCATTCTGAAGGGACTGTTTCCATGTCTACAGGTCGTGCTTTCGGAAAAGGAATCCCCTTTTCACATATCCGCCAATGCCCCGACACGAGCAGCTTAAGCCTCCCGTCACCATGCATGCAGAGTGAACTGCCCCCATGAATTCAACGATGCACAAGGCCGACGGGACCGTCACATCTGATCGTCGACGTACGTTTTTTATTCTGAATCTTTTACAGGACGTCAATATCCTGCGCCCGCTGATCTATATCAGTGCGCGCGATCTGCGCATTGAGACGACCCTTCTGATAACGCCGGGATTTAGCAAGCGCGATAAGTCAGGTACTTGGGCGAGCGAGATTAATGAAATTTGCTTAGGAAGTGGAGCGACCATGTTATCGTTTGCTTCAGCATTCGATGCATTTCGTGCATTCAGTAACGCTACCGGGTTGTTGGTTGCCGCCAGCGAATCAAATCTTCAGCCCCACAAGGACGTGCATGAGCTGTTCAAAATAGCTCCTAACACCCTGACCAAAATTACGCTGCAGCATGGCCTGGAATGTGTTGGCTTTCTGCAAAGCAAAGAGCAAACCCTTGCGCATGGAGACAACGTCACGTTCGGTGCAGATATTGTCTGCGGCTGGGCGCCTGCGCCGGCCCTAACATCGCTTAAGCCAAGTCAGCGATCCAAGCTGATAGTGACCGGGCCAACCTCCATACTGCAGTCCGCGCCCACCCACGTTGCGGCGGCAAAACGAAGCATGGGCATCGTCTGCGAGAATATGCACTCGCTCCGGCTGCGAATTAATGGCGATTTTAAGACCGATTTTCTGAGTGTGTTCGGCGCATTCTGCGGCGCCCTCCGGGATCGCGAACAACAAGTCACGCTCCGGCCACATCCCGGCGGACAGTACGTTCTCAAGAACAACGTTGAGCTCCCTGCCAACGTCACTCTGAACAACCATCCGATCTACAAAATTGATCTATCGCAGTATGCATACGGCATATCAGCCCCATCGTCGATCTTGGTCGACATGGTGTTGGCCGGAATTCCCACAGCAGTGTGGCAGGACGAAGGGAGCTCGCTCGACCTTGGCAACTATGAAGGTCTGACGCGAATCAGCACGCTTCACGATTGGCTGCAGTTCGACGAGGACGCCAGACGCGACCCAACCCCGTTTTTAGAGCGACAACAACGCTTCCTGACTCGACACCATTTGCAACTGTCGCCCGCCATTGCATACGAGCGATTCGCCCGGATACTCAGCGCACGAAATGTGATCGGTACTGTTGCTCCTCGGCAATTCAGCTACAAGCCATCGAAAGCTCAGCGAATTGTTTTTGTAGCCAACGATATAATTCCAACACTTCAATTGAGCTTTATAAAGCCACTCAAATCTCTTGTTAATAGCGGCCTTATCACCACAGACTTCATAACGGAACGAACCATTAAATCTGAGGGCGATAAAAAACTTGACCCAGTAATTGTTTCCGCTTGGCTAAAAAACAAACTCTCTGCTCTCTCCCCGGATATAATCGTATTCTGCCGATATAGCGGTCCATTTTCGGATGTGATGCTTGATCACGCCAGACGCATTGGCGCCAAAGCAATCTTTCATATCGATGACGATCTTCTCAATATTCCCAAAGAGATTGGACTCGCCAAGTTCGATTTCCACAATAGTCCGGCTCGTCTAGCTTCCGTTCGGCACCTACTAGACAATGTCGATTTAATTTATTGCTCGACCGAAAAACTGTGCCAAAGAATTGGCGAGCTTGATGCGAAAGCACGCCGCATCAGCGGTCGCATTTACTGCGCAGGCAATGTCATTTCCTCCGCCGAGAAACGAACAATAACAAAGATTGGCTATATGGGCATTGGGCACGAAGCCGATCTTAATTCGGTACTTCCAGCGATTGTACTTTATCTTCGAAGACATTCACACGTTCAATTTGAGTTCTTTGGCTCTATCCCAGTTCCGCCCGCTTTGTCGGAGTTCGGAAACAGAATATCACAAGCGGCAAAAATAGATAATTACGAGACGTTTCTGCAGCAGTTTTCCGAACTTCGATGGGATATCGGCATATGTCCATTAGCACCCATTTCGTTTAACTATCTCAAGGCAAATACCAAGTGGGTGGAGTACACATCAGTCGGCACAGCCGTTGTTGCTCAACGCGGAACTATTTACGATGAATGTTGCGCCAACGGATGCGGCTTATTGGCAGACACAAACGCGGAATGGCTTGAAGCTCTCGAGCAGCTCACTACCGACGATGATGCACGTTATCAGCAAGTGGTTCGCGCCCAGAATAAACTCTTATCTGAGTATTCTGTAGATAAGCTCACTAGGCAAGTACTAACTGTGTTCGAGACTGTTAATGACGCATCTGCCGCAATAAATCTGGAGCATATTTCATGATCAGAGTTTTCATTGGATACGACTCAAAACTGCCGGTCCTATACAACGTTGCACAGCACAGCATTCAGGTCCGCGCATCACAGCCGGTGAGCATTACGCCGATCATGCTTTCGCAACTTAAAGGGATTTACACCCGAGACGTCAATCCGTTGGCGTCCACCGAGTTTTCATTTTCACGATTCCTGGTGCCCTACCTGTCTAGCTACAGCGGGTGGTCTCTGTTCGTCGACAATGATGTGCTGATGCTCGACGACATCGCATCACTGTGGGCTTTAAGGGATGATCGCTACGCAGTGATGTGTACCAAGCATGCGCAGAAAACGGGTGAGCAAACCAAGTTTTTGAATGCGCCGCAAACACCATATGAGAAGAAAAACTGGTCGAGCTGCGTGCTGTTCAATAATGCCCGCTGCAAAGCGTTGAGCTTGGACTACGTCAATTCAGCAACCGGCCTAGAGCTTCATCAGTTCAAGTGGCTTGGCGACGATGCGCTGATTGGAGATATTCCGCTGGAATGGAACGTTTTGGCGGACTGCCACACTGAAGTTGCCGCTCGCCCCTCGATGATTCACTACACCTTGGGAGGGCCGTACTTCAGGGAGTACGAAGCATGCGAGTACTCAAAGGAATGGTTCAAAGAGCGCGACGCCTTGGTGTATTGCGCTCAGCGCGGCGAATGATCTGCTGCGAACATCGACGATTTAGGAAATATTAATGGCTTTGGTACTGATCACCGGCGGCGCTGGCTTCATTGGCTCTTATGTATCGCAAGAATTACTAGCACGCGGCCACCGGCTTCGAATCCTGGACCCGCTCAGCCCCCAAATTCATGGGTCCATGCCACGTGGCCTTGCCTGGCTCGACGATGAGCGCATCGACTTCAGACGTGGCTCCGTCACAAATGCCAGTGACGTCAAGACCGCACTTACGGACGCCGAGGTCGTAGTCCATCTCGCGGCCGAGACGGGTACCGGCCAGTCAATGTACGAAATCGAGCGGTACAACACAGTAAACGTGGGAGGAACGGCGCAACTGCTGGATGTGTTGACCAACGACTCGAACCGAACCGTAAAGAGAGTTGTACTCGCTTCGAGTCGCTCCATTTATGGCGAGGGCGCCTATGTCTGCACCGCCTGCTCGCCCAGTCACCGAGTTAATCCCGACAGCCGTACTGCGGGCCAGTTGGCTGCGCATCGATGGGAACATGTCTGTGCAGCCTGCGGCGCAGACTTGTCACCCGTGCCTACCAGTGAATACGACCCACCCAAGCCGGCGTCTGTCTACGCAGCGACAAAGTACGCACAAGAAGACCTCGTACGGATCGTATGCGGAGCCTTGGGCGTAGACCATGCAATCCTTCGACTCCAGAATGTATACGGAGAGGGCCAGTCGCTGAACAATCCCTACACGGGCATCTTGTCAATATTCTCAACGCGCATCCGTCGAGGCCAGAACCTCCCTATTTTTGAAGACGGCCTTGAGACTCGTGACTTTGTACACGTTCAAGACGTAGCGAAAGCGTTTGCTGCCGCCGTCGACCATGCGACCCCGATCGCACGCTGCCTTAACGTCGGCGTCGGCATCAAAACCACGGTCAAAGATATTGCCGGCGCGCTTAGCGACGCGTTCGGAGCACCCCGCGATCTCGTTACAACACACCAGTATCGCCTTGGTGACATCCGACATAACTTTGCCGATACCAGTAGCTTGCGTTCCGTACTGAATTGCCGAGCGACAATATCTTTGAACGAAGGGCTAAAGCGGTTTGCGGAATGGGTAACGGTACAACCACTACCCCAAGATCGGCTCGACGTCGCTAACGAAGAATTAAGATCACGGGGTTTAATGAGCGATAAAGCTGGCTAGGTCTCACACCTGCACAGACAACACGCACGTAGATCATTCAGAGATACTGATGTGCAAAAAATATCGATCACTAAAAAGACGCTTGTTTCCTTAGCCAACGGAGGCGAGTTTGAGCTCATACATGAACTTCAACGCCACACTGGTAACGCGATACCAATCGGCGATGAGCTATCTCGTTATGCCTACGACGGTCCTCGACGCAGTTTGATTCTTCCACACCTTGCTAATGCATTAGTACAGTCTGAACCAGCGTCAATTCGAACGCTGCAAAAATTAATAACACTTTCCGAGCTGCTAGGAAAAGTTTCGCTGCTCTCAGCGGCCCTCCGCGCTGCCCGAGACCGGATAGCGACGATGATGGGCGAGCATCGGAGCTTGACCGACAGTGAGGCACTAGCGGTTGTATCCTTGTGCTTCCAGACGTTTACCTTGGCAGGTGCCAAATATTTCCTAAACAAATATCCCAACATTGCTGGATGCGACTTACTTAAACAACGCTTTATCAAACTTGAGCGTCTACTCGAACCATATAATCTTAACATCGACGACCTTCTCGATGACACAAATGCACTAGCATCGAACAATGTGGTTCGCTTAGAGCAGCCAACGGTCATTTGGAGATTAGCTACCAATTTCTGGAAAGTACTGGACCTGTCATCCATCAATGGGGATAGCGATCTTGATTCAGAATTCACCGTTTTTAATGAAATTAAATCCCTAGGTTTTGGCGTACGGCTATTCCCGCAGTTTTGTAATGCAGGACCTGCATTTGCATCGCCGTACTCTCTAGAAGATGCCAACATGGTCTGCAGCATCGGATTTCACAAGTTCTCGTCAGATCCCTCGCGTAGATTTCTACATCGCCGAAACTATCTTTCCGGCCGATACCTGATTGACCGTGGTGGCTATTCAGGCTGGCTGAAAATGCCCACACTCTCCTACATCCGCGACAATTATCCACACAGCGTCGCCGTAGAATACTGTAGCGATCGACGAAATCAGGTTTTTATCAACAAAGAGCGGCCTGCCGACATTCCTTTTGATCGGCCCTTTCTTTTCATCGCCTTGCAACTGCAAGGCGACTCAGTCGAAGATTTAGCATATCGCTCGGCAGATGAAATGCTTACAATGTGCTACGACTTTTTCAACGCCCGCGGCTGGAACATTGTCATCAAAAAGCACCCCAAAGACATCAATCCTGGAACGACACTGCGGCTGGAACGAATTGCACAGAAAAGCGGTGTGTATATTTCGACGGCACCGTCGCCGCAACTGGTAATGCATTCAAATGCAGTCGCCCTAGTAAATTCTTCGGTTGGATGGGAAGCGATTCTAGCGAACAAGCCTCTATTTACATTCGGCATTGCCGAATACTCAGAACTTTCGCACAGAATAAAGTATGAGTCTGACTTGCATAACTCACGGCTTGATGCACCACCTTTCAGCGGACTAGACTACGATCTTTTGTACTATTATTTTTTCCAGATACGAACAGTAGCTGGTAGACGCGCTATAAATGAGGCAATCATTCGGCATCTTCGATTTTTTAGTGCCGACGACGTTCCTCCTCCATCCGACTGAATTATTTTTCGATATCAAGTGTTAGCCTCGAACACACGCCCATCAAATGAATCCGGATCAAATCGATAGTGGATAGGATCTGACCCTCAGCCCGCCGGGAACTTTCAGAGCACAACTTCGGTAGCGTCGACCCAATTATGAAGAACGAGCCAATTGCCGCACCAATCAATCGGCCGACTTCTTTTGGGCCGCTTACCAGCACGACACTAAGCCGCCTACTAAGCATACACTCAACACACACCATACCGCTCGATGTACATAATGCCGAACAACCGAAGGCCGGTACTCGTCACCTGCGCCATGCTTTGGCAGAGAATATCCTTACGTCGGAACCCTCAGACACTCGATACGATTCTGAGCTTTAGCGACCTACGACACAAACTGATTGCGTTTGCTAATCTATCGCCGAGAACCAGAGCATTAAATTAAATGACTAAAATAGTATTTATTGGCGATAGTCACATCCACTCAATAAAAGATGCGCTAATTTCGCAGTTGCATGATAACGTTTCCGTCGGCGACGTCAGCGCCTATCGACTTCGAAAGACAAAAAATGGGCGTCAAATCGGCGATTTATCGCTCGATGACAGTACCAAATTAGTTGGGCGACTCGATTCAGATGCATGCGTTGTATCAATGATTGGTGGAAATCAACACCAACTTACGTCACTGATCCAGCATCCAAATGCATTTGATTTCTTCTCCCCCGACGACAGTAGCATGCCGAACTTGGCAAGCGAGATCATTCCATATAACCAGATGGAGCGCTTTTTTGAGGAGCTTCTGAAACGCAACGACGTTCTTCGCATGCAGGCACTTAGATCAGCGTGCCGAGGGCGTATGTTCCATCTTTGCCCACCGCCGCCCAAAGAAAGCGCTGAACATATTCTTGGCAATCATGAGACCGATTTCGCCGCCAGAGGAATTCTGGACAAAGGCGTTTCTCCGCCCAGACTTCGATTAAAAACGTGGCTTACTCAGGTTTCGGTGCTTTCAAAGTTAACTAAGCAGATTGGAGTCGAACTGCTTCCCCCGCCACCGACGGCCATTACTGAGAATGGTTTTTTGGCGGAACTCTATTACGCAAAAGATGCCACACATGCGAATCAACTCTATGGACAATTAATTCTAGAGCAGGTCTCCAACGCAATCGAAGGTACTTCCAACTTACCTCAGCACTCCGCAAATCTATGACTTCCCATCCGTACAAAGAACTGCCAGACACCTGCTTCTGGCGCCGCTCCGTTGCATCGATGCCGCCCGAGAACATCGATCCGGTCATTAAGTTCAAGCTGAAAATCGATCCTTCTCATAAAGTTGCGACTGCCGGCAGCTGCTTCGCGCAGCATATTGCTCGGCATCTTCGAAATTCTGGCTTTAACTATTATATTGCGGAGAATGGGCACCCATTGCTTTCTCAGGATGTGCGCGACCAGAGCCACTATGGTGTTTTTTCTGCGCGATATGGAAATGTCTATACCGCGCGCCAATTGCTGCAACTTTTCGATCGTGCGCACGGCGACTTTGAGCCATCGGAGCCAGTTTGGCGTCTACCGAACGGACGGGTTGTCGATCCATTTCGGCCGACTATCGAGCCCGGCGGATTTATTAATGAAGGTGAACTGCTAGCTGATCGACGACAACACCTTGCCTGCGTGAAGCGATTGTTCTCAGAACTAGATGTTTTCGTGTTCACGCTCGGCCTTACAGAATGCTGGCGATCGAAGGCAGATGGCGCTGTTTTTCCAATATGTCCGGGTGTAGAAGGAGGTGAGTTCGACCCGTCAAGACATGAGTTTTACAATCAGACGGCGTCGGATGTAATTAAGGATTTTCGACTATTTGCAACCAAGCTGAGAGAAGTCAATCCGAAATCCGAAATCGTCATAACCGTCTCTCCGGTACCGCTTGCGGCAACAGCGCGCAGCGGAATGCATGTTTTGACTGCGACGACGTACTCGAAAGCCGTGCTTCGAGTTGCGGCTGATTCCATAAGGACAAAATCAATACGAGGGATACATTATTTTCCGTCGTATGAGATCGTCACTAGCATGGCAACCAGAGGACGCTATTTTGCAGAGGACTTGCGTAACGTTACCGAAGAAGGTGTGTCCCATGTTATGCGAGTCTTCATGAAGCATGCCACCAATTCCAAACAGAAGCCGCTGTCCAAGCCACCCGCACTCGATGAGACGAAGAGCGATTCCTTTCTGGCATCAATGCAACATTTCGTAGAAGTGGAGTGCGATGAAATAGCGCTGGATAAGCCAGGATCAGAACCAAGTAGTGTGCCGTATGTTTCGAGCGACGCAGATAAGGTTTCAACCAGTATTCGAGTACGAAAACCTCGCCGGCGTCGCTAGGTTGACCCAATTGACGCCAATCCCTTGAGCGCGCGTTAAGTAGCGCAATTGACTTCGGCGCCTTCCAGCCGTCATCCGAACTGTAGCGAAGTACTTAATTTCTTAGTGATGTACTTAACTCACTGAGACCACACCCCTTAGGTCAAAAAGAGGGATTTATAGGTCACTGCGCCTAATTCAGCGCCGAAAGCAGTCTTCACCTTCGCAAGCAAGGCGTGAGCGATCTGCCCGTTCCGGCCGGAACTTGACACAAGTTGAGTGATTGCTTCGAACCAAGCTATACGGCTAGGTTGGTTGATTAGAATCGCGTTCGCGTGTGTCCGTAAGTGCGGCACGTAAACGTCGTGTTGCGCAAAGACGCCGGCCGCCCCCAACGACGCACAATCAAGCAGTTTCACGACCGAGCGGGCTTGATTAAACGGCGTCGGCAACAGTGGCGCTATCGCGATATGCGCTGGGTTGTCGTACGCGTACTGCACATATGCATCCCACGACATCTGCGCCTGGATTTTTACCCTTGGGTGGTTTTGAGGCAGGCCGGGTAGGCTGCTCGCCACGATCAGGTCCAGATGCAACTCCGGGTGACGGTCGAGCAGTTCCGCCAGAACGGGCGCTATGAAGGCAGCGTCGTCGTAGTGCGATGCAGTGGCGTGGTAGGCGAGCGTTACAGGGCCTGGGCGGTCGTGGTGACTGAGGTCCTTTGGCGGGCGGACAAAGCAGGGCTACATCATCACGGTCTTGGGCGACGCGTACCGCCGCGCTAAGCCGGTGGACGAGACGAGCAAGTGGTCGCACGCATTGAC
>Ga0255239_1000112_pt1 | contig 9714 bp, 1 predicted proteins | sample ColtaT_20_FD_185447 | JGI IMG/M metagenome (GOLD analysis project Ga0255239, IMG submission 185447) | Metatranscriptome of freshwater microbial communities from Columbia River, Oregon, United States - Colum_Miss_RepB_8d (Metagenome... | ecosystem: Environmental > Aquatic > Freshwater > River...
ATGCATCATACCTGGTCGACAGCGGCATCGCGTTTCTAATTGCTATCGTCACTGATAGTGGTTAGGGGTCGCGTGGTCGTGGTTGATCGCGTGTGGTGATCACGGCGCGTGTTGGGTGTGGGTGGTCGCATTGATCGATCGCTTGCTCCCTGCTTCGTTCCACTCATCTGCAGCGGGGCTCTGTTCCCCCTCTGATAGATATCGAGGATGAAGGCTTTCACCGCCCTCTCGATATTCGCGGTGCTGTTGGCGGCCTCTCTCTCGCTCGCCGTCGCCACCGACTCGTTGAAGGCTGACGCCCAGACCGACGCCCAGACCGACGCTCAGACCGACGCCGCTGCTGAGCGGTCGTACATGTTGAAGGCGGAGGCGTCGACAGCGTCGATGGCGCCCGACAACGACGAGGAGGAGGCGCAACTCAACTCCTTCAAGACCATCAACGTGAAGTTGGTGCCCGGCTCTCAGATCTACTCCGCTCCTACCCGCACGGGCGCGTGGAGCAGCAGCGACCCTAACTACTCCGTCGGCCAGTGCGCGCGCTACCAGGGCAGCGCCAGCGAGTTCTCCATGCACCAACACAACTACTACGGCCACTTCTACGCCACGTCGTACGTGCCGCGCCCCGAGCTCGCCAACATCGTCTACACCTTCGACACGCCCGTCACCGTCGACCACATCCGCGTCGACCAGCACCAGAACGGTATCACGCTGATCGAAGGCTTCGCAGGCGACTCCGAGTCGACGCTCACGTCGGTGGGTCAGGCCTGGTCGTCGCGCGGCGACGTGATGGGCTACTCGCGTCTCACGCCCGAGCACTTCTTCGACGACTTCCGCCCCTTCCCCAACCCAAAGCCGGGCAAGGTCTTCAAGATCATCGTCCGCAAGACGTCGCTCTGGTTCGCCTGGGCGACCTACCGCATGATCCCCATCGGCGTCGCCACCAACTACAAGGGCGCAGCGCCCTCCATCCCCACCCGCATCATGCCGCTCAAGGTCTCCATCCCCGCCAACTCTCAGGACGCTGACTGCCGCCCTCGTCGCGACAACATGTTCTCCTCGCAGCTGACGATGAAGGGCGAGGTCGACACCACCAAGGGCATCGGCGCTCTCGTCTCCAAGAGCCAGCAGAACATGTTCACCATGCACGACCATCGCTACTACCACGTGCCTGACCCGTCGCGCGCGCAGGTGACGTACGCGCTCTCGAGCGACCAGGCCATCGTGCAGCGCATCCGCATCCAGCAGCACACCAACGGTATCGTGCAGGTGGAGGGCTTCGCCGGCGACACGCCCGAGTCGCTGGTGTCGGTCGGTATCGCCACCTCGTCGCGCGGCCTGCGCCAGTACCAGGGCGGCGTCTTCCCCGAGATGTTCTGGGACGACTTCTCCTCCTTCCCCAACCCTCGCCCCGGCCGCATCTTCAAGCTCATCATCCGCGTCACCCCGCTCCACTACGGCTGGGCCACGTACCGCATCGTGCCCATCGGCACGCAGGTGAAGGTGACTCGCGTCATCATCCCCCCCAACTCGCAGGACTCCTGGTGCCGCCCCCGCAACTCGGGCACGTGGGAGTCGTCCGACTGGAACATCGGTCCCGGTGTGCTCGTCAACCCCAACGGCCCGGGCTGGTACGATTTCGCCCTGCACGACCATCGCTACTTCGTTGTTCCTCTGCCCGAGCGCAGCGTCGTCAACTACGAATTCGCCGAACCCATGACTGTTCGCTTCATCAAAATCGAGCAGCACACCAACGGTATCTCGCAGGTCGAGGGTTTCGCCGGCGACGATGAGAAGGATTTGGTGTCGGTCGGTCAGTCCTGGTCGTCGTCCGGTGATGTGAGCGGCTGGAGCCAGTTCGTCGAGCACTCCGTCGATCGCTTCAAGGACTTCCCCAACCCTCGCCCTGGCAAATTCTTCCGCATCGTCATCACCCGCACCCCGCTCAGCAACGGCTACGCCACCTACCGCATCTCGCCCTTCGGTGTGAAGGCTCTCTACCCCACTCCCAACCGCAAGTTCAACGGTTTCAAGGATGGCCTTGCCAAGTACGCCAACGACCAGCGCAACCTCACCAACACGCACTTCCCTATCTTCAACGGCAAGAAGTTCTTCCGCACCCAGGACCTCGTCCGCCTCACCGACAAGGAGAAGGCCGAGCTGTTGAAGGAGGCCGCTGCTCTCGAAGCCGCTGAGAACAAGAAGGCCGCTGATGCCAAGTCAGAAGCCGATCGGATTGCCCACGCGAAGGCAGCTGCGGAGGCCAACGCTGTCAAGCAAGCCGTTGCCGAGGCTGCCAAGCTGGCCGCCAAGCTGGCTGCCGAGAAGGCCGCTGCTGCGAAGGCGATTGCCAGCTCCGGCTCCAACCAGGTGGAGGCCAACATTCGTCTCCCCAACATTGCCGAGGCTTATTGCAAGGCGAATGACGGCAAGGTCATCACCGCTTTGCAAGCCGATCTCTCCAAGGCTTTGAGCGTTGGTGCCGATCAGATGCGCACGTCGTTTGACGGCCCCACCAACAACGGTGGCTGCATCTACCACCTCAAGATCACCACTCAATCGTCCAACACCGCTCGCCAGATGCAGATCACTCTCAACAACTTGTTGAGCAGTGGTAAGTTGGCCGTTCCCTCCCTTGAAGCTCTCGGTGATGCCGCCAAGCTCGAGAAGGGTAAGAGCATGAAGCCCTCGCGCAAGAGCGAGGCTGTACAAGCGCTCCCTCCTGCCGCCCTTGCTGCTGCCCTTAGTGGTGATGTCATCCCTCCCACTAAGCCTGAGCCCGCCGCTGCCGATGCCTACCTCTCCATCGTCAACTTGAAGCAAGGTTACTTCCAGGAGCACTCCGATGATGTGATGAGCGGTCTGACCAACGACATCGCCACCTACCTTTCGGTCAAGCCCTCGAACGTCAAGCTGTTGTTCCGAGGTGAGAACAAGCGCACCGGCGTCAATCTCCAGGTCACCGTGCGCGCCGGTTCAGACGCTCGCGCCAAGCTCATCGTCTCCAAGCTGAAGAACGGTTTGGTTCGCAAGTTCCGCACTCCCTCCACCCTCCGCGCCCTCGGCGCGCAATACCGCCTCAAGCGCAAGCGGAATGTGGAGCTTCGTGGTACCGTCGTTGCTCGTCCTGAGGTGAAGGCTTCTGCCGGCTCGAGCGCCAACATGGCAGCCGACCTCATGGTGTTCAACCTCAAGCCCAAGTACTTCAAGAAGAACGCTCGCCGTCTCACCAAGCAGCTGCGTGCCGACATCGCTCGCGAGCTCAGCGTTGCCTCAGCGAACGTCATGCTCACCTACACCGGTCCCCTCTCCAAGAACAAGGGTGTTGGCTTCAGCTTGATCGTCGTTGCCACCTCCGACCCCCATGCCATCAAGCTTGCCGTCGCTGTGAATAAGATGATCAAGCAGAAGACCTTATTATCTCGCCTCATGAAGGCTGGCAAGAAGCAACGCATCAAGTCGAAGAAGCCCGTGTTGGTTGGTGGTCGTGCTCGTGCGAACGGTGCCACCGCTTCTGCTGCCGGTGAGTCTGTTGGTTCTCCCTCTCAGCTCGAGATCGACATGACTGTTTCCAACGTCGCTCCCGACTTCGTCCGCAGCTCCGCCACCGTTCTCGGTGCCGACCTCGCCAAGGATATTGCCAACGCTCTTCAAATCAAGGAGAATTTGGTCAAGGCGACCTTCCTTGGAGCCACTGACTCGAACGATGGCGCTCGCTTCCACGTCGTCGTCACTTGCTCTTCTGAAGCTGAGGTTATCATCTATCGCGAGACGCTCGAAAAGTTCCTCACTGAGAAGAACTTGCCCTCTCCCGCCCTCGACTCCGTGCCCGCCGCGGGCAAGATCAAGGCTCTCGAATCTATCGTCGTTTCTGGTACCGTCGCGTCTCAGCGTGCCATCATCGACGATGGCTCCAAGTCCTTCTCTTCTGAGCTTCTCCTCATCCTTGAGAACCTCAAGGCGAGCTGGACCAGCACCGGCTCCAACGCCCAGCTGTCTTGCGGTGACATCAAGACCGATCTTGCTGCCGCTCTCACCACCAGTCTGGGCGCGTTCACTTGCTCGTTCGTCGGCGATGCCGATGAGGGTCGCAGCTCCAAGTTCTACATCACTGTCACCGACAAGTCTCAGGTCGTTGCGGATGCTAACACTCGCAAGCTCAGCAGCTGGTTGGCCGGCAAGAACTTGCCCCTCCCCTCCATTGATCAGCTTCCTTCTGCCGCTCGCGCTGATCTCTCGCGTGGCGTCGACGCTCGTGGCGAGGTCAGCAGCTCTGCTGGCGGCTCCGGTATCACCACCACCTTCTCTCTCAATGTGGAGAACGTGGTTGATGCTCGCTTCGCTTCGCTCCGCGACAACTTGTTGCCCTCTGCTCAGCGCGAGCTCTTGGACATTCTGAACGTGGCTGATTCCAATCTCGTGCTCCGTCATGTCGGCCCCTCACCCACCGGCACCGGCGTGTTGGTCTCAGGCACCATCACTGAGCGCTCTCAGATCGCCTCCAAGCTTCACGCTGAACAAATCAATAATCTCATCAAGTCTGGCAAGTTGAAGGTTCCCACCTTCACCAACCTGCAGTCTGACAGCCGTCGCGTCGCCGCTTCTCCCGTCGTCATCACCGGCAAGGCCGTTGAATTCGGCGCCAAGGCCGTTGCTGAGCAGGCAGCTGATGCTCCCAAGGCCAAACCGAGTGAGTACATCAAGCCTCACTCGTGGCAAACCGGTGGCGGTGCTCAGTGCGTCAACGGTGACGGTTCTGGCTCCACCATCAGCATCATCCCTGCTAAGACTGAGGGCAGTTGCACGCAGACTGACGAGTTCAAGTTCCATGACCGCACCATCACCTGGATTGCTGACTACTCCATCATCGCTCAAGGCGCCTCGCGTCAGGGTGGTATCTTCTTCACCAAGACCCGCAACGCGCCTCGCTCCGAGGCCGTCGCCACCATCGACTTCTTTGAGTTCGCCAGTCAGCCCTCTGGTATTCGTGTGTACTATGCTGGCTCTAACGGCACCGACGCCAACGTTTTGAACGGCGGCAACGGGCAGATTGAGCCCCCCACTTCATGGAAGCTTGACATTAACTCGGACGGTAAGGCAAAGCTCACTGCTAAGCTCGACTCGCAGGTGCGCCCTATCCGTGCCACTGTCTACATTCCCATTGAGGCTGGTTACATCGGCTTCTACTCGGCCTCGGGCGCCAAGCTCATGGCCAAGAAGTTCGTCGTCGCCAAGTATTCTGGCAAGGGCGCCGACAAGTTGGCTAAGGCCAACTTGATGGCTGGTAAGACCGGCTCCACCGGTCCTTACCAGCCCACCGACGCCTTCTGCGACGCCAAGGGTACCTCGAAGCTGATCGTCGTCACCGGCGCCACTGAGGGCGCCTGCACCCTCCCTGACGAGAAGCCCATCTGGGGAATGAAGATCACCTTCATGACCACCTACGGCCTCAACGCCGAGAACGCCCCCAACGGCAAGCTTGGTGGTATCGCCTTCGGCCCTGCCTCCAACGGTCGTGACACCATCGACAACAGCAACATCAATGTCGACTGGAGTTCGCTCACTCGTGCTGTTCGCGTTATCGGTGGTGGTGCCGATCCTCAAGAGACTGGCATGAACGCTGGTAACGAGACTCGCGATCCTCCCACCTGGTGGTCGATTGAGGTCGACCACACCGGCTACGCCACCGTCAAGGCCGTTGCTCTCACCGGCACGCTCACCCACAAGTTCAAGGTGCCCTTCAAGTCTGGTTACATCAACTTCTGGGCTGCTGCCAAGAACTCGCTCTCCTTCCGTAAGATCAAGTTCGCTCCCGTCAAGAAGCCTCTTTCGCTCCGCGACATCGAGGCCGCTAAGCAGCGCGAGCGCGAGGCTGCTGCTCGTCGTCGCCGTGAGCGCCACGAGCGTCAAGGCGCCAACAAGGGCCCCATCCAATGGCTCTCGGCTGGCTCCGCCAAGTGCGACAAGCAATCGCAGACCGGCGTCACCCTCTTCTCCACCTCGACCAAGGAGGGTACTTGCTACATCGGCAAGGAGTTCACTCTCTGGGGCTCTGCTATCTCTTTTGATCTCATGGTCAACCTCACTGCTGCTGCCCCCGCTGAAGGTTTGAACGCCGGCTTCTCTTTCGGTCCCTACAAGCGTGGTCGCGACCGCAAGAGCAAGACCAACGTCGACATTGAGTACATCGAGTCGTTGAACCACGTCGTCCGTGTGTTGAACGGCGGTGCCAACCCCGAGCAGCCTGGTATGAACGGTGGTAACGCTCGGGCTGAGCCTCCTTCTCATATTGACCTTGCCATTGACAAGTTCGGTGTGGCGACGCTCAAGGCCACTGGTTGCTCAGGCCCGTTGCAGCACACCTTCCGTGTTCCCGTCAAGAAGGGCTTCTTCTCCTTCTGGGCCAACACCAACCACAAGGTGAAGATCAGCAACCTGGTCATCAAGAAGGGTCCCGCTCCCGCTGGCGCCGCCGACTCGGCTGATGCCAAGGAGGCCAGCAAGGCTGCCGGCGTTCACTCTGACGATGCCAAGAAGGCCGCTCGTCTCGCCGCCAAGGCTGCTCGCGCTGCTGCCGACAACGCTGCTCGTGCTGCTGAGCGCGCTGCCAAGGCCAAGGCCTCTGCTCTCAACGCCGCTGTCGCTGCCAACCGTGCCGAGAGCTCGCACAACACTGCCACCCTTGCTTCCAACGCTGCCGCTAAGGCCGTTCGTGGCGAGCAAATCACCAAGGCCGACTGCGAGGGTTGCGCTGGTTTGGCTGGCATGGGCCCTGAGGGTCCTGAAGGTCTCGCTGGTCCCAAGGGTGACACCGGTGTGAAGGGATTGAACGGTCCCATCGGTCTCACCGGCCTGCCCGGTCGCACCGGTGCCACTGGTGCCAAGGGTGAGCAAGGTCCTCAAGGTGCTAAGGGCCGTGACGGTCGTCGTGGCTTGCAGGGCCCTATGGGCGCTCAGGGCAAGCGCGGTGTGCGCGGTGATAAGGGCGGTGTTGGACCCGTCGGTGCCGTGGGCCCGGTCGGTTTGGTTGGCGACGTCGGTCCTGCCGGTCGCGTTGGTCCCAAGGGTATCAAGGGTGCGACTGGCGCCCAAGGTCCTCTCGGTCTCCCTGGTCCTGCTGGTGAGAAGGGCGGTCCCGGTGAGATGGGCGCCCCCGGTCCTGATGGTATCCAGGGCCGCCGTGGTCCCAAGGGTGAGGCCGGTAACGCCGGTCCTCTGGGTGTCGTCGGCGACGTCGGACCCGCCGGCCCCCAGGGCCCCGATGGTGACATTGGTGAGCAAGGTCCTGACGGTATCCGCGGTCCCGCCGCTTCTCCCACCGATGTCAAGGATATCGGCCCCATGGGTTGGCAGGGTGCTGCTGGTAACAAGGGCCCCCGCGGTGATGAGGGTTTCACCGGCCCCGCTGGTCCTGCTGGTGAGGTCGGCCCCATCGGTCTCAAGGGTCGTCGCGGTGCTCCCGGTCCCCAAGGTCCCCGCGGTGAGCAGGGTGACAAGGGTCCTATGGGCTCCGTCACCCACACCACCTCGGGTGGTCAGGGCGCTGTCAAGGGTCCCAAGGGTCCTCGCGGTGCTGTCGGTCCTCGCGGTGCTGAGGGTCCTGCTGGCTACTTCGGTCACAAGGGTGCTCGCGGTGACACCGGCGCCCCCGGTCGTCAGGGTCCTCGCGGTCCTCAGGGTATCAAGGGCTCCAAGGGCGCTCAGGGCAAGGCCGGCGCTCCCGGTCCCCAAGGTCCTGAGGGCTTCGCTGGAGAGATTGGTCCCCAGGGTGTGCCCGGTGTCGAGGGTCAGATCGGTGAGCGTGGTGACAAGGGCGAGCCTGGTCCCGTTGGTGCTAAGGGCCCTCGCGGCTCTGCCGGCAAGCAAGGTCACCGCGGTCACCGTGGTGAGAAGGGTGACAAGGGCGACAAGGGCCCTCGCGGTGCCGTCGGTGACGTCGGTCCCATCGGCCCTCGCGGTGACACCGGTCCTCGCGGTGCCACTGGTATCCGCGGTGTTATGGGTCCCGCTGGTCTGCGCGGTCCTCGCGGTGACGCCGGCGAGCGCGGTGAGCAAGGTCCTCCCGGCATCCGCGGCCTCGTCGGCCACGACGGTCCTCAGGGCGCCACCGGCGCTGCTGGCCTCCCCGGTGTTACTGGCACTCGCGGCGCCAAGGGTCCTCGCGGTGTGGACGGCGCTACCGGTGCTCAGGGCCGCCAGGGTCGTCGCGGCCCCGCTGGCATTGCTGGTCCTCAAGGTGACAAGGGCGATCAGGGTGAGGTTGGTAACCAGGGTGCCACTGGACCCCAGGGTGACAAGGGCTATCCCGGCGCCGCTGGTGAGAAGGGCCCTATCGGTCTGCAGGGTGAGCAGGGCGAGCAAGGCGCCGTCGGTCCCAAGGGTGCGAAGGGCGAGAAGGGCGTCCGTGGTGATGTCGGTGAGCAGGGTGCTGAGGGCCTGCCCGGTAAGAACGGCAAGGTCGGTCCTATCGGCGCTCCTGGTGCCGACGGTGAGATGGGTGCCCAAGGTCCTCGCGGCCCTGCTGGTGAGACCACTCTCCGCTCCGCTATCAACAAGATGTTGCTCGGTCTGGGCAATGTGAAGAAGACCGTCGAGGACGACAGCGTCCAGGTGAACGCCATCCAGAAGGTTGGTTTGCCCGAGCTCATCTCCGACATGGACGAGGTGCGCCCCGTGGCCAAGTCCATCAAGCCCGATGTCGACGCCATGAAGCCCGTCGTGCGCGACGTCAAGACGTCCTTCACCAAGTCTCGCTCGAAGTTGAAGTCGTTGAAGCGGCTGTACAACGTGGAGAAGGAGGAGGTGACGGTGCTCAAGGCCAAGCTGCGCAACATGGAGAAGGTGCTGCGCGCCATCAACAGCGGCACGCTCGAGACGCCCGAGGAGTTCGAGGCTCGTCTCAAGGCAGCCGCTGAGCGCGCCAAGCTCAAGGCCGCTCAGAGGGCGGCCCGCCTCGCTGCCGAGGACGCCTCTCGCCGCCGCCGTCTGGCCGAAGAGGCTGGCCGTCGTGAGCGCCAACGCATCGAGAACGAGCGTCGCGCCGCTGCCGAGCGTGAGCGCAAGATCGCTGCCGCCATCCGCAAGACCAATCCCGCCCCCGCTCCCTCCTCCTCTCGTCGCATTCCCGCTCAGTTGAACATCAGCGCTGAGCAGCTGAATGCTCGCTTCCCCGTCATCCCCGCCGGTCGAGGCGACTCGTCTGACAGCGACGACGATGAGCACGTGATTCACATTCACCACTCATAATCGCGCTTTCATACCACCTCCTCCGTCATCCTCCCCCTCTCCCTCCCCCTCCCCCGCCCCACGTCTATCTCTTCGTCCTAGTCGATATATCTACTTCCGCTGTATGTTTTACCTACCGTTGTACCATTTTTCAATATCTATCCTCAATCGATGATCGTCAGCAAATATGTTAGCTCGTTTTGTTTTGTTTCCTTATTCTTCCTCTGTCAGTTCTTCTCTTCGTTCCTGCTTCTCTCTCTCTCTCTCTGATGTCGATGCGTTTTCTCTTTTTTCGCAATCATTCTTGTTGCTCGGTGTTGGCCCGCTGTTCAGCGGGCGCGGGCGCGGGCGCGTCTCCACGCTCCTCCGCTCCCACTCTCTGCTTCGATTACGTATTTATTACATCGCATTCTTCTTCTTTCTCTTCTCCTTCCGCTTTATTCTTCTTCAATCTACTTGTAATGTTCTTCAAGTTAAAAATGTCAACGTTCA
>Ga0255239_1000147_pt1 | contig 8680 bp, 9 predicted proteins | sample ColtaT_20_FD_185447 | JGI IMG/M metagenome (GOLD analysis project Ga0255239, IMG submission 185447) | Metatranscriptome of freshwater microbial communities from Columbia River, Oregon, United States - Colum_Miss_RepB_8d (Metagenome... | ecosystem: Environmental > Aquatic > Freshwater > River...
GGTTGCTCGGCGCCAAGACTCCCGGTGCAGGTGGCACAGCAGCGGGCACAGTGCCGGGGGCTGTTGCCGGCGCGGAAGATGGCGAAGGGGAGTCGCCAAGCGGAGCGCGTCCCAATGTGCTGCGCCGGATGCTGGAGGGCTCGTTCACTACATTGACATTGACGCCAGGGGCCGGTTGCACGGCGACACCGGCCGCAATGGGTCTGGCGCCGGTAGTCGTGGCGGGGACGGGCGCAGGCGCTGTAGAAGTGCTGATCGCGCCGCCCGGCGAAGACACGCCAGTGGTGGAATAGATGGGGGGCGCCTGACGCTCGAGTATGGCGCTCTGATCGTCCAGCGGTGCCTGATACCCCCCACCGCAGGCCTGCAGCACCAGCACACCCGCACAGAACAGCCAGGGCTGCGCACGGCGCAAGGCAGAGGGCAATTCAAAAGACAACATCGGGTACCTCTCAGTGTTCGACACGCGTGATTCTTTCAAACAAAGCGACAACTGCAAACCCAATAGCTACCAACACCAGCACCGCTGGCACAGACACGTTCTGGCCCGTCACAGCAGCATACGCAGCAGGGCTGAGAAACTGGCCAGCGGCACCCTCTGGCGTGAACTTCCAGGGCCACAGTACCAGCACGGACGCTGCAAGCATACCGGTCAGGAAGCCATACGTCTGCTGACGGTAGTAGAAAAACGTCCACGACAGCAGATGGGCGAAACTCAGCAGACCGATTGCGCAGCCCGAGGCAAAGACCAGGATGACATCGAATTCCAGTGCCCGAAGCGCCTGCAGCACATAGTCATAGACGCCCAGCAGCAGCAGGACAAAGGCGCCGGAGATGCCCGGCAGAATCATCGCGCAGATGGCGATGGCGCCACAGAAAAACAGGTACGTCAGACTGAAATTGCCCTGCAAAGGGTTGGCCAGCGCGATCAGCAACGTGACGAAAACGCCCAGCAGGAACAAGCCAATGATGCGTCCATTCCAGACCTCGACCTGCCGGCGCAGGAACCAGGTGGACGCCATCACGAGTCCGCAGAAGAACGCCATGATCAGCGGATACTGGTGCTCAAGCAGGTAAAGCACGGTGCCTGCACTGGTGTACAGGGCAATCATGATGCCGAGCAGCAAAGACAGCAGGAAGCCGCCATTCATGGCTCTCCAGAACCCCGGCACGCCAAGGCGCAGATAAGAATACAAGGTCACTGGATTGAGATTGCGCAGGGACTCGATCAATTCCTCATAGATTCCAGCCATCACGGCAATGGTGCCGCCAGACACGCCAGGCACGGAATCGGCCACGCCCATGGCCAGCCCCTTCAGAAAGGTGACAACCCGGGACCTCAACGTGGCCGGTGACCGATGGTCAGCGGGTTTTGGCACTTCACTCATTTTTGTACTGCTCCCATGAACAATGGGACAAAACGGACTGCTTCCACTATTCGCGTATGGTATTCGTCGCCCGTACGGGTGATCAGCCGCAGCTCCTGCACGTCTTCACCACCGACAGGGATTATCAGCCGGCCGCCATCGGCCAGCTGGTTCAATAGTTCCGGCGGCACTTGCTGCGGCGCTGCAGTGGCGATGATCGCGTCGAATGGACCCTTCTCTTTCCAACCCAGACTGCCGTCGTCGTGCTTGAATTGCACATTGTGCAATCCGAGCAGACGCAGATTCACCCGCGCCTTCTCCTGCAGTGGCTTGATGCGTTCCACGGAATAGACCTTGCGAGCCAGCGGTGCAATGATCGATGTCTGATACCCGCAACCAGTGCCCACTTCCAGCACGGTGCCCAGCTTGCCATCGACCAGCGCTGGGTGATTGCTGAGGACCGCCTCGGTCATCCTGGCGACGATATAGGGCTGGGAGATCGTCTGGTTGTAGCCAATCGGAAGTGCCACGTCCTCGTAGGCGCGATGGGCCAGTGCCTCTTCCAGAAAGATATGGCGTGGCGTACTGCGCATGACGTCCAGGACGGCCCAGTCCTTGATGCCCTGTTCGATCAAACGCCCCACCAGACGCTCCCTGGTACGCTGGGATGTCATGCCGATTCCGGCAAGATTTACATTGCTCACTCTTTGACTGCCTCTTTCAAAATGCACACTTCGCGCAGCACCGTCGTGGCATAAGTGCCCGGCGGCAACGCAAATTCGATATCAAGATCGCCACTGTCCATGGCCTGCCAGCGCAGATCCTGCACAACCAGACGCAGGGCGCGACGCGCCTGACTCAGGCCCGCAGCCTCAAGCCCCTCACACAAGTCCTGCCACTGCGCACCCGTTGCCAGTTCCAGTGCTTTTGTATCGGCGCTGCTGCGCAGGATGCCGGTTCCCCACAGGGGCCCGGTGGGATGGATGTCAAAGGCCTGCAAACGCGCCCGCAACTCATCTGTCCATTGTGGCGCTTCGAAGAAGCTGTCCGAGCCATTAAGGTTCCAGACATCTCCTTCCAGCCACGCATCCCAGACCTGCTGCCGCACGCGCTCGGAGAGGACTTCATTGAAGACCTGAGAGCGTGCCGATGACAGCAGCAGCCCGCGCTTGTAGCCCTTCGCCATGCGCAGTTCACCGGCAAACAGCTGGCGTGCCTGCGCCACGTTCCCCATGTCGCGACCGAAGCGCTGCTCACCGAAATAATTGGGCACGCCACGACTGGCCACCAGCGCAAGGCGTCCTTCCAGCGCCTGCAGTGCCGACGCGCCCCCCGCGCACCCATTTCGCCACTGCGGATTGCGCAGACGGATACGGAAGCGATTGACCTTGTGGCTGCCGCGCCGCAATTTGCGACTGTTGCGACAACTCTCCAGCACTTCGATGCCGCGCTCCGCAAAGTCATCCAGCAGCAAAGGCGCAGGCACCGGCTGGTAAAGACTGAACCATTGCTCACACACGCCCTGCTTGTCCTTGAGACCGCCGTAGCCCACATCGAACTCCCGGATGCCGGCGCGCCGGGCCAGCAGACGCACAACATCCTGTGTTGTCACGCCTGTCTTGCGAATCCGCAGACAGGCGTGCTCTCCGGAGCCAGTGAGCGCGAATCCAAGTTCCTCGATCACACGGAAATCCTCGGGGGCCAGCTTGAAAACTGCCTCGACCTCAGGCTCACCGAAAGCCCAGGCCAGCGTGCGGGATGCTGCTGCCGCGGGTGTCACTGCGCGACAGGGTCGCGATGGAGCAGAATCACGGCATAGGTGGCGAGCCCTTCCCGGCGCCCCACAAAGCCCATGCCCTCCGTTGTCGAAGCCTTCACGTTCACCTGCCCGGGCACGATGCCCAGCAGTGCGGCAAGGCGTTCCTGCATCGCTGGCACATGGGGCGCCATGCGCGGTGCCTGCGCCAGTATTGTGATGTCGACATTGCCTGCCTTCCAGCCATCTTCATGCATGTAAGCCACCACGCGTTGCAACAGGATGGCGCTGTCGATGTTGCTGAATGCCATGTCGGTATCAGGGAAGTGACGTCCGATATCACCCCGCCCGAGCGCGCCCAGAATGGCGTCGCAAAGGGCGTGGATGACGGCATCGCCGTCGGAATGCGCCAGCAGACTGCGGTCATGGGGCAGCGTCACACCACCCAGCACCAGGGGTTTTCCAGGCAGCAGGCTGTCAGCAAAACGATGGGCATCATAGCCGTGCCCGATCCGCAATTGGTTCCACATGATGTTCTTCGTCCCGCTCTCAGTCGGCAGCACGAGCGGTTTCCCGCTGTTGTGCTGCCAGTATCAGTTCCGCGAGGTGCAAGTCCTCGGGGTAAGTAATCTTGATGTTGTCCGCACTGCCGCGGACCAGGCGCGGGGAATACCCCGCCAGCTCCAGGGCCGATGCCTCATCGGTAATCTCAGCACCGCGCAGCAGCGCAGATTCGAGCGCGTGGCGCAGACGGCCGGCTCGGAACGCCTGGGGCGTCGCGGCCTGCCACACGTTCTCGCGCGGCAATGTCGCTGCCACGTTGCCCGCCTCATCGCGGCGCTTCAGTGTGCTGCTGACGGGTACTGCCAGCAGGCCACCGCACGGATGCCCTGCAATCTCGCAAAGCAAGGTCGCGATCTCCGCCACACGCACGCAGGGCCGCACGGCATCATGTACCAGCACCCAGTCGTCTTCTCCCGCTTCGTCCTGCAAAGACTGCAGCGCATTGAGCACTGATTGGCTGCGCTGACTGCCGCCTTCACACACGCTAACTGAGACGCCCGCGGGCAATGCTAGCTCCGGCCAGAAATGATCTTCAGGATGCAGGGCGACAACGATGCGGGCAAGGCCCGGAAGACTGGCCAGTCGGTGCAGGGTCTGACCCAGCACTGTCTGGCCTCCCAACGGCAGATATTGCTTTGGCGTGATACTGCCCATGCGTGTGCCGATTCCGGCCGCAGGAACAATGACCCAGTGCGCCATGCCGGCCTCAGTCCACCACGATGAAGAGGGTCTCGCCCTCCTTCACCATGCCGAACTCACTGCGGGCCCGCTCTTCAACAGCATCCAGGCCAGTCTTGAGGTCAAGCACTTCGCCTTCCAGTACCTGATTGCGCTCGGCCAGACCAAGGTTTTCCTGCTCCTGCACTTCCACCTGGGCTTCCAGATCACGCAACTGGGCGACACTGCCTTCGCCCACCCACAATTTGTATTGCAGGACCACCAACACCAGCACCAGCGCACTCATCAGTACCTTCATGGCTCTACCGTCCTGTCAGCACACTCAACCTGTAATGTGACTGAACTCTTGAATGCCGCGATAAATCGCGCGGCTGCCCAGTTCCTGCTCGATGCGCAGCAGGCGATTGTATTTGGAGACGCGGTCAGAGCGGCACAGTGAGCCCGTCTTGATCTGTCCGGCGCCCGTGGCCACGGCCAGGTCGGCAATCGTGGTGTCTTCCGTCTCGCCGGAGCGGTGGGAAATCACAGCCGTATAGCCAGCTTTCTTCGCCATCCGGATGGCTTCCAGCGTCTCGGTCAAGGTGCCGATCTGGTTGAACTTGATCAGGATGGAGTTGGCGATGCTCTGCTCGATGCCTCGGCTCAGAATCGCGGTGTTGGTAACGAACAGATCGTCGCCCACCAGCTGCACACGGTTGCCGATCTTGCGGGTCAGTCTGGCCCAGCCATCCCAGTCGCTTTCGTCCATGCCGTCCTCGATGGACAGGATCTTGTAGTCCACGGACAGCTTCGCCAGATAGTCAACGAAACCGGCAGAATCATACACAGCGTTCTCACCCTTCAGGTGATACTTGCCGTCGTGGTAGAACTCGGAAGCCGCGCAATCCAGCGCCAGACGAATGTCGGTGCCCATTTTCAGTCCGGTCTTTTCCACGGCATTGAGAATGGCATCCAGCGCCGCCGCATTGGACGGCAGGTTCGGCGCGAAGCCGCCTTCATCCCCTACGGATGTGCTCAGACCTTGCTTGTGAAGCACGGATTTCAGACTGTGGAAAATCTCGGCGCCATAACGCAGAGCCTCAGCAAAGTTAGGCGCGCCCACGGGCTGCACCATGAATTCCTGAATGTCGACATTGTTGTCGGCATGCTCACCACCGTTGATGATGTTCATCATCGGCACTGGCAAAGTCAGCGTGCCGCCACCGTTGAGTGCAGCAATGTGCGCATAAAGCGGCAGTTTGTTCTGAATCGCAGCAGCTTTCGCGGCCGCCAGCGACACTGCCAGTATGGCGTTGGCGCCAAGGGAGGCTTTGTTGGGCGTGCCATCCAGCGCAATCATCGCGCGATCCAGAGCGATCTGCTCTTCCGCATCGCGTCCCAGCAGCAGGTCCCGAATGGCGCCATTGACGTTCTTCACTGCCGTGAGAACGCCCTTGCCCAGATAACGAGCCGGATCCTTGTCACGCAGTTCCAGTGCCTCACGTGAGCCTGTGGAAGCGCCGGACGGCGCACAGGCCGTGCCAACAACGCCGGTGGACAGAATCACGTCTGCCTCGATGGTGGGATTGCCGCGTGAGTCCAGAATCTCCCGCGCCCGAATATCTGCTATTGCTGTCATGTGCTTATTCCTGCTGAGTCCAATTATCTATTTGGGTAATGCCTGTCTTGATTGTCCGCTGCCTGATTTGATCGACTGCTGCCTGTGGGAGCGGGCCCGCCCGCGAATTGCCCGACAATGGCCGCCTCAGGCCGTATCTATTTCGGGAAAGCCTTTAACCAGATCATCAATGGCCTTCATCTGCACGAGAAATTCTTCCAGTTTGTCCAGCGGCAACGCACAAGGCCCGTCGCATTTCGCTTTCGCGGGGTCTGGATGCGCCTCGATGAACAGGCCCGCGATGCCCTGACTCATGCCGGCCCGCGCCAGCGTGGTGACATCCGCTCGGCGGCCACCGGCGCTGGCAGCCAGCCCGCCGGGCTTCTGCAGCGAGTGGGTGACGTCGAACACCAGCGGGTAGGCAAACTGCTTCATGACAGAGAAGCCGAGCATGTCCACCACCAGATTGTTGTAACCGAAGCTCGAGCCCCGCTCGCAAAGCATCAGCCGATCGTTGCCGGCCTCCTCGAACTTGGCGAGGATGTGGCGCATTTCCTGTGGCGCCAGAAACTGCGCTTTCTTGATGTTGATTGCCGCACTGGTAGCGGCCATGGCCTGCACCAGATCGGTCTGGCGCGACAGAAAGGCCGGCAACTGGATGATGTCGGCCACTTCGGCGGCAGGCGCCGCCTGCCAGGGCTCGTGCACATCGGTAATCACGGGCACGCCGAAACGGGACTTGATCGCGGCCAGTATCTCCAGACCCTTCTCGAGACCGGGACCACGATAGGAATGAATCGAAGAGCGATTGGCCTTGTCGAACGAGGCCTTGAACACATAAGGAATGCCCAGGCGCGCAGTGGCCTGCACAAAATGCTCCGCGACTTCCATGGCCAGCGACTCGGACTCCAGTACATTCATGCCGCCCAGCAGCACGAAGGGCGCCGTGTTCGTGAATGCGATGCCCCCTGCAAAGATTGTCTTCTGGCCGCCAGTGCTCACGCCTGTTTTCTCCGAGTCTTTGCTCATTGGGCCTGTGCGGCAGCCAGCTGTGCCTGATGGGCCAGCGCGGCATTGATGAACCCTGTAAACAGCGGATGGCCGTCACGGGGTGTGGAGGTGAATTCCGGATGGAACTGACAACTGACAAACCACGGATGGTCCGGCACTTCAATCACTTCTACCAGCATGCCGTCCATGGAACGCCCGGCTATTTTCAAGCCGGCGCCCTGCAATGCGTCCAGATATGTGTTGTTCACTTCATAACGGTGGCGATGTCGCTCCAGGATGATCTCTTTGCCATAGCAAGCTAAGGCTTTGGAATCTTTTTCCAGGCGGCATTCCTGCCCGCCAAGTCGCATCGTGCCGCCGAGGTCGGAATTGGCATTCCGTTTCTCGAGACTGCCGTCGGCAGACGTCCATTCACTGATCAGTGCGATGACCGGGTCCTTGCACTCGGGCTTGAACTCGGTGCTGTGGGCATCCGTCAGCCCGGCCACGTTGCGGGCATACTCGATCACGGCGACCTGCATGCCAAGACAAATGCCAAGGTATGGAATCCTGTTCTCACGGGCATACTGCACCGTGCGGATCTTGCCTTCGACGCCACGAATGCCGAAACCGCCCGGCACCAGAATGGCGTGCTGGCCTTCCAGTATCTCCACGCCCTGCACCTTCACATCGGCGGAATCAATGTATTTGATGTTCACGCGGGTGCGAGTCTGAATGCCAGCATGGGTTATGGCTTCGATCAAGGACTTGTAGGCGTCCAGCAACTCCATGTACTTGCCCACGATGGCAATGTTCACTTCCTTGTCCGGATTGAGCTTGGCGTCTACGACGCGATCCCACTCAGTGAAATCGGCTGGCGGACAATCCAGATTGAATTTGCGCAGCACGGTGTCATCCAGACCACTGGCGCGCAACAACGAGGGAATGCGGTAAATCGTATTGGTATCGGGCAATGACACAACGGCAGGCAGATCGACGTTGGTGAACAGCGCAATCTTGCGACGAGAGGACTCGGGAATGTCGTGGTCCGAGCGGCAAATCAGAATATCCGGTTGAATACCAATGGAGCGCAGCTCCTTTACCGAATGCTGTGTCGGCTTGGTCTTGGTCTCGCCGGCTGTCTCGATGTAAGGCACCAGCGTCAGATGCATGAAGAGTGCACGATCAGAGCCAAGCTCAACGCGCATTTGCCGTACCGCTTCCAGAAACGGTTGCGACTCGATGTCGCCCACTGTGCCGCCGATTTCGACCAGAGCGATGTCGGCACCATTGGCCCCATCCACTATGCGGCGCTTGATCTCGTCAGTAATGTGGGGAATGACCTGAATAGTGGCACCAAGATAATCGCCACGACGCTCCTTCTTGAGCACTTCTTCGTACACGCGGCCAGTGGTGAAATTGTTCTTCGAGGTCATCTTCGCACGAATGAAGCGCTCGTAATGCCCGAGGTCGAGATCGGTTTCTGCGCCATCTTCAGTGACAAACACTTCGCCGTGCTGAAACGGACTCATGGTGCCAGGATCCACGTTGATGTAGGGGTCCAGTTTGAGCATGGTGACGTTGAGGCCGCGGGCTTCAAGAATCGCCGCGAGAGATGCAGAGGTGATGCCTTTACCTAGCGAGGAAACAACACCGCCGGTAATAAATATATATCGCGTCATTAACGCCCCATCCAGAGTTTTTTCAGGTCAAAACAGTATTTCAAAC